>Ga0126336_10000182_pt1 | contig 20001 bp, 9 predicted proteins | sample SidCmetagenome_FD_92530 | JGI IMG/M metagenome (GOLD analysis project Ga0126336, IMG submission 92530) | Coral microbial communities from El Islote,Puerto Morelos, Mexico - Siderastrea C C metagenome | ecosystem: Host-associated > Invertebrates > Cnidaria > Coral | place: El Islote,Puerto... | reverse complement strand
TTCCATACATCCCAGCAATGACCAGTGTCAAGCCAATGTAGGACCTCGTTTCTTGTCCAATTAGGATCAGACCAGATGTGACAATCACTTTGCGGGACATCTCAACCAGTTCCCAATACCACGTACGAGGCTTATAACTTTCAAAAAGGAAGCGCATTCCGGTTGTCAATTCCATGTTGGGACTTTGATTCTGTGTTGTTTCGGTGTCTCTGGCCAATGCTGCTCTTTTTTGTCTCCAAAGGGCAATAAATGCAGCTGAAGGTAGGGCAATGATGTAGGCAACTGAAACGTACGCCGCGATAACCAACCGATTGTACCCTGAATTATGGCATTGTGTGCTGTAATCTGCTTTCAGGTACTCAAAGCAAGCCTCTTTTTCTTCTTTGTCGTCTTGGCAAAGCTTTCGGCAAGCAAGTGGCAATACAGTGGCTGTCTTGGAGCATGTGCTTAGGTATGTCACGTACAAGAAGAAAAACAGATTCTTGTACACAAGCTCTTTTGTCTGCGACACAATTTTGGGTTTTTCCTCGTATTCATGGTTTGGATTGTTCAAGATGATCACTTTACGCACTCCATAAAAAACGCTTGAGAGGAAAATGGCAGCAGCATTTATTGCCATCATCGCAAGTAAGTTCCCAAAGGCATTTACTCGTAATCCCGGAGAAAGGCAGTGAACCGGTGCCATCTGAAGTATATTCAGCTGGAGTATCTCTGAATACGTCCCGGTAACTTGCAAGCAATCTGGCCATTTTATGTACGAGAATGTTTCTAATAGGCCATAGGTTACCTGATAAAACCCAATCACAATTTTCAGTTTGGCTAAAAAGACGTCTATTGGACTGCGCTCTTTGTTTTCCTTCTTGTTCCTTCTGGTCACCAACACCGAAACTACAACAATGATAGTGAAAGTAACCGCAAAGATACCAAACTGTACCAATATATACGTTTTAGATGGACATTCTTTACAGGTTTGCAATTGCTTATAACGGTTTGAGCTACAGACAGCGCAAAGAGGACCTTCGTAGCCATTCGTGCACTCGGAATTCAAACCACCTTTGCAAGAATCTTCCATCGGGCACATGTACTGCATTGGTATCGGATACGGAAACTGTACATCCTCCTCACGTAATGAAGGAAAAGGCGCTAAGAGATTGTTTATAAAATCTATGTAGTGTTCTTTGTGACTCTCGTTCCTCCATTTCCACCAATATCCAGACTTCAAAGTAGCGTAGTCATCTTTGCACTCTAATCCATGTTCACATTTGCGACATTCCTTGAACATGTGAGTTCGATGAAATCCTTTTAAGCACTGACAAGCACGGTACCCCGAAAAGAAATCTGTCTCTGTTCCTGTTTCGATAAGATTTGAAGTCAAATTATTTTTAGAAGATCTTATCGAGAAAAAAAGATATTAAAAAAAGGTTGTCAACGCTTGCATACAATGGTCACTGAAAAGAGCACTCCTGTATTTATTTTATATAAGAGGCTGAAAATTGCCTCTCGCCAAATGCATATCACCAGGCCACTTTAGCTACTTATTTTTCTAAAGCAAGAGCAACAAATAGAATGTAAGAATTTCCATGTATTTACTGATACTTCTCACTACTTTGAATGGCCATGGTTCGTGATCCCATGGCTGAACTGAAGGCACAATCATGTTCGCAGGTAATGGGACAATGACACAGTAGACCTCTCCCTTCCCATTGAAACATTCATTTCAAGCCTGAACCATTTCTTTTACGGAGTGGAGGAGGGGTCAAATTTTCAAAATATGCCTGCAAAAAGGGAGGAACATACTCATTTGAGGAGCTGCTATATAGTGTTACAATTGTGATCTTAGGTGTTGATTTTATCAATTCTTGTCCACCAGAAAAGCTTTTCTTTAGGTCCTGTGAACACTAATGCTATTTTGTTTGATAACGCTTATTATTTCAAGTCTTTTGCCTTTTTTTGTCGCACACACGAAAATATAGAAAACGTGGAATTTCTAAGACGCTTTCAAAAATGGGAACATTTGAAAAAGCTCCTTTTTCAGAGTGGAGGAGTGAAAAACCATTGTTTGGAAATCCAATTAGCAGGCGGATTGGTAAAAATGGAGACAAAACGCATCAATGTGTACAGGTGAAATCAACGTAAAAACACGTACAAACTATAAGAAGGTATTACTTTAAGTTAGCACTAATTAAAAGAACAATCCATTAATTAGTAAATGGATGAGGTAAATAATTTGCTATACATGAAATGCCGTGAATATGTTTGGAATGACGAATTTTCTTTACCAGAGGGACAAGACTTGCAATCCGAAGTTTGAGTTCCTGGTGCCTTATCATAAGCAACAAAGGAACCGTTTGGACATTTCTTACAGCTCACGCCCACATAGCCCAGATCATCAGAATAAAATCCTCCTATAAAAGAAAGCCAAAGGAGTTTACAGCTAATTTTACAGCTAATTAAGACTAAGGTTGGTCACATTTGAAAGAAATGTCTAGAAATGTTTTTAATCGCATAATATTACAATTTACACTAAAACTGGCACGTGACCTTTTTATTCAACAATTTAAATTCATCTGTGAACCTTGTTCGCAGGAAATGAAAAGGGCGCGAACCAAGTGTTGTCTTTTAAAGTTATCAGTCTCCTCTGGGACACATCTGAAGAGCAATATACCTACAGTCTTAGCCTGTTCCAGGCGTTCAGATAGTGGAGCGCGAGCGAAAAATAAAGCGAGCGAAAGAGCGGGAAAAAAACGAGGGGAGACTGGGTCTCCCCTCGTTTTTTTCCCGCTCTTTCGCTCGCTTTATTTTTCGCTCGCGCTCCACTATCTGAACGCCTGGAACAGGCTACTACAGTCTCCGTAACAGTTTTTAAAACACTCCCCCTGTCCATCTCCAAAGTGTTAATAACAGTGACTTAAAAGAGCCAAATTAGTTTCACTCCACAATGTGGGAGAGTAAAGAGAGAGCGACACGCACATATTAGTAAATTGTGTCATTGAGAGAAATTTCCCAATTGCATATGAAGACCATGAGGATTAAAGCCCTTTAAACTTCTTGCAAATTGGAATGCCAATTTAGTTGAAACGTATTCAGTCCATTCCAACTTTATTACCAGTTAGTCATTACCATAAATTCATTTTTGCTTAAGGCAAAGAAAGTCGACATCTTCGGCGAGTACCAATTTTAAAGCTCTTTCACATTCTGTTGATTATTCAATCCAGCGTTAGCATCTGCGGATACCACGTTTTATTCATTGCAAATGCAATCAAAGCTTGTTAACTATTTTACAGCAGGTTAAATTGTCACAAAGTGTGGCTTTCTTCTCTTCAAAAAGCTCCTTAATTTGTTTCGCGTTTATTTCATATAGATAGTTAACCCATGATAAATTGAATGATAAATTAAATTGTTGGGGTAACCTTGCGACGGACTACAGAATCAAACTCAATAACAAGAAGTATTCCTGTTAGTTCCGTTGCCCTTGTAGACGACCTACACACTTGATCTCAAACTCACTTAATTCTCTAAGTACAGTTATTTGTTAAACTAAAATTAAAATTCATTTAATTTACTGTTAATTCTTCTTTCTTGGTGGATTAGCCTTGTTTGCCGCCTAATCTAAGGCATGTGTTGTTTATTTTTCGATTTGGTAAGGGAAGCGTTTATCCTAAGACCAGTTGCAAGGTAGAATATCTCTGTCAGATACCTGGAGGGCATGAAGTACAGCCTGCACCTCCTTTGGACGAGATATTGGAAAATGTACCCGCGGGGCATGGCAGAAAGTAATAAAAGTCAGCATCAGCAGCTAACTGTCTGAATCGAGAAGCCCTCAGAACTGACATGAGGACTGCAAGTCCAACGTTCCCGGCATCTTTTCGTACTTTGACTTCTTCTTCCTCGGAATCGTGGGGATTTCTAGAAAAAAAAACACGTCTCCTTTTAGATATGAAATAAAATTGACATGTTTCGTTTGTTTTGTTTTCCTTTAAAATGTTAAGGAAGTCATTCTCACATAGAAAGAAAGAAAGAAAGAAAGAAAGAAAGAAAGAAAGAAAGAAAAACTTCACGAGTTCAATGGCGTTCTCTCCCTTTCAATGCATTTGCGTACACAAAACATTGTCGCACAATATTTCTTTACTGTAATACTTACAGATATATCGTGCAGCTAGCCCAAAATTTAGAGAAATACTTTAAGGTTCTTAGCGTTCTATTTCCCACAAACCTGACCAAGAAGACCACAGAAAAGAACAATCAAAGAGCAAGTTTAAATTAATTCCTCGCGAATCGAGGTTTATAAATTTGTCGCGCGGGATCGCGTGGGGATCGCGCGAGTGTCGCTTAGGGAAGTTGAATCTCGGTCTGCCTACATATATATATTTCGAAGGTGTTCGCAGTTGCCTAGCAACAAAACCAAATCGCGACCGCTGACAATAGCGCACTCTCATGTTTCTTCATTTCTTGCTTCGCTTGATTGTGTTCTCCGTACATTTGCTTGTTGGCATGTTTATGCAAATGCGGGACACGAGCAAAGGAAGCAACGCCTGAGTTAACATAATATAAATCATAGACTTTCTGGCACTGACTGTCAATTGTAAAACAACGTTTACGATCAAACTTGAAAAAAGACGTTTCGACCGAAAAGCTTCGGCATTCTTCGGTTTGAAAGTGGCAAAAAAGCAATGGCTCACATAACGGTTCACGTTTCGCGCATGCGTGGCTGACTAACGCAGCAAAACATGCAAACGCTGCGTGAGACTACGAACATTAAGCAAGAGACTTATAAATGTCTGGGATCTCTATATGTTCGTTCCTCGAATTCTGGTCCCTCTGTGAATGCCACGCTTCGAGAAAAAGCCTCCTATGATAGTCCCGCGCTTTGTCTACAATGGTTGTACGGTCGAAATCCATACTGTGGCCAAACTGGTTTGCGTGTTGAGCAATTTTTGAGTTGCTGTAGCAAACACCGACTGCTCTTCCATGCTCTTTGACTCTCGTAGCTAAAGCTCTGTCAGTTTGGCCATAGTAAACAAAGTCACAGTCGAGGCAATGACTTTCTAGACTATACATCTGGACTGAAATGTGGTGACTTTGTCCTTTGGTCTCAGGAAGCAAGTGCACCAAGTGTTGATCGGTTTAAAACCCACTTTGACTCCGTTGTTGCGTAAAACTTTCGATATTCTTTCGGTTACGCCTTTCACATGCGGAAAAACAACAAACGATGTTTGTACTTCATCCAAGGTGTTGCTGTTTGTGACGTGTCTGGTTTTGCGTTGAGAGTCACAAGTCTTGATGAACCGCAACGGATAATTATTGTTCATCAAGACTTGTGACTCCCAACGCAAAAGGTTTTCGAAATTATAACTCAGTCACACCGATTGAATGACAATGAACTCAGGGGCTACAAACTCTTCGAGAAAATGTGTGCTGAAACCGATCGAGACCGGCGATACCGACTGGAAGTGTTTTGCCAAATTTATTTTATTAGAAGCAACGAGAGGCGACAAAAAATACACGATCATCAAAATACTTTTGCTAACCTTTTTCAACGGATGGTGACTGAACAGATTTCCTCAAAATTATTTCCTCTCCTTATCATTGTCTTTACTCTTTCTGTACCAGTAATTATCAACGTATAAATATCTCTTCTTCAAGTATGATCAAAACCACAGATCACACAGGAGCAATTAAATTATCAGTTCCCCAGTTTCCCAAAAAGTGCAAATTTGTGAATAAGCAGTAAAAAGAATTTACATTTTGAGATAAGGACGTTCCCTGAAAAATAGTTAAAAGAAATATTTCATATCGGATCAGAAAGAATTTATAAGAGTTTATGTTTTCCGTTTTGGATATTAATCCTGTGAATAGTTAAAAAATAATATTCAGATGGACTGGAAAGGAAAATTGCTGTTCACAATTTGGATAGAAATGCACTTAAGGCTTTTTATTACCAACAATTTCTGCTCTCCTTCTAGCAAGTACCACTTAAGGTGTAGCGAGGATAGGTTCATACATGTATGTATTTGATGTGAAACAAAAATTACTGTAACCTTCATTAGCATTTTCTAAATAACAAGAAAGCCCAATGGACATTTTAACCGGCCATTTCGACCCACCCCACCCCCAGGATGCGTAATGTTGGAGCGATATACAAAGTGGCGTGACGAAAAGGGTGACTGTGTAACACAATATTTTGACTAAAGCGTTATTGGATGACGTAATGTTTAAATTGTGATGAAACAAACACTCAGCATAGCAGTAAAATCAATACAATGCTTGATAAACAAGAGCAGATCGTCAGAGTCTGGCGAAAACGACATTGCCACTTCACCCACAAATACGTTAAGGCATATCTCATTACGTGATGTTTAAATCCGGTTTCCTAACCCTGGATCCCCTTGCAAAAGTAAATAAGTTGACTCGGAATTTTCGAAAATCGAACGGACCTTTTCTTAATACGAAGAATAGGTTTAGAAACAATAAAAGGTAAAACGAAACAAACTTAAAATGTGAGAGAACTGGCGAAATTAGCGGTGCTTCCCCTTCTTTGTGATGTAAGAATTCTGCTGTTATAAAGCGGTGAAATATTCATTGTGTGAGGGTCACGATGCGACGAGTCCGTCTTTATCACGCGGTAAAATATTGATTCATATTTTGCTTTATAGGCAAAGTTCAATGTATTAGCAACATTAAATCAGACTTAGTTGCGCATGTGTTGTAACAGCTACCTAAACCGCTACCACAAGGTTAACAGCGGTTTTTCTGTGTGTAATAAGCACGGAACGTTGGCATATTAGAAGTAACGTTGTTGGTGCGCTGTGACACAATTCAGTTTCTTTACCTTGCATGACGCAATCATGACGTAACGACTGCCTGATGTCATAGCCGGAACCGGAAGTTTAATGAAATCGTTAGGAGAAAACTGGAAGTTTACAAACACTGAGTTGGCCGAGACAAAACTGCATGACTAAGGCAAGTGACCCAGAACAAACAAGAAAAGCCCCAGGGGCATTATACCCGCCGTTGTTGTCCCTCCCCACGGGGTGCAAAATAGGTTATGGTCACTCCTGATACGAGCCCAAGAAGTAAAGCGGAAGTTTGCGACGATGATTTGTTTGGCCGAGCGAAAACCGGAGGTCTGGGGCAAGTGACCACCAAAAACAAAACAAGAAAAGCCCCAGGGGCATTAGACCCCGCCTTTGTTGTCCCTTCCCTAGGGTACAAAATATATAACGGCCACTCAAGATACGAGCCCCTAACCTGTGTAGCAAAAGATGCAACGAGTATTTGTTTGGCCGAGCGAAAACCGGAGGTCTGGGGCAAGTGACCACCAAAAAACATAATAAAACAAAATGGGTATTACTAGACCCCGTCCTGACGGCGGAATAAAAAAAACGGGTATTACTAGACCCCGTCATGACGGCGGGGTAAAAACCCTGCCCAATTTGTAAACCGGCGGTCGCCATGGCGACGGCCGGTTAATAATATAAAAGTCGAAATATAATGAGGCCTAACAGTACTGCAAAAATTAAAGTCTGAAATCCAAGCTTTCGTCGATCCACGGCAATCATCAGGGGTAAGGGTAAGAAAAAATATTCCGCGTAGGCCTATATACAAATATGAAATAAGATGTGGAAAAGGCGTAAGAATGCAGAATGTAAAATGTGTAAAAAACAATAGGTACAAATATGAATAAGAAACGAATCAAATGTCTAATGAGCGAGTGTCATAGTACAAAGAGTCTATCCAGCTATGTTAAAATAGTACTAGGTCAAAAGGTCCGCGAATTCGCTTCATTCTTCTCGGGAGTTGAGGGTAGGTTTGTATTTTCTTATGTGAAATGTGTCAAACAGGCGTAGATTTAAGGGGTCGTTTTCTAGTACAATGGTCTTGATTTCAATACCTTTGTAGTCTTTTTTTGTCATGTGGAGATGTGTTTCTTTATAAAGGATTTTTCACTATTGAGATTTTCTCTTACGCAATCGTGGATAAAACGTCTAGTGCTCCCGATGTAGTGTTGATTGCAATTGTTACATGTGATTTGGTAAACGGCGTTCCTTAGTAAGCACAATTTGGTGCTGAAGGTGGGCCAGTTGTCCCTGGTGCATATGCGCTCCATGGTGTTGTGGTAGAGAGCTCGTCTGAGGGTGTATGATCTGTGCGTGACAAGTACTGGTATGGCCACTTTTCGGAAAATGATCCTGTGGTTTAGTCGTTCAGAAATATATGGAATCTTAAGGTATGACCATTCTATATTGGGGGGTCGAGAGTTTCTTTAATGGCTTTGAGGGTGCTTTTTTTGGACTATACTGTCTGGATATCCGTTCAAGAGGATGATGTCGTCAAACATGTTTTGATGCTTTATGAATGTCGTTTGCGTGGAGCATCTATCTTCGATACGTTTCCGCTTATTGCGAATGAAGTTGATCTTTGATTTCTTGGGTAGAGCTTATTGGTGCTGTACTAATAAGGGTTTCTTGGCTGTTGGCTTTTTTTGTAAAACTCGAAGGAGCTCTTGCCGTCTTTGGAGATGGTGACTTTGAAATCGAGTAGTGACAGTGAAAGGCCATTGGGTGTTGGTTCCGGTTTCTTTAATTTCAAACTTCAATTTGGTGTGTAGGCTGTTCATTGTGTGGTGGAATTGGTCTGCCATTTTCACCGGTTGTTTAGAGATAAATGTCGTCAACGTATCTTCTGTGGGGGCTTATCGATAGGTGTGAGGAGAGGGCAATGGTCTGTAGTTTGTCCATGAATAGAATGGCTATAATGCCTAAGATGCTAGAATCCATAGGTAGGCATTCTTTTTGGTGGAAAACTTTTTGGTGGAAGACCATTTAAGGAGAAGTACATGTTGTTTAACGTAACTGTGAGAAGGTCTGTTATGTCTTGTTTGGGTATTGGCTTCCGGATTCTATCAACGACATTGGTGATGGCTCCTCTATGGGTGTTGAAGTATACAGGGACACCACATCGAGGCTGCATGGATATGGTAGCGTCCTGTTGGTGCTGGAATCTCCGGTTTGAATGCACGTAATGAGCTCGAGGCTGTTTTCTAGATGTGCTGGGACGTTCTTCAGCATCGGTTTGGGGGTGTCGGCGAGCAATTATGGGATGGGTTGTATTTTAATATCTGGGCCGGTTTTGTGGGTCTTGATGAGATGACAGAACCTGGGCAGATCGGTGTTTGAGGCAAGAAAACTTTTTCGGACAAAAGGAGGGAACTTGTTCTGTAGGCAGATGTTTTTCCAAGTTGAGCTGACTTTAATCTCAGTTGACTTGGTTGTCATGTGGGGTACCTTTTGATACGTTTTGGAGTCGTTGAGGTGATCTAGGGCCACTTGTGTGTACGTGTCTTGCTGTATTATGCTTGTCTGTGTGGCTGATGTTCGACCACTTTTGTCGTGGTTGTAGAGCCTTAAGTGTGGCTTGCTGTTTGTGGTGGATCCTCTGGAGCTTTCTTTCCAGTTCATCTCTGGATTCGGATCTGTAGATGTGTCGGGTTTGTGGATAGGTGAGGAAGTCTGAAGGTTGAGGATTTGATTCCCGGAAGTGTTTCCACCGTATTTGATTGGCTTGTCGGTCAAATGCTATGTTGATGTCCGTGATCGTGGTTTCGTTTATGCCAGGTGAGAGACTGAACTTGGGGCCTTTAGATAAGAGATTGATTTCTTGGCTGACGAGGTTCATGTGTGGTCGGTGATCAGGTTGGCTTTGTTTGTGGTGTCGTTGTCCGAGGAGCTTGTGTTGATTGTATCAGTGGTTTTAGAGTTGTTCTTGGGTTCGGTAGCTGTATTTGTTTGGCCAGGCGAATTTTGTTGGCTGTTACTTAGGGATGCGTTGGCGCTGTTGTGGTTTTTGAGGTTGTCTAGCAGCTTTGGGAATGTTCTGTTGTGTAGGGTGCTGGCGGTGTTGTATACTAACTATCTTTGGGAGCGAATTTTAGATGCTTTGTCAGGTGTGAAGTCTGATGTTATCCTTTCTCAACGTGTTGCTGTTCATGTTGTTTAATGGCAATAATTTTCCGGAGTGCCATTTTGCTTTCGTTTGCGACAAAGCGTTTCGTTCTCTGTTTTGTTTTCTCGGTGATGGATTCGATTTCGTAATCGTATGGTAGCATCTTGAAATGTACTTCTGTTTCTAAAAATAGTAACAAAATGGCGGGAAATTACAAAATCAAAGTTTAATAACTCTTTAACCAATTGAGCTTTTCCAAAACCTTTTTCACATTTGTTTTTATCACGTTGCGCTCTTTCAAAATTATTTATTTGTTTTGCCATAACTTGAAATTTAAATTTTGCTGTCAATCTTGTGACGTCATTTTCTCGCCAAAAACCGTTAAAATCGAAAAAAAACATACTATTTTTTGAAATACAAAGTTCTACCATCCTGCAAAGTTTGAGCTCAACCGAATAAAAAATGCAAAAGTGTTCCAGGAATGCACTTTTAGGCGTCCTACAGGGTGTATATGCCCACCGTGCAACGGCATCTTCAGGGATAAGAAAAAATATTCGGCGTAGACCTGTATACAGATGTAAAGTAAGATATGTAAAAGGAGTAAGAATGCGGCAAGTATGTAAAATGTGTAAAAACAATAGGTACAAATATGAATAAGAAACAAATCAAGTGGTCTAATGAGCGAGTGTCATAGTACAAAGGGTCTATCCAGATATGTTAAAATAGTCCATTATCCTTCTTGCATACTCATTAGCATTTAGTTATGGGAGAGTCATCCCAGAACAGCAAGCTCGCTGAGGACAACACGAAGGTGCTAATAGCGTAAAAAGAAAAGTGGGCGGGTGGGGCGACTCCAACCAAAGCTAGTCAAACTGGCAACTATAAATAATTAACACATGCTTATACAGTATGCGCGAAGTCTAATGAATATTATTAAGGTATAAATAGTCCATTATCCTTCTTGCATTCTCATCAGCATTTAGGTATGGGAGAGTCACCCAAGACTGCGCCTATTGCCGCAGAATCCCCTAGCTAATCCAGATAGATATACCAAAATGAACTTCTTATCCTACCCAACCCTTAACTAAATTAATTTCCCCAACCCTAACTGACCTTCAAAACGCCTCCAAACAAGACTTGTCACTAACAGCAACCAAGAGAGAACTAAATCTACTAGAATGCTTTAGTAAAACCATGCAAATTATTGTGCTCCTTGTAAACATCTGCTTACTCTAGTTTTAACGAAGACGAGGCGTCAGCAGCTCCACCAGGGTTAAGCACTTGATTCAATTTCATATAGTGGCGTGCAGTGGACGTGGACTTGCAACCCACGTGACCCATGATATGCATCAAGCTTTGTTCCAGCGATTGCCAAAGAAATTGCACAGCCACTTCGCAAGCCGTGTAGGGTGACGCTCCGATTAGCAAAAGGCTGGTATTTGACTAGCATATATCGAGAGTCGCGCTTGTGCCGCAGCCGACTCAAAAGGGACCTGAATAACCTCTCCCGATGGGTTCAGGGGCCTAAACAAGAATATTTGTCAAACAGGGATCTTCAATAAGTCGCACAAACTGATATAGACCTCCACTGCAGTGACTGGGCACACGGATGAGTCTGCATGACGCTTAAGGGCAAAAAGGTTTGAAGTGCCGTCTCGCAAGGCAAGGACTTTGTGAGGGTATGGTTGAAAAGCAAACCCTTCCTTCCAGAGAAATAAAGTATCGCTTTCGTTTTCACCCGACCCAAATCTCCTCTCTGTCACCACCAAAGAACTGTACTTTGAAAAAGGCCTGATCTCTTGTCAGAATAAATAGCTGAGACGTGGAACGAATCTGTACGTTCATGGGCTTAATTATTTCTGACGATAAAATCACCAAATCCTAGAAAGGAATGGTTCAGCTTGTTTCGGGACGACTCTGGCGGCCAGCTGTTCCTCTCTAATGGCTGATAAATAGGACTTGACCGGGGTTGAGGCTGCAGGGTTCGCGAGTCCGGGGAAAGGACTGTCAATAGCCGATCTACCTTACTTGTTGAATATGGCTCTCAATTTCCCAATAATCGAGTGAACCGAACCATACGCTAAACGTTTAGGGCACGAACAGGACAAAACGCTCTTCTCACCAAACAAAGGGCAGGTAACAAAATGTACCACCGTCTTACCAAAACTGTCGTTCTAAATCAAGAATTCCACAATATTATCTGGTATTGCCGTGCACATGTCTCTTTGTGAAGTAGACTCTGAAAAAATTTCGTAAATTCCATTTCTAATGTACTTTTTTCCCTCTGTTAAAGAGTGGATTGTTGCTTAGCAACCAAGACTAGCTTACGCTCCCATATAGAAGACAGGTTGATAGGCACCTTGAGACTCTTCGAGATTTGGCAGGCCCTGTTCTGACGTTGAAAGCCACACCTCTGACAGTAGCAAAAATTATAATCATTGGGTTTGGAACAAACTGGGCACAGTAATGACGGTACCAAGAGTCTGGGTACCATCGGCAGAGACTGAAAGAAAAAATCGTTTGTCTTTTTGGGCTGTTAACGACGTGGTTCGTCTAATCCGAAACGCTCAGAGGTCATGGGGGATGGACCAAGTATAAAGCCACGTTTTGAAGGGAAAAGGAGCACATCAGCTGACCCTTTCTTGGCCCCCAGGACTCTTTGAGTTGCCAACACGTTCAATAACGGCCACCACCCGGGCAAGGGGGACATCTTTGGTACCACCATTGTAACAACTGCATTCTCTGACGCAATGAAGCGCAAAAGAGGGCCAGTCAATGAGAATGGTGGAAACACATAGACCTTAACACGGTTACCATCGCAAACAGAGAGGTCTTGATTGAAGACATTGACACCCGACGACTTAGGAGTAGGGTAGGGGGTAAAATGCCTCAACGGGTTCTCTTGCTTGTCAAGTTGAGCGTTCGAGTCTAACGACATCAAGTCAAGATCATTACCGTTAGTGCCCGCAAAATAGCGCTGCACAATTTCCCACGATATAGGGAAAAGCACGACATCAGAACGAGACAGTCGTCTGGAAAATCAATCCGCTCGGTTCAAGTGTGAAGGAACAAAAAGACGTCCAGGGAAAGGTTTCTGAAAGCAACTCGTATCAATCCTCTGAACTGTGTCGCTTGTCATATTCTGAGACACAGCCGCCACAAAATCTCAAATTAGACTTAAAGAAGCCATGCTCATCTGTTGGGAAAAGCCTGTTTTGAATCAACAGTTGGATCATGTTAATCTGTCTCTTTCCTTTTAGTGTCTTTTTGGTTACTTTACTTGTTTTTGTGGTGTGCTGCACGTTTAACTGCATTTCCTTTACGATAGTTTTCACTTCATCCATCGTATTACCGTTTCATATAAATTCGAACGTATTTTCGTATTCAGTCGCATACAGCAGTTAGCTCAAATTAAACCCAGAAACGCGTATCCGGTTCCTATCCATTAGATTTTAGGATGACAGGGGATTGGATGCAAGTTATTTGGAAGCAAATGGGAATGCGAATGTCGATCTAATCTCTCAATTCAGGACCATTGTGGCCACCCATCCACACTTCCAGTTAAACGGAAATTCTATTCCTTCCCCACCCCTATCGCTCAATTTTACGGTGCACCCTTGCTCGAGCTTCACGAGGTTCTGCGAGTCACGTAATTTTGTGATTGATTCCTTGACGAGATCTCTTAGAGCTTGTACGCAAAGACGACGCCACTGTGTGACATGCCTGGTATAGGTGATCGATCAAAGAACCAAGACAAAGATTTGATTAACGAAGCTGTACCAACTAGTTTGCTGCGCCGGAAAAAAAATATGTCTTCAACTTAACTGGAAATGGTCTATAAGGATTGCGAAAAAAAAACCTTTTAATGTTGTTGCAGGACGAAAGGTAGAAATTAATGACCAAATTTCTCGCCGGGAATAGAGAGTAAGGAGATTACGAATCGCAGTGAGACGGCCCCGCGCGGCGTTTTTATTCAGTACATTAACGAAATTTCTAATTTAGTGAAGTTTAGTATAAGAATTTTAGTTTTTGTTTTTGTTTTTATTTCAAGGATATGTTAACTTTGAAATTCACAACTGCGACTTTAAATTTGGTCCAAACGTCAATGTTACTATGCGAATTTATTTGTTGTTTACTAAAGCAAATAGTTTTTGTTTTTAATTTGGTTTCCTCAGAATCAAGGCTACCCTAATGGCAGGATTCCTTAAACGGACGTCACGAAAACAGAATGCCCCTCGTGCATTCGCTAAAGCCAATTAAAAATTTCCCGTTATCTTTTGGATGCCTTTTATATACATCCATCGAACAATTCAAGTAGCGTACTTAATGAATAAGTGGACGTGTAGTCTATTTGTTTGTTCTTCTTGCCAATTTTTCTTACCTCCCTGTCACCGAAACTATTTTTTTGTGTGTTGATATGAGTGAGACGAATATACCAGTAGAATTAAAATTCAGCTAGATAAGTTCAACTAAAACCACGTGATTTGTTAAATTGTTTTTTCGTTATTGTTCATCCCTTCCAAAAAAGTAAATATATTTGGACTACCTGCTCACGAAATGCACGAACTAACAATATTCTTTTCTTTCTCTGAAAAATAATAATCAAGTAAAAATAGATCACTTTATTTAGGTGTCATTGGGACACCTCCAAGATCGAATTTGAATTTGGATGTGTTGGTCTAATTTTTGAACTCAACCCACACATGACACCGCACCAGGAGTCGAACCCGGCCGGGCCACATTGCTGCGAGGCGAGCACTCTCACCACTGCGCCATCCCTGCTCCCCAAAAAAGAAAAAGATACTTCACAGTTTAGAATCCAGGTCACTGAGTCCAAAGACGGACGCAAGGCTTAATATCTTCAGTTGTGTCCTCAAAAGATATCTTTAAAAAAATAAAAATTAAAATAGAATAAAATTACTGATGAACAAAACTGAACAAAAATAACTCCACTGAAGTAATTCAAACTAAGTTTCAGTGGTACTATCCACATTATAAAGCTGTAACATAATATAACACTATTTTTTCTTCGTTAATATCGATATTAGCGTTTGTATTGCGGTACAAGATTGAAATTTTCTTAAACGTTGTTAGACATGGAATTTAGGAAAGGGAAATGTCAACAATTTTGCGGAACCCTGTCCCTATAAGCTTTGTAACCCAGAATCATATAAAGTGTATTCATCCTATGAAAATTGAAATTATAAGTGAAATTTGCTTTACTTACAGGCATTCAGTGTGTAATACTTAAGAAGGATTCAATTCATTTTATTGCAAAGCAATCAGCAAACCCTTCAATCTTTTGCCAGTCTTATTTTCGTGAAAGACTCTTGATCGGTCGCATGGGCGACACTTCAACCAAAATAAGGAAAACATGTTCTCTTGGCAATTTAGATTGCACAAAAAGATCACGAATATTACTTCACTAGATAATAATTCTCGGTTTTTTATCGATTCTTCCATTGTTATGCCAACGTTACACTGACAAAACATTTAGACACCCCAGATTCCATGTCGATAACTAAAAGTTATAATATATTCAGAGTCCACAAACTAGTGACCGAATCATCAAGAGTTTCAATCTATAGATATCCGTCAACAAACATGAATTATCACTGGGAAATACATTGAGATAATCCTAGCTACCGGACTAGAACATTAGCATACATATACAGATTGAAATAAATTGGAATTGGAATTTTGTAGTGGCATCTCCACAGGGAGGCTTTTCGTCCATTGATTCCAGTTCGAACTTGGGAATGTTGATTTTTGTGAAGAGAGGAAAACTGGAAAACCGGGAGAAAGGACGAGAACCAACAACAAACTCAGCCCACATATGACACCGGGACCGGGAATCAACCCGAGCCACACTAGTGGGAGGCGAGTGCTCTCACCACTGGGCCATCCCTGCTCCTTCAAGTATATATTATGTGAAGTGGTAACCTACATTGTTAATGTCTGTTGAAAAAGAATATCAACGTTAAATGCTTCCGTTCCGATTGCCTTTATAGGATTGTCTGATAACATTCTTGATAAAAGAAAAAATAAGACACAATCAAGTGGTTTGTAAAATAACAGCAGCAGCAACAACAACAACAACCTTTGGCCAATTAATATGTTCCAGCGTTTTTTGCCAGACTAAGACAACGCTGATCTATTCATCAAAGTCTTACGTCTTAAGAGTCCTTTCAAGCCAATGTATGATACAAAGGGAGCACTCCCTCTCCCCATGAGATTTTCTACATTTTATTTATTTATTTATTTAATTTTTTGCGTGCCCGCTGTTTTCAGAGGTTTTTCCCTATTCCACGTGGAATCGGTTGCGACGGTTACGGGATACGTTGTCAATTGTAACATACGGCACAAGTAGAGTAGTAGGGTTGGAGTTAGCCTCTTTTCTGGGCAGGGATGTCATTAGCGTGCACAAGAATAAATTAACTAGGTGACGCCATAGGCTATTGTCTTGATCTCGTGAATAAAATGCGGTGGAATCTCATTAATGTGAGGTGGAATACGTTATCATGGATGACGTCATAGGCTATTGTCTTGATCTCATGAATGACATGCGGTGGATTCTAATAAGTTAAGAAGGAATACCAATAAGTTTCTTTCTTACACAATAAGAACAATAGGAACAATTGACTTGCCCAAACTTGCCCAATTACTTTTACAAAACCCCATTGGTGTGGAGTACATTAAAGTACAACCGCTTTGACAGGTTTTTAACTCGTTTGGACGAAGCATTCTGTTTGGCTGCCATAGTTTCTATTGTTTGAAGTTTTAGCAAGCGCCAACTCGCATCTCTTTGTGATTCAAAATCACTGAACCGTGACGTTCTTGTACAAGCTTCTATTTCACGCCGATTTCAGACAAGCATTGTTATTTAACAATAGAAAACTATTTTCTGTTCACTGATTCATAAATTGTGCATGTTAATGATGGCTACAACAAACCAACTACACACAGATTTTAAGAGAAAATTTTATTTCAATCGCTCAGCTAGTACAAAGCAAAGTCCTTAATACACAATTAATCGTCCTCTTCTTCTTCCTGAAGGGTAAAAAGTCTTGTTTTCTTATTTCCGGTTGTAGATTGCAACAGCTCTACAATCAAAACATCTCATGATTTCTTCCTTCCTATGTTTTCGGCCTATAGGAATATAGTCACTGGATACAGGCAAGTTTCACGGTTATCGTGCCCAAAGCACTTGGCACATTTCATGACCGCAGTGTGATAAACATTTAAGCCTTCGCAGTGTTGACACGGATTTGGATCCTGTTTTGCTGTATGACTGTTGTGCTTTCAGAGTCGCTATTCTCGGTCTCCATTTCGATTTTGGCTTCCATATAACTGTTTTCAGTCTCTTGGGACTGACTATTCTCAGAAGCTGTTTCCTCTTCTTCTTCACTGTCTGTAGATTGTTCCTCGTTGTTTTCGGAGCCTTATTGTCTCGATAATCCTTTTATTTCTCTGACAAATCTCTAAGACGTTTCTTGTCCTAATTCAAACGCTTATCGACTCCCAGCTCTTCCAGTCCATGTAGGAAAGTGTTGATCACACGAGGTTTGGCTACATCACTGTTATTCGGAAGTAACACATATTCAACTAGTTCTGAGATGTACGTAACTGGAATAAAGCGTTGATGGCGGAGTCATTGCCCACGAGGTGTCCAAAACAAGATACCTACTTAAGAAGCTCGCTTTCTGAGAACGGCTTGGGAAAGATTGTCCAAAACATTTTTGATGCGAGGTTCCTCTTCATCACTCTCTTAGCAGAAAAGCGGAAAAAGTGACTATAAATAGATCGAAAACCTGATTTCTTTCAACGAAACAGCGCAAACATCAATCGGCATAGACCTGCCAATCACAAATAACTTTCTCTCCGGACTACTTGAGACATTTAACTTTGTTCACTGAGATTTTTAAGCCAACAATCCAAAACTGAATAAAGAGAATTTTAATGACATTTCTCTGGAGTTTATACCAGCTTTCTTATAAAACTTTCAAGATTTCTAGTCGCAGAAACATGATACTCCTCTGAAGTTCTCCCGGGAAATTTCCAACAAAGTCAGTTCTCCCTCTTTTTTTCGATGGGCCATTTTATTTTCCTCCTTGGTAGCCTTTTCTTCTAGTCACCAGTTTTTTTATTCTGTTCACGTTGTGTTGGTCGCTAAACTTTAAAAGGGTCTTTTGTTTGACGGTGAAAAAAATCCAAAACAGACGTGCAGACACTGAAATGACATGAGCTGCAGGCCGATTTATTTCTCAGAGATGCCTGACAAGACTTTGCTCCAAGAGGAGAAACATTTGGTCTAAGATCCCTATACATCTTTTTCCGCGAGTGCGCGACGCCATTTTTGTCACGATAAGTGGCGTGTTCCTTCCTTCTAGCCAAAAGCGTGCAAGAATGTAGTTTGTAACGTAAGAACCTCGATGGTTCTTTACTACTCGTTGCATGGCGATGAAATGAGCTAATGCTAGTACGACACAGTCTTTTATGGTTTTGATGATGAAAACAATACAGTTGTGGAGAAGAGGAGGGAGAATAAAATTGTGGTGGAGGTGGCGGCGGCAGTTGTGAATCAAAGAATTGCGGTGGTGGTGGTGGTGAAAACAGTAGAATTGTGGCGGTGGTGGTTGTGGTGCAAACCATAGAATTGGGGTGGTGGTGGTGGTGGTGGAAACAATAGAATTGTAGAGGTGATGGTCAAGCAAAAGAATTGTTGAAGTGGTGGTACAGTCTACATAAATGGGAAACATTCCACTTTTTATCAGTTTGAGTTTGGCTTTTATTGAGTTAACATAAGCTGGTCCTGTGCTGTCTGTCCAAAGAGTTTTTTCGATGAAATATAGTATGCAAAGGCACATGAGAAGTAAACACGGTAACCCCGTTTTCAGCCCAATGTATAGTGTGTCAAACTCTACAGAAAATTGTCAGCGCTTTCGCTTTGTACATCCCTTTACTTGCGTAATTGCTGGCGAGACCAGAGCGGGCAAGACGGTCTGGGTGACGTCTTTGCTGCAGAAGGCTGAAGAGGTAATTCACCCCCTGAGAGGATAGTTTGGTTCTATCCACAGTGGCAGCCCACTTACATGGAATTGATGGTAACGGTGCCAAACGGTGCCAAATTTTTCAAGGGCATTCCTTCTGAGCTAGACAGAATTCTTTTTTGACAGCAGCAAACGCAACTTGATAGTAATCGACGATTTCATGGAACAAATGGGCGGAGACAAGACAATCGTCAACCTGTTTACTACAGGTTCTTATCTTCGCAGCCTCAGCGTCATTAATATCGTGCAGAATGTATACCATCAAGGAAAGAATATTAGCGATTTTCAAATGAGCGATTTTCACCCTTCCAATCTTTCCAAGCTTGTGTTTTGGTTGTGTTTTACCCTTTTGGTTGTTTGTCTTTTCTAGCGTTACCATATACCGTGAAATAGTTTTATATGTAATATCACGTAATTTGTTTATTCTGTCAATACTGAGAGCTAATATTTCACTCACATTATTTTTACAGGATTATTGAAAAAAGTTCGATGTAGAATGTTTTTTATTCCATTAGCGTTCAGGTACCTAGAAGTTAAATTAACACAAGAACTGTAAGGATAACTTTGTAGCGAAGATTTATTAGAGAGAAAATTCAATGTTTTGTACATTGAACCATTTTTTAGAATTCTCCAGGAGTTCTGCAGATCTCCAGAACTCAACAAACAAAAATTGGTGAAATGACATGTAACACTTTAGCGAATTGTTTTCGGTGAGAACATGCGTTATTTTGGTATTATGGGTAATGCCATCTTAAAACAGCTATTTCCAGCAGCCGTGTAACGTGATCGTTTACCACTTTGCAGCAGATGGATTTTTTCTCCTGATCCACACATCTCGAATGGACAAAACGAGATCAGGGATAATGCACTTTTAGTAGGTAAGCAAGTAAGTCCTCCAGCCAGCCAGCCAGCCAGCCAGCCAGCCAGCCAGCCAGTCAGTCAGTCAGTCAGTCAGTCAGTCAGTCAGTCAGTCAGTCAGTCAGTCAGTCAGTCAGTCAGTCACTCAGCC
>Ga0126336_10000181_pt1 | contig 20056 bp, 7 predicted proteins | sample SidCmetagenome_FD_92530 | JGI IMG/M metagenome (GOLD analysis project Ga0126336, IMG submission 92530) | Coral microbial communities from El Islote,Puerto Morelos, Mexico - Siderastrea C C metagenome | ecosystem: Host-associated > Invertebrates > Cnidaria > Coral | place: El Islote,Puerto... | reverse complement strand
TATAATAATAATAATAATTTATGGTGGTGAATCAAAGGGATGGTAAGTATGGGGAGTCAATTTTACAGACTGTAAATTCTAACCAATGCAAGATTTGGCAGAAGACAGCAAGCTAGAAAAAAATGATGATGTGCAGGAAAAAAGTCGTAAGCTAAAGAGCTAACTTCCTTTTCAATTTCTAGGAGTATCATTGTGGGAAAGAGCAAAGACCTGCAGAATTCTCCAAATTTGTCGCATTTTTGTTTGTCCACATTATTTTGTTTTTATTTTCAGTTAATTTTTTAGAAATTGCCATGTGGTAGCTATGGCCAGCACTTAAAATATGTACCTCTCCCATCTGGTCCTCTCATGTCAGGAGGACCTCTGAAGTCCCTTTGATCTGGTCCAGGTCCTCGCATATCCCCAAGAAGGCTTCTTATTTCACCAGGGCCTCGATCAGGGGGACCTCTCATATCCCCAGGGCCTCTGTCATGGGGACCTCGCATATCCCCAGGGCCTCTGTCAGGGGGACCTCGCATATCCCCAGGACCTCTGTCAGGGGGACCTCTCATGTCTCCTGGGGGTCCCCTCATATCCATAGGTCCTCTATCAGGGGGACCTCTCATTTCCCCAGGGCCCCTATCAGGGGGACCTCTCATGTCTCCTGGGCCTCTATTAGGGGGACCCCGCATGTCTCTATCAGGAGGGCCTCGCATATCTGGTGGCATTCCTCTCATATCTTGTGGAGGACCTCGCCCATCAGGACCTAATGCAATGACAAATAAAAATGAAAAATATGCCACAAAGAAAAAAAAATGCTACAAAGGTCCAAAAGAAAACACACTTGGTGTCTCTCTCATAACCTATGAACAGGCTCTATTTTCATTTCAATCGGTAAACCATTCCCACAGGAGACACCAAACAAAAAGTAAGCTACAACCGGCGACAAAAATGTTTGGGACACCTTAATAAAAGCAGCCTATTTTACATGAATTCAACTTTTACAAATCAGTCACGCCATAACCAGACTTTTGCAAGACTTGGCAATTACAGAAATGTAAAGGTGTCCCAAAATTATTGACAAAGGTTGTAGCTACCTATGACCGTAAGAATATACAAGCTGGAGCACTGCTAAACTTCATCCTACAACCGGCGACAAAAATGTTTGGGACACCTTAATAAAAGCAGCCTATTTTACATGAATTCAACTTTTACAAATCAATCACACCATAACCAGACTTTTGCCAGACTTGGCAATTACAGAAATGTAAAGGTGTCCCAAAATTATTGACAAACTGAAAGGTTGTAGCTACCTACAGTACATGTATGACCGTAAGAAAATACAAGCTGGAGCACTGCTAAACTTCATCCTAAATACAAGTTTATCATTTTGGGGCCAATAGGTATCAATGTTGAATTTTCTAGCTTTATAATTGATGTATATAAAAATTATGTTCTTGCAAATCACTTCCATTAATCTGTACTTGAAAGTCAGGTCCAAGGAAAATACTTTTAATCCACACATAGAACAAGAGACACCAGGGTTTACTATTATCATGGATTAGCATTTATTGGCATTTAACAACATAAGCGCAGTACATCAATACTGGCAAACTGTTGTGGTAACGTCAACTAGAAATTGCCAAGGATAACCTGCAATGCATCAGCAGCAATAATTTGCATCCAGGGTGAGTAATATACCCCTAGTCACTTCAAACTGACTACAAAAACAGGAATTATGAAGAGTTAGGGTAATGACCTGATAAGCCAATGGGCTCAAGACCTGGCTTGCTAAATGATTCAAAAGAACTTGTGTGGCTTCACGTTAGCTTTACCCAGAGCATTTTTGAATCATACTAGCCAAACTTTTTTTTTTTGCATAATTTAAACAGACAAATGAAATTTACAGAAGAGATTGCCAAGAAGTCTGATTGGTAATGTACAAAAAACCTGATTTCAACTCTGTGGTGCACTGCATATCAAAATATTATTTGACTGAATCTTTTACTGCCAATGAAAAAGTGTTGACCAAGTGAAAAAAAAAATCAAACAAATACTGGAAGGTGGAGGTTGAGCACACCAATGATGGCATAAGTAAGAACTGCACTGCGAGGTCACCTTATCAAAGTTGGTGTACAATTTCGTTTAAAATAATAATTACGTATTGACAAACAACACTGAAAATTAGGCTAACTAAGAAATGAACAGCAATATATAAACAAAAACCTACCTGGGCCCCTCACGTCCGGTGGACCTCGCATGTCCGGCGGACCTCGCATGTCTGGTGGACCTCGCATATCTGGTGGACCTCGCATATCTGGTGGACCTCGCATATCTGGTGGGCCCCTCATGCCTTGTGGTCCTCTCACATCTGTTGGTCCTCTTGAGTCCACAGGTGGTCCCCTCATATCGGGAGGGTCCCTCATATCTGGAGGACCCCGTATGTCAGGAGGACCTCTCATAGGTGGGCCTGATCCAGGTTGTCCCATATCAAAGGGTCCAGAAGGCCCCTCGTTGTTAGGGGCTGGTCCTCCACCAAAGGGTCCTGAGTGCATTAAAGGCTTTGGCTGTGGGGCACCTGCTGGCTGTACTGGTGCAACTGGTTCGGTGGGTCGATGCAATATGCCCTACAACATGAAAAATATTTGGTTTATGAACCAGGATAAAATTGGCAATAGCTCTCTACTCTCTGGTACTCACTCACTAACCAGAATTCTAGAGCTGTACCCCAGCCTAAATGTCTTGAAAAGCTTGATTACATTCTTTGCTTCATTTAAACTGTGCATTGTATTGACCATTCAAGATGGAAAAAAATATTTAATACATGTAGGTATTAAAGCCGGAAGAGCTAAAAATGATGGTCAGTGTCAGATCATGCATAACTGTTTTGTGATTTCAAAAACAAACCTGAGCTATGACAGGATCAACAATTTTCATGACCACTTGAGCTTGCAGTAATGCATAAGCAAGTTGAGGGTTTTGAAGTAACATCTGTCGAGCTTCTTCTGGATTGTTCTGGATGCAAATCTGCCAAAATAAAGAGGAGGAGAAACAGAACTGAAAGGACAATATTTGTTTAACCCTTTGAATGCCATGGACGTATATGAAAGTCCTCAGAATGAGACTCAGCCACCAAGGACATACATATAATATTGTCCCCTAGAGAGGGCTCTTACCAGTGGACTGGTTGTTCCTGTTTGTTTTCTGTGGTTGTTCAAAAAGGACTAGTGTCAAAAAGTGGTTGTTCAAAAAGGATTAGTGTTAGTGTAATGCATATGTATGCATAGTTTTAGTACATTGTTGTGCTCAGGGCTCCCATCGATAACAGACAACTTTTTGCATCTGAAGGGGCTACCCTGAGCGGTATAAATCAATAAAGGTTCTTCTTCTTCTCAATGCCTGAGACAATTACATGACGGAAAGTTCTATTATTTTGGTTCTCAAATCCAATATGGCAGATTGAGTGCTTGCTCATCAAAGCACATTCTTTGTGAGATTTTAGTGGAAGAGGAATCAGATTAACCAAATGAAAGGAAACAGATATCTACCAAAAACAGCTGCAGTATTTGAGAAAATCCAAAATGAGAAAATCAAGTCAGAGTGGACAAAGAAAATAACAAGAGTTTCGAAGAAGATAATGTTGATAAGATCTGGAGGTAGAGATGAAGCATGTGGGAAAAGAGAGGCTTGAAAAGGTTGCTATTTCAAAAGTAATCAACAGTGTCTGCTTAGATTTGTAACTTGTTTTGAACTCAGAATTATGCCATTTCAATTGATAGCTGAGTAGCAAGTGGCACCAGCATTCAAGAAGTTAAGAGAGCTTGAAAAATCAGTAGAGGCTTCCACAGGAATTGGACAGTTTGAAGAATATTGCTTTACAATATTTGTAATTTGCAAATGCAGCCACCCCTCACAACTGCTTTTTTTTTTTTTACCTTCATTTGTTTCATGAGCTCAAACATTTGTTCAGGTGGTAAACTAGCTACTGCTTGTGTGATGGCTTCAGGTGCCTCCTCTGGAGCGACAGGGGGACCATAAGGGTTTGCCTCTGGACGACTGGTTCCTTCTATACCTGGAATAAAGAAAGAAATTAGCACAATGATTTTAACCCATTGACTCCTGGAAATTTTGCCAAAAAAATGCCTTTTGAAGCAAGTCAAGCCATTTTTAGGTCACTGTCTAGCCCAAAAGTATCGAAACTGTCAAAAACGTTGTTTACCAGTTGAGCACTAGACTAGTTTTCGCTCCTGATGCCAAATTACAGCTTTCAAAATTTGGGCATGTGCAGAAAGCAAAAATTCAAGACAGTTTTTTTTTTGGAGAAAGTTTCCCTGCCCCCTCAACTTTCATCTTTTGCTTTCTCTCCTCCCCACATCTTTCTCTTTTTTTTCCCATTTTTTTTTTCTTTTGTTGGGCATTTACTAGGCTTCCTTTTCTGGGGAAAAAGTTTGGCAAAAAGCCCGAGAATCGTAAATTTTTTTTGAAGGAAGTACGAGTAGGTAGTGGGACAAGATTTTCATTGGAATTTTCTCGTCAAAGTTACATGGTTTTTTGCATTTTTCTCTGGCCTGTTTTACTGAACTGCTCTTATTTGGGTATGGCTTGGAAGACCTCATCTCCCTGCACAAGTTAATGATGTCAAAGTTGTCTAGGGCCGTTAAAACTGATGATGTCACAAGTGGTACCAGAGACGACATGGTTAAACAAGGGCGGTTACGGGCGATTCAGGGGTCAATGTGTTAAGTACAACAGCTAGTCAACGCTAACAACACTGTACAAAAACATTCAATATAAGTCACTGTAAAACAAATTTGCTGATATTGTTCAATTACTTGCTAGTACTGTCCTGCAAGAATGTCAAAAATGTCACATCAGACAGGTATTGCAATAGGTCACCAAATATACATACATATATTAGATAGAAAGATTGTATGGGTATAAAAGAGCAAGTACAGTGTACATGTAGTTTGGGGATAAAGTATAGCATAATAAGAATGGAAGTGGACTACAGTTCATGAAAGTTAATTTTATGGCCAGGATCCAGGAACAAAACTTATCATGATTCTGAAGAGACAAGTTTCTTGGCCATTATTTGGTCACCAAATTTTATATTTACTTGCTTTCATCATTTTTAAGGGATTTTTTCCTTCACATTTCATTATAAGAAGGCAAGATTAAAGCAAGCTCCTGGCGAAATGAAGAAACTAAAATATATCAGCCTAGACTGTGTCCCCTTAATATAAAATCATTTTGCAAACTTCAGTGATCCCTCCCACTGAGAAAGACATGATTGGTAGCATTTGTGCCTCTATTAAACAATGAACAAACTAAAGGTTACTCTCCAGAGTCATGCAAATTGCATGTGCAAACAGACATCATTCTAAATGGCCCAGGGCCTGAAATAATGGCCACATGGTTGCTGGTCAACAAGACCAACCAGATAAAATTTAGCTTGGCCATACCTCACATCTGTCCTGCCTAAACAATACCCACTCTTCCCACCCAATCACCATCACCAAGAAGTTAAAACTTTGACTGGTCAAAGCCCCGATCAGGGTGAACACTCTCCAATGACTGGCCATTATTTCAAGCCCTTGGGCATGACCTTCATAAATAAAATTTGACAATGTATGACTGCTTACATAAGCATAAAAAGTTGAACCTTATTAAGTTTACTCAAGCTGCTCAATCATCGTCTCAAATGCTATTTGATATGCACAAGGTTACATTTGTTTGTGCAAAAAATTCATGTGACAATGGAAATCGACCTCAAACAGTGCCAGTGTACCATCTCAAAACATTTTCGGCGGATCTTCCAAGGAAATCTTCGGTAACTTTGGAATATGATCTATACTAACAACACTACTGGAAATCACTAGAGAAAAAAAGCATTGATTTTTACTTCCTGCTGTTTCTCAGCCTGACTTACCTTTCATCTCTTCCCTGTTCTTTTCTGAGGCAGCACTGTCCACTCGTAAGGCTCTTCCATTCAACTCGTATCCATTTAAATTTCTCATAGCACTCAGGGCTGTTTCCTGGTCTTTGTACTCACAGAAGCCATATCCTTTTGGCTTCCCTGTCTCACGATCAAAGACCAGCCTGTAGAAGAGTTATAAATGAAATTCAACAACTTTTAAATTTAATTTTTGTATCACTTTTTCACCCTTAGAAAAACCAAACATCACTTTCAAAATCACATTTCTGCAAGTTTGTCTCTTGATCTTACATTCCATTTCACTACTCTGAGCACACTTCACTTATTTCATTTCATGTGTTAATTTCCATGATTATCATAAGGCCTGGGCAACTCATGACAGGCGAATTCCAGCTCATGAATCAAAACTTTTCTGTCATGATTTGCCCACGGTCCCCAAAAAATTGGCAGAAATTTATGCACAAAAGGAGTCTACGGAGGAAATACCAACTTTCCTCCTTATAAAGAACTGGAAGATCTGCAATTTTCCTGCACCATTTTGTGATTTAGGGTGAATCATAGCTAGCAAATCATGCTTGAAAATGCTGGGTCTGCATACAGCAGTGATCGGCTCTAAAAGGGCATATAGCTTATAAATTGAAGTGTCTCTTGCCAATAGTTTAGCCCACTTTTTCACTATAATTAATAAAGAATAATTTCTAGGAGCCAAAGCAAAAAATTTAGAATGCCAGACTATGAAATGTTAAATGCCTTAGCCAAAATTAAGATTTTGATGTCAATTCCTTGAAAACCCTAGGCTACTGGGTCTATACAAATTTGCTGCACTTTCAATGCCAAGAAAAGATCAAATTTCAAGACTGAACCAATGGTTGTGTTTTAACTGTCATCAATTATCATTGAAGTCTTTTAATTAGTGGTTTCCTTAAATAGGTCACATTTCTTGACAGATGTCAATCCACTTTTTCAGCCTCACAGATTTCAATCCACTCTGTCAGTTTCTATTTTCCGCATCATTATAATTACGATTGAATGCAGAGCACATGTAATAATTGTAATTATTGTTAGTGAGCTTTTGAATTTCAGAAATTATGTAAGACGAGTTTAGTAAGGATCTTGGTATCCTTCTAGATCCTCCATCCTCCTGCCATTTTTGCAAGAAAGGTGTTTTTTTCTTTCTTGGCATAAAACCATGCATCACATAATATGGTTAAATCCTTTGTGTATGGATGGCATCCTGAAACTATCAAAACTTCCCGATGTGATGTTCACTTTCCCCAGAGAAAAGACAGAGAAGTACTCTTTTACTCTAGACTTGAAACTTGAAGGAAGGTCATTGAAATTATCACTGAAGTACAGTACAGCCCAAAAATAATGCACGCGCAAGAAGTGGCACAAGAAGTTCTTGCACCGCAAGAACACGCAAGCTGGCGCAAGAAACGAAAATGCTATGTTTTTGCGGTTTACCCGCAAGAACATTCGTAACGCAAGAAGTTGAAAATCTAGCCGCAGGAAGATGCAAGAAGTTACGAATCTTACCGCAAACCGCTAGAAGCCGCAAGAAGTACCACTGTCTATGTGTAATTATCGAACGTGAATATAGCAAATTTGTTTCCATATCTTACAGTAAATCTACGAAGACTCCTGTTACGCGTGATGTTTTTCGAATTTGATTGCTTTAGCACTCTTCGTATTGAACAATAATAATAATTATAACTAACATACAAGAAGCTTTTGCGGCAAACTGTCTTAAATATATTCAAAGAAACGCTAATCGAGGAAACAAGGATGTTGCCTGCGAGAGCGAACGGCTTTTCTTGACCCTTCTGCTCTGTTGGATTGAAGTTCATTGACAGTCGCCGAGAATAACAACATCTCTGATACGTACATGCACGCGAAGAGTTGATCAAGACCGGAATCTTTTGAATTTGCCTCGTGCATTCCTGTTATTTCAGGAAAATACTAATATATATCGAGTGAAATCTTTTCAAAGACAACATGCAGTGGCGAAGATAAACAAAAATCATTTCATCGTGACATCTTGAATTTGCATAAAGTTTCAAACAACTCAACGCACAAAGGTCACGCTTTTGTGATGCATTATTAAAATGATGTGTATGCGTCGCTTTCGCTGACTGAGAATTTTGAAAGGTGGTGTTACTCAGCAAATATTTGTTTTTCTTTCAGCGTTGCCAAAAAAGATGGATAAGGAAGAAGCCAAACCAAAATTATTTCATTCATCAAGTTACTTTCGCTCTGCTTGAGCGTACCGCATGTCTGGGACTCCGGGACACATTTAATACAAACTTTAAAATACGCGTGCTTTGTTTCTTCACGGCCGTTAAGAAATAAAGACAATAAAATAACATCGAATTCGCGTCAAACTCAGAACCTAATGAACTCTTTATCGAATAAAAACAATTGTAAACCGAAAAAAAAATTTACGGAGCAACTAAATAAACAACTGATTCCCGGGCTGATTGCAATAGATTAGAGCAGCCGATTTTGAGTCGCTCGTCGCTTATCAAATCAATGAGATGGCCGCAACCGAAATCAAAATCGAAAGTCTTGAAGAAAACCTTTCCTTTTCAATGTTGCATGAGGTAAGGAGGAAAACTTCAACATCCACTCGAATTTTATTCCTCGAAACTTAAGTATTTGTTGCTGTAACATTTATTTACCGTAAGTTATACAAAAACGAAACTCGACTGTGCCTTGCGCTAAAAAGCGGCGTATTGCGTCTTGTTGTGGGCCTTTTTTTTACCATCTCCGCATTGTATGAAGTTAGCGCAAAGAAGCGCAAAGAAGTTCTTGCGGTCTGGACATCTTACCGCAAAAAAGTTCTTGCGGTTTTAACCTCTAACCGCAAAGAAGTTCTTGCGGCTTGCAGTATTCAAGCGCAAGTAGCCGCAAGAAGTTGTCTGCTTGCGGACGCAAGAAGAAGTTCTTGCGCGTGCATTATTTTTGGGCTGTACTGTAATAACCTGTAAACATACCATAAAAGACACTTACCTAAAGCTGACAACTGGTCCAACTTCAGAGAAGATCTCTTTGAGCTGTTCCTCTGATGCTTCATATGGAATATTTCCAACTATAGGCATAAAAACATACATGTAACGCTCATGTCATTGGCTGATTGGTTGATCCCAGGCTGGCCACAGGGACTGCAAAGTCAAGCAATCTTGCAAAATTTTCCCAGCCTGGGTAGAGGAAACTTAGAAAAAAGTCCCCTGGGTCATGTTTTTCTCAACAGAAAAATCCCTCAAATAAGGGGATCTTGAGCTCCAGAGATACAAAACTGAGGGTTACAAAAAGGAGCTAATCAGTAACAATTAAAGCATAGCCTTGACTGAATCGGCTTCAAATGAAAATAATGTTACACTGCACAGGACCGGTTATATATGCAACCAGGAAATCTTTGATGCCACAGAACCATTAACTTCCTAGAAAAGAAATGCCCTAGTAAGGAAATGAGGACCACAATTCAAATCCTTTTTTCAATTTTTACGCAATTCAAATAGTTTTATTCATTCACATGGTTTTTAAAGCACCAGCGTGCAAGTCAACCATCATGTGGCCGAGTTCGGTAAAATAGTACAGAGTTTTCACCTCATTGTTCAAGCTATCAATGGAAATACGAGCTTTAAGTTGTAACCTACCGAAAACAGAGCGCAGGGACCGATCTGAGCCGCCACCACTTTGCTGCTTCCCTTGATTTTGTGCTTCATGAGGCAAACCAGCTAGAGCCGCCGCCATCTTGGTTCTAGAACCAACCCACAAGCCATCTCGGGTAAATTTTGGACTGTCTCCCAGACTGCGCGCAACTCTTGGCGCATCAAAGACAACTGAGGGAGGAGAGGGAGCAAGAAAAAACTGAAATTGCGTGCCGGTGCGAAACTGTTTAGTCGACGAAACTGAAATATTCAAGGAACGTGCAATGTCATTTCTTGATTTCATGCTGACTCAGACCTACTGCTCAGTGACAAGACATCTTAAGTTTCCCAGGCAGCGGAATACAATGCAAACAAGCCTGAGTTAAAAAGAAACGAAAAATATTAACCATGAAAAATCCCAACGGAAAAAAGTTTTAAAATATCATGTTTTTACCCCGAGTTTTTACATTCTAAAAAAAATACCATAATCCATGTCATATATGGAAAGAATCCGAAAATACGACTCTTGGAAGAGAGACCTTAAAAATTTAATGACACGAAAATAACCAAATCGGGCAATTACACAAGATACAAGGTAAGTTTCGTAAATTGGATATCGCACAGTTTTACTAAATCAAGTTTTTCTAGAATTGACTGGAATGCGGCTGATATCTTCTTCAGACTATTAAAGTATACGGCAAAGCGAATTAGAAACGGAATTTCCGCCGTGTGATGAAAACACAAAGGCTACTTTTCCGATCGGTAGGGGAACGGTGGTCCAAGGAAATACATTTGCTTAAGTTCCTCTTCTTCAATAGCAAATATAGTTGAATGCGCACGAGAAATTATCACGTCCGGTGAAAGTGACTATCACCTTGCGACACGTTTTGTTCGCATGACGCATTTGTCTCTCGGATATCATCATGACAGCTAAGCATATTTTTTGTCGCGGGAAGACTGCAAAACGCTGAAACATGCAGATACAGTGGAGAATGAAAAAAATGCTAAAAATAGCGCACTTTAAACCAGAGTTCTAAAATAGTATGGGAGGAGACAAACACTGCACTTTTTTAGTCTCAATACAAAAGACAACAGTTTTAATTGATTATTGCTAAGAAATTTACGACATATTTTACTCACTAATTGCAAAATTGACGGGAAAACAGAGGAAATCGTCACTGATTAATTTCAATCTTCTCGTCTTTTAGCGATTATGACATCACAGATATTAACCACGTGGTTGCATGATCATGCAGTTTTTCAGCCAATCAGAACACTGCATCCAGCGATAAAGAAAGCGCCCTTTGCCTTCGACGCCATTGCTTTTCTGACTTTCGTTGAGGAAAAGTTTACGTCGTTTGTACGTCGAGAAAAAGACACATTTTAAGCTTAAATTCATCATGCAGATCTTTGTGAAGACCCTTACCGGGAAAACCATTACCCTCGAGGTTGAACCAAGTGACAGTATCGAAAATGTGAAGACGAAGATTCAAGACAAGGAAGGCATCCCGCCCGATCAACAGCGACTCATTTTCGCCGGCAAACAGTTGGAAGATGGCCGTACCCTGAGCGACTACAACATCCAGAAAGAGTCAACCCTTCATCTTGTGCTTCGTCTGAGAGGTGGAATGCAGATTTTCGTCAAAACCCTGACGGGAAAGACCATCACCCTTGAAGTCGAACCAAGCGACTCCATTGAAAATGTTAAGACAAAGATCCAAGACAAAGAAGGCATCCCACCCGACCAGCAGCGACTCATCTTCGCCGGCAAACAGTTGGAAGATGGCCGTACACTGAGTGACTACAATATCCAGAAAGAATCCACTCTTCATCTTGTGTTGCGTTTGAGAGGAGGAATGCAGATTTTCGTGAAAACCCTGACCGGAAAAACCATCACGCTTGAAGTCGAGCCGAGCGACTCCATTGAAAATGTCAAGACAAAGATCCAAGACAAAGAAGGTATCCCACCTGACCAGCAGCGTCTTATTTTCGCTGGCAAACAACTTGAAGATGGCCGTACTTTGAGCGACTACAATATCCAGAAAGAATCCACTCTCCACTTGGTGTTGCGTCTACGGGGTGGAATGCAAATCTTCGTCAAAACTCTGACCGGAAAAACTATCACTCTCGAAGTAGAACCCAGTGGCTCAATCGAGAATGTCAAGACAAAGATCCAGGATAAAGAAGGTATCCCTCCTGACCAACAGAGATTGATCTTCGCTGGCAAGCAGTTAGAAGATGGCCGAACCCTGAGCGACTACAATATCCAGAAAGAATCCACTCTTCACCTTGTTCTTCGCCTGAGAGGAGGTATGCAGATCTTTGTTAAGACCCTGACTGGAAAGACCATCACCCTCGAGGTAGAACCCAGTGATTCCATTGAAAATGTGAAGACCAAGATCCAGGACAAAGAAGGAATCCCTCCTGACCAACAGAGATTGATCTTCGCTGGCAAGCAGTTAGAAGATGGCCGTACTCTGAGTGACTACAACATCCAGAAAGAGTCCACCCTTCACCTTGTTCTTCGTCTGAGAGGAGGTATGCAGATCTTCGTCAAAACCCTGACGGGAAAAACCATCACCCTTGAAGTTGAACCTAGTGACTCCATCGAGAATGTGAAGACCAAGATCCAGGACAAAGAAGGAATTCCTCCTGACCAGCAGAGGTTGATCTTTGCTGGCAAGCAGTTAGAAGATGGCCGTACCCTGAGTGACTACAACATCCAAAAAGAATCCACTCTTCACTTGGTGCTGCGTCTGCGTGGTGGTATGCAGATCTTTGTTAAAACCCTGACTGGAAAGACCATCACCCTGGAAGTGGAACCAAGTGACTCCATCGAGAACGTCAAGACCAAGATCCAGGACAAAGAAGGAATCCCTCCTGACCAACAGAGGTTGATCTTCGCTGGCAAGCAGTTAGAAGATGGCCGTACCCTGAGCGACTACAACATCCAAAAAGAATCCACTCTTCACTTGGTGCTGCGTCTTCGTGGTGGTATGCAGATCTTTGTCAAAACTCTAACTGGAAAAACCATTACCCTGGAAGTGGAACCAAGCGACTCCATCGAGAATGTCAAGACCAAGATCCAGGACAAAGAAGGAATCCCTCCTGACCAGCAGAGATTGATCTTCGCTGGCAAGCAGTTAGAAGATGGTCGAACCCTGAGTGACTACAACATCCAGAAGGAATCCACACTTCATCTTGTGCTGCGTCTGCGTGGTGGCCTATGAACTAAGCTTGGATTAATGAACTTTGCTCAAAACTGCATTTAAAACTAAAACAGGAACTGAGCATTTGCAGAAAAATTGTCTAATTTTCATTGCTAAGTTTTTTTGTTATCGTTTTTGTTTTGGCTTTAGTGAGCCACATGTAACAGATTGCTAAGTAGCTTCATTAAAGTTTTGGTTTCAAGTGATGATGCAGTGTCAATATTGTGTCTCTTCAAGAAGTTCGGTGTAGGATTTTCATTCGAGCATCTTGAAAGCAACAGGAAATTGTTAGTGAAGTATTGACTTCTACTGCTCCTCCAGATTTCTAAAGCAGACGATACATTTTATTGGCTGAAGCATCATAAAAGGGCTCGTGGCAAAAACGTTGCGGGGAAGGTAGTGCAGGCAGACCTGGGGTATTCGATTGATCTTTTTATCCCAACTCGTGTAATTGAATATGAGCTTAAATTGATTTGACCAACGCTTTTGGCTTCAGGGTGGGCATTTGAAAATAAATCCACTTATATTCTGGATAAATGAAATCAATCAAAGCTCTGACATGAGCTAAAAAGTTGCTTTTTCAAATTTTGCAATTGGTAGGGCTAAGTTCACCAGAACAATTCACTTGGGTTAATTCTGAAATGAAAACAGTCCAGGGGTATCTGAGGAATCATCGAAGGCCAATATATGAAAATTGGTCTCCATATGTTGACACATGGTCGAGCTCGTAAACTGCCCATTGCAATAGGTCGCACCCAAGGATTCCTGCCACCAAGTCATGACCACCTTGCCCAGCATACCATTGGGTATTACTTCTCAGCAGCTATCATTTGAATGGCCACACTTACAAAATTTCATCCACTAAGGCCATGTTTATATGAGTTATTTCATCCCGGGATGACTTTTATTTCATTATTGGGCGACTTACATCTCGGGTGCTGGTCATTTACCTGTGAGTGTTGACATGATTTGGAGCAAAAATGTGTTCGCCCAGGGATTATTTCATCCCGGTGCTGAAAACCAGGATGAAATCACCCCGGGGCAAACCCATTTTTGCTCCTAATCATGTAAACACACAGGTAAATGACCAGACACCGAGATGAAAGTCACCCCAGGATGAGATCAAAGTCATCCCAGGATGAAACAACCCATGTAAACAGGGCCTAAGTTAGAGCCACTTGTACAGCACAAACTATCACAGGAAAGTACTGCTCAATAGCCTTCTTGTGAATGGTCAAACTTTAGGATTTCATTCACAGACTGAAAAGTTAGAACCACCTTGTACAGCATAATAAGCACAACAGTGAAAGAACTACACCTTCATATCATTGAGAAACTTGTGGATTTTTATCCATAAACTCAATAGTGTGGCCATGTTACATAGCTTGACATTTCACCCTGCAAGTAATAGGGTTTAACAGATCTAAGATTAATATTGCCACAGCTTGTCAGGCGAGATGGCCAGCCAGGATCCTAAAGGGGGGTTCTTTGGAGCCCCCAAATTTTTGCTGCAAACCCCTGAGCACAAAGCCTTTCTCCACATGGAACCTGGACAAAAATGCTGTTTCTGGCTAAACGGAACCCTGGAGTGAAGCGATGGAGCCCTTCATCCCTAATTTTTCCTGTCTTGTAGCCCTAAGCCTCCTTCGGACCCCGTCTAATTAACAGTTATTTCAGGAGAATGCAATGGCTGTGAGTTGATAAATGACCAATAAGGTTCATTACACCCAGCCTAGCCCCTAGGTGTTCTCTCTTATCCCGTTGTCTGCGTGAAGCCGAGAACCACTAGGGACTAGGCTCCATTGCACCAACTTGATTATAATCACATATCCAACAAGAGCAAATTGAAATATTGTTTTATTAAATAATTGGCCAACTGCGGTAATCGTTGCTGATTATTTTTGTCATAAGTACTTATGGACAAAACCTTGGCTTCACGGTGAAAACTCTAAATTTGATTACTGCAGCACTTGACATTGGCATCCACTTTCCTTGTAAAGCAAAAGGCAAAGTTATTTGCTGATAACTTGTGTACATTGAACCAGTGAAAAACCTAGAAATTCAATAACCGTGTTTGATAGTGCAATAATTTGGATTTTTCCATTTCACTAGTCTAGGGTTCAGTGTGTCACAATAATGTTAAACAAAAACAGTTTATAATTTTTTTATCATTTTACAATTACCTCAATTACAATAATTTTTAATTACATGGAGATGCAAATTACATTCTAGTTTGATGCTTAGCATTTCTGAATTTTATTGAGAGCTATTTAAATACAATCCTTTTTGTACTGGCCACAAATTTGTTTGCAGTGGATACAAAAGAAATGTTAATTAAAAATTATGCATTTTTTAATTCATTAAAGTATTCACCAAAGTGCGTCAACCACAGTCAATTTACCTCCCTCAAGGAGGCTCCTGGGAATAGAGAAATGTAATTATTTTCCTACAAGAAAGAAATCTTTAATCATCGCTTGGGTAAAAGTTAGGGGAAATCAATTTTCAAACCCAGACCCATGCTTCCTCATTTCATATACTATACTCCAAGGGAAAAAACCCCTACTGGAAATCTTTGAGCACCAATACTGCTTTCTCTTTTACTCCCAGTAAATCTGCAAAAACAGCTGTATCTGCTTACAATATTTTCACTCATTATCTACCTAATTTAGGAGTTACAGACAAAAACTTAAGTACATTAACACCAAGACAGCGTCAAAGTGTTTCATGTAGGAGACTAAAACTAGAGGGACGATTATTTAAGTGAAATTTAGACAGCATTTAACAAAACCGCAGTCTAACACAATATTTCAAGATGGTCGACCCTAACGTTTACGCTGTTTAGCGTAAACAGTATCAAGAAGGCAAGAAGTACAGACTAGAACGTTTATCTGCTTAAAATGACCCATTATTAACCAGATTTGGAGGTCAAGTCATTGTCTTAAACTGCAGTCTATTAAGTTAAGTTTTCATGTCATTACAGTTTCCAGTAACTGTACATCAAACCTGGATTACCCAGACCTCAATTATCTAGATTTTTCTATTATCTGAACCTTTCTCTGTGGTCACCGTATAATTATGACAATTATTTTACAAGTATTGGTCATATCTACTTTGAGAAAAGAAATGTGCAGTATTTATTATTAATTCTTTGAAACAGGTTTTGTTTACTCCACATTCCCCATTCCCCAGTGAAAAATGCTTCAGAACACTGTCAGAAAAGATGAAGTCATTTAGCACATGGTTCTTTTAGCAGTCTATGAAATTCAATACCAGTTTTGAGTTACTTCAACAGAAAATATTTAACTTCCCGATTAACTGGAGTCTCAGCCGCGGGGTGGGGGGGGGGGTACTCAAAAAAGTTTTATACGGGGAGGCTCTGCCCAGAGGCTCCAACCCTTTCCCTTTATCACACTGATTTTTAACAAAATGGCACCCCTTTCTTATACCTCAAGGATAAGGCAAAACAATTGAATTGCGTATGATCGCCACATTTTTCCAGACTTTCAGTCCTTCTGGCTCAGTCACTCAAGGCCTCCAAGCTTTTATGTGTTTTGCATTGTTTTTTCTGCCAAAATCTGATACCCTTTTAGACCCCCAGCTTTAGCCGCCATCTCTTTCACTTTGCAGCGGATTTTGTAACCCTTTCATATCCTGAAATGACGATTTACCCTACCCTTTAGTATACTGGGAGCTTAAAAAAGGCACCCCCTTGGGTGGAGCCTCTCCGTATAGCCCGCAATACAAAGTACCTTCCCCCCCCCTCCCAGGCCTATCAGTTACCCAGACTACAGTATTTCCCACCAAGTCGGGATAATCAAGGTTTAATTGTTATAACAATTTAGAAGTTTTCCTTGTTGTAGCAAAACTTCACACCAGTACTCTTATCGCTGTGCTGATTGGACATTTTGTGCAGTACATGTGACAGAACACTTGGTCCACAGAAGAAAACTCCAATTTCCATCCTGAAAAGAGCAAGAATAACATAATACTTAACACAGATCTGCTGGAGTCATGCAGAATTAACAAGTCAACCACTCTGACCTTGACCTCACCCAGGGAAAATGACACCCTCAAGAGGAAAAGAAAATAAATACATCTATTGTCTAAAGCTGAAATGTATTGTTCCACAAAATATCCTTACCCCACTGGAACGTTCTTGTGTTTGAACCCCTGACCTCCACCCTACTGGAAATTCTGGTTTATTTCATTAACTTTTCTTTAAGAAGTTTTGGCTTTTGGGAGTCCTTTCCTGGGAATTTCTAATGACCTGCCTTGGGGTAGGTATGGGTATTTTCTGGAACAACTGACACAATGTAAACATTTCTTCCATGTATACATACTGTGCTTTATTTGTTTGGGCTGAGATAACTGTAACAACCGTAATAATGAGGTAGCCATATTAACAGGGTGCCCATACAGTTGCCCCTCCCCTAGCTACCTCTGTTACCATATGTCAAGCTTCCTCCACTTAAACTCACTCAACATTTCGGCAAATTTGCAGGATTGGACAGGGCTGGCTGGAGGTTGTTTAGAAAACTTAAGAATGACATGACTCATTCCCTTGAATGATAACACTTTTGTTATGGTTGTGAGAACTATTTATTTGGCTTTACCATGCAGTAATATGGTATCTTGTGACCAACTTTTAATGTTGGTTACTTGAATGTACATTTTAAAATAAAAAATAAGTGAGTAACCAACCCTTTGTGTTTATTAGCAACATCTTTAAATATGTCATCCCATCTTGGTCTTCCATATTTTGTCTTGGCATCCAACCGTGTGATATTGTCTTCTGCACCCTGATAAATAGCGCTTTGTATAGCCTGAAAAACAAAAAGGAACACCCATGTAATACACCATAACAAACAACACCACAGGAAAGTACTGCTCGATTACAGCTTTCATCTGAATGGCTGGTCATGCTTTAGGATTTCATCCCCAGACTCAAAAGTTAGAAACATCATGTACAGCACAAGAAACAGTTTTAAGAAAGTAGTACTCAAATGGGCACAATTTAGCTTTTCATCCAAGGACTCAAAATTTAGAACCATCCTCTATAGCATAAAAGACATTACCATGTTCTTTTTAAGCTTTCAGTGAATCACAATAATGGGAGACCTCTCCCGCCTCCCACCCCCAACAGGACTTGGGGTGTAATATGCAGTGCATTTTAAGATGATGTACCCTATCTTCAGAAAGAAACAATTCCCCTAGTTATATTTGTTGCTATATGTGCTGTGGAAACGAGAGTGACAAGTTATTTTCAGGTGCCAGCCAAAGTTATGTCATTTAAAATGCCAAAGTTCTTCTGATTCTAGCCTGACTTACCAATTTGGTGTCCCAGCCTGTAAGATAGATGTTGTATTCCACAAAGTCAGTTATATTCATCTCAGCCATCTGAAATTGGAATAATTAAAAGTTAATCAACACAACAGCATTGTCTCAACCAAAGAAATAGTTGGTACTGTTGGGTCCCTTATTAAAGTTCAAAATTTGTACATCAAGGACTGCTGAAGACTCCAAAAAACACTATTCATCAATGAGTACTATGCTCCAAAACTTTTTTCTTTTGGTTCTCTTATTAAAACATGCTACTCTTCTTGTGAGTTGACTTTCTTTTGCACATGCACCCCAGCCTTTATTTTTCACCTGAATTTCCAAATGCTTCAGAAGATCAGTAAACCATTCAAAAGCATTTGTATCTCGACAGATCCAGAAGAAATAAACTTTCTTGATCTTCAGGTCTGCATAACCTTGGTTGTGACGATACCTGGGGAAATAAATTGAAGGTTAAATCTTTTTTACGAATCAAAGTAAATAATTATTTTAAAATATTCTACAATTTGTTCCTAACATGGAAATAAAATTGTTAAATAATAGTTTAAAACAATTTTTATATTAAGCCTAACAATCTTCAACATTTCTACCTCATCAAAATAGAGTTACGTATATTAACTCACTGCAACTTAATGAGGTAGTCAATCTATGCCATTTGTTCACGTCTTTTTTTCTTCCATTTAACATGGTTGAACTGAATATGTTTGTCTGGCTTCTTGCATCAATTTAACAGCATAACACCCATTCCACAGGCCAACCACTCTGTTGGAGCAACAAATTCTACAGTGTGCTCATGAATGCAACTGGCATTTTGGTAGGTTTCAAAAATGGTTTGTACAAGAAGACTCTATTTTATCTTGAGAATTAAACTTGATCTATTAATTAAATTAAATGTCATTTACATATGTATTTTAAAGCCAAAAATGCTTACCACACAGATTTTAAAATTGATGCAAATGGAGTGACTCCAATGCCAGCCCCAATGCACATGATAACATCATACTTGAAAACATCCTGAAACAGACAACACATAATCAGCCCTAGAGAGCCGAACCTCGTCACACAAAATAATGGGAGAGTTGAAAACGCTGACCCCCGGTCCGCAGACTATCCACTTACCCCGACTCCGCGGACTACCCTATGGACTACTCCGCGGACTACCCTCAATAATCTACCAAATTTACTTTTACCTGCCTGCGCTACCTACGCGATCATAAACAGCCACCATCTTGCTTTTGCCCATTTCCTCAACTTAGTCCTTCTTATTGCAACCTAACTTCGTGCCCAGTACTTCTCGATCCTCCACCTAGGAGACTTCTAGACGAGTTGTATTCAAAAATGGCGACTTCCAAAATTGGCTCCATCTCCTGGTGTGGTAGTCTCCTATGCAGCCAACGTCACCCAACGCTCCCCCCGCCACTAAAAACGGCTGAGTAGGAGACTACTGCGGTGGGTGTTGGGTTATAAATTTTTAAGATGGACATCAATTGACTGATTTTATGAAATGTGAGCTGTGATCGGCTGGCACGTATTTCACGAGGGACTGATGATATCGCTGATGTCGTCCATCATGCAGGTGAGAACTATATGCAAGTGCAAGACCCACGGGTCAATCTTAAACACTCTTTTACTATTGTTTTCTTGTTTAAGACATATACCAGTAATGTGGAATGAAACTTACAGTGCAAGATGTTACTTATAGCCTCGAACTGTTATCTGGTATACATGTATGCCAGCTAACACTTACTCGTGTTATCAGTAAGGAAGGTTTAAAAGAGCTGCTTTTCAGCAAATGTTAATGCATCAGTCAATTCCAGCTGCGACCATCCCCCCCCCGGGCAACTGCGGGGCATTTGCGTGCCTTGCCAGTCCCGGGGGTGGGGCATTAGCAAATTTGGCACGGCCCGGGGGTCGGGCATTTGCCTGCCCCCGGGCTTTTGACACAC
>Ga0126336_10000180_pt1 | contig 20061 bp, 13 predicted proteins | sample SidCmetagenome_FD_92530 | JGI IMG/M metagenome (GOLD analysis project Ga0126336, IMG submission 92530) | Coral microbial communities from El Islote,Puerto Morelos, Mexico - Siderastrea C C metagenome | ecosystem: Host-associated > Invertebrates > Cnidaria > Coral | place: El Islote,Puerto... | reverse complement strand
TGACCAGCTCCCAGTTGGCTTGTTAGCTCAATTGGTTAGAGCGCTGCACCGGTATCGCAGAGGTCAGGGTTCGAATCCCGGCAAGCCTGATTTTTTCAGGCTTTCTTTTCGCAACTGCATAAGAAATGCGTTAATAACTGCGAGGATCTTCTTGACATTTATTTCTTCATTCCGCATTTCAAATATATATGAATTTCATATATTCATAATTTCATATTTTTAATGCTTTATCAAACAAAGTGAAGTCTATCATGTTAAGGCCTCCGTTCTTCTTGTCTTTTACCAAGATGGATTTTTTTTATCTTCGGATTTTGTATTTCCATATAAAATCAAAAATCAGTTTATTAACTTCATATGCGAAAGTGGCTGGTGTGCTCAATACACTACAGACAAAAGTTAACTTCGAAATTGGTGCCAAGGTGCCAAGGATGTGTGCTAACAGTAGGGTAGAACATGCAAATTAGGGTCCCAAAACTTGTTGTTGTGGAAACTGGATTCGAAGCTTATGTCCTCCTCACATGCAAGCTTTTGTGGGCTGAAGGAAAATCTACTAAAATAGGATGGTTAATATCAAGTAGTTTGGAAATCAACTTAAATTTTGATGGGTTTTGACTAAAAGAAAATTTGGTGGGATTATTTAGAAATAAAGATCTCAATGTTAACCACGTAATAACGTATAATCACAACCTGAACCATATAATTTGGTCGCCTACCGTGTGGCAGTAACTTTAATTTTGCGAATTGGAGATTTTTTGTGTTTTCTGGGAACTAATTTTTGCAATTGGAAAAGACTGGTTTTTCTTGCTGGGAATTAATTATTGCGATTTTCCGGAAGTCGCGTTCAAACGGAACTGATAACATTCTCGTTTTTTATTTGAGTAAATGTAATCGAAATACAGATGAAACAATATGCGAATGGAAAACAGGTTAATTAATGTCACTCTATTACAAAGTAACCTCTCCCCCTGGAGTGGTTGATTGTTTGGTGATGGATCGACATTAACGGTACCACTTCATGTATTATCCACCGAGTTATCTATGGCATTTTCTTCTACAAATGGGTATTCTTCGTCCTCTTTAGGACGTGTACTTTCAGACGATCCTTTAATTCCTGTGAAACGTTTCAGTTAGCAGCTGTCGTAAGTTATTTGTTTCTGAACGTTTCGTTTGTAAGTTCACCGTTTTGCTTCTGGATGAAAGAGACGTGTTAAGTAAACGGACACGATTTTTATTGGTGATTGTTTATATATAATTTCCAACCTCGTTCCCAGGGAAGACGAACGACCTTGGGATCGATGTTGTATAATTTCTACAGTGGAGTAAATTTTTGCGGGAAAAAAAATTTGCGATATCTTTATTTCGCAGGATCTGTTTTTCTGCCACACAGTAGTTGTTTTTATTTATTTGGAGATGTGCTTACTCTTATTTGTCTGTCAAGTTCCAGATAGGGAAACTCCCATCTTATCAAAACTTGCTTTCACGTGGCCAAAAAAAAATCTGGGGAAAAGATTAGAGTAAAGGGCATCTCAGCTTGTGGTTCAGCCCAAAAACCCTGAACGTTTGTTGGCTCTTTCTTACATACACAGCTATCTCAATTAGCATTGTCCCACCAGCGCCTCAAGCTTTCGCGGCAAGTGCTACTTAAAAATTTTTTCAAACGGGCTTAACAAGTGAGTATCTGGAAACTAAGTCGGTTTGCTTAGTCCTCCCATATAAGGTACAGTGATTGACGTTGTATTGCAAACTGGAGTTTTGGTTCAAAAGGTCACGTAGCATGGAAATCGGTGTTAATGACACAATGCTTGAATGTGGGGGTCTGACCATAGGGTGAAGAGAGATTGCAAAGATGAGAAATCATCAGTATGGTCGGTTTGAAATCCTCATACAAACACTTGAAAGATTTTGATAGAATCCGAAAGTCAATATGAATCTGAGCGCAGACAAAGCGTGTTACATAAAGATTGTGGGACGCTCCCTAAAGCCGTGGCTACACGAGCGATTTTTTGCTTGCGATGGTGATGCAAATTTTTTGAAATTGTCGCGTCGCCAGCGCGCGGCGAAAATCGCCTGTGTAGCCACCCTCTGACGAAGTCCGTGTTTTTGTCGCAAAAAATTCAACTCATTGAATTTCTCGCGATTTTTTTCTGCCATTTTTTCATCTGTCGCATCACCTGTGCGAGGGTGGCTACACATGCGATTTTCTCCGCGCGCTGGTGACGCGACAATTTTCAAAAAAAATTGCATCACCATCGCAAGCAAAAAATCGCTCGTGTAGCCGCGGCTTAACAGGTCATTTGGCCAACAAGTTAAGCACAGTGCGAGGATTTTCTATTTGTTTTATAAACAAAGGAAAACAAATGTAACCTTTCGTCATCCCTTATTTACATAAAGTGTCAAGTTTCCATGACAAATTGACCAATCAGAACTCATAGTTAATTGTCCAAATTTTTAGCTCCCTTATTTTCATTATACTTTAAGGTCTCTGTAGGCTGAAATCCTTGTAGGAACAGAGGAAATAACAAAACCTTAAACAAGGAACCTGACTATAAAAGGACCTTTGCCCTTGGAAAGCCGTCAGTCATTTCACTCTAGCCACCGAGCTGTCAACTTCAGCAGCTAATGGTAGCAAACTCATGAAGTATGAAATTCATACACTGAGAGGTACTGAGTCGTAGAAATCCCCAAACATTGTCCGGGGAGAAATTTCAAAAACCCTGTGCTTGTTCTTACCTTTTCGACAAATGTTTACAGCGCTACATGTGAAATTGTGTCTGTTGCAAATTATAAAGCAACTTGATACTGTCTGAACGAAGGCATGCAATCCCGTTTCGAACCCAGCCAAAACCTCCGTTTGATTTTCAAAATGTTTAGTGCAAAATATATCAAAGTGCCACAGTTGATGCACAGCGAATCCTTTCTGTAGTATAACTATACATTTCTCCCAATACCTCACAAACTGATATCGATATCCCAGTGAGAACAAAACCGTATTTATAAGTCATCGATCGATGGAGGCTGTTCATCAATAGTGCCTTAAAGGTCAAATAAACCAAAATTTCGACATTTTTCCTTTCAATCCAATTTCCTTGTCATGTGTTGGTCAAGTGTCAAATAAACATATTCTGAAGTCAATTGGACTTAGGATCGCAGAGATAATGGAACGTGAAAAGTTCTACTTTTTGGCCTTCATGATCGTAGAGTGGTCAGAAAAGTTGTCGATAAATTGTCGGAAAAAACACTGGTGACGTCACTGTTGGCGAGCAGCAAAATTGCGGGGATTGGAAGTGTGAGGACTTGAGTGGAAAATCATGGTGTTTTGTGCTGCTATAAGAGTAAAGTAAGTAATTTCAAGTTTCCAAAAGATCCAAAACTGCCTCAACAACGGCTGAAAGAATGAAAGGAGGACCGTTTCAACCTACAAAACATTCACGTGTCTGTGCAGACCAGTTTACACCGCAGGTAGCCAAAGCGATTCGATCGAAAATAATCGGCGGTTTTCCATGGAAAATACCGAAAAATCCAAATAAAGTTTGAAAAACCTTACCTGTTATGTGTTTGCTGTGTTTTTGTTGGTTTTCCGAGCTTCTGGAGGTCGTTTTGAGCGATAAGTTTCAGTGGTATAAACCATCTATGTCCGCCGAAGAACGGAGCAACTTCACACGGGAATTCCAATTGCGTGTTCAGCATTTGCACAAGGTAGAAAGTTAGAGGTAAGAATTTTGCATTTTGTTTAATATAACTGTGACTAGCTTGTATCTTCAGATGGTTGTTCGCTCTTTCAGTTAGTTTATTTGAGAATTATAAGTCATAGCAGTTACCAAGCATCAACAATAACCCCGGGTTTTTGGCGCATAAGGCTACAAGATTGTATTTTACAGTCGTTATACATGTATGTCGAGTTTACAAACGTAAATCTCGAGCTCTGAGCTGGCTGCAGGCCCTTCCTAAGCCTCTCACATCCAACACTCAAGACAACCAAAAAGTTGTAACACAACGTAAACCCAGATTTAATAAACTGGCCTAATTGCTAAGTGTTGTGGCTTTTCACTGGCAAGCAGGTGCTCCAGGCTGTTCCATTTTCAAGCTTTTTAGGTGAGGAAGGAATGACATCATATCAAGATGAGCATGCCCCTAAGTTTATGACAAGTGAATCACTTAATATAATTATGCGGTCCACCCTTCGTACAGCTCCTATCTAAGGACTCCAGGAGGGGGGAATGGTTGACCCACAAAAATTGAAGGAATTGATTGTTGAAATTTTGAAACAAAAAAAAAACACTTCTTCTGTGGGTGTCGTATATGTTCATTGTTACTCCAAGAGGTTGAAAAGTTGTTCCTGGCAGCATGAATTTCTGACATTATAGTACCTTAAAACCCTAGAAAGTAACAAAACACGCTGACAATGGTCATTTTAATTCAAGCACCCTAAGTGGTACCAAAGCATGAATTGTAATCATGGTGACCCCTTCACTATGCTATGGGAGCCCCTCCCCTTTCACCTCCTAGGCCATTTTCAACGCAAAGAAAGCGGGTGAAAACAGAGAATCTTCCAAAAAATTACAACAATACTTTTCAATACTCACCTTTGGATCTTGAGCTATCTTTCGCTGCTCATCAACAGTGACGTCACAGAATCAGAGGTCAATTCCATTCCTTCCATTCAAGCGCGCGATCATTTCAGAAACAATTTCGTGAAACCTTCGGATATCTTTCATACTTTTAGCTTTATTACTCCTTCTAAGGTTTCAGGATGGAAAATTTCGGTCCAGTTTTGCTCTATAATGATTTCGTTTTGTGTCAAGACGCGTTTAAACTGCTAAGCGGAGTTATCAAAATTTTGAATTATTTAACCTCTAAGTACTCCACCCCAAAAAGTGATCGGCAAGCAAGACAGCTATGAACGGCATAACAATTACCAGCATACTAAAAGCGCCAACGAAAAATCGACCGTACTACTCTTTCCACGAACTGCTTCGTCCGGTCTTGCGTTTACAAATAATTACAAGAAAAGCTAAAACCAGTTAACAAAGGGTCTGCATCTGCTTGCCGAATAAATTTCCAATATACTAGTGGTTCAGGGACCAAAACAAAAAGCTTGCGATCATGTTGTGGGGAGTTTCTTGCTTCATTCAGCTGTGTAGCTTGATCAAAGACATAGAAGCTTTTCGTCGTGCTTGGGAGAGTACGGCCATGCTAATACTGAATAGTGTAAGCGAATCGAAAGACTGCTTGAATATTGAATGAAGGGCAACAAATGAGCGCGCAAAACGGTTAAATTCAAGACAGAAGTTTGCTCTAAATTTGAACAACCCCAGCCATGAATCAAACCAGTCTTTCAAAAAATTTACTGTATTTGCTACAGTTAATAACTAACCAAGGCTTTGAGCATGGCAAAATAAGGAAGAGCACAAGCCATGCATTTTGTAGGCTCAAGAAGACTCAATCTGACTGAGAGGAGACTGTGCGCCGTTGTGAACCTCTCGCCATTGGGGAACCGTCACGGGTGCGAAATTCAAACTTTGCCAAACTGAAAATATTAGATTCATGTTGAGAAAGAAGAATGAATGTTGGTTTTAAGTTTTAGTTTGCCAAAGAGGATATTTTACTTCAGATTAATGCAGTGAGGGCAGGATTCGACTTCTGTTTCTGGCAGATGGCTTTCTACCCTCGGCCGTCTTTGATAAAGACGTTGGAGAAGCGATTGTGTGACAAAGAGGGAGCGGAGCTATCCCTTTTATAGTCAGGGTCCTTGTTTAAATAAACTTTAACACTGTCAATGAAACGATTACTGAAACTGCACCAAGCAGTTTTATACAGTAAAAGAGTACGCAATAATGCGCAAGAATTTATTTATAGTTAACATCCCTCCCATAGAATGAAGAATGGGAGTAAATAAACGGGCGATAACACGTACCGCACAAGGCGATGCGCTGAACTATCTCTGTCGTTTTAAGTCTTACATTCGTGTCACGTTGGCGTAAGTTGGATACAAAAAAGGTGTCAAGTAGGGGTTGACCCGGAAACACTGACCTCTGGTCCGTGGACCAGTTTAACGGACTGGGTCCATGGACCAGCTCACTGACCGGTGCATGCACCACCTGTACGGACCACCCCAAGGACTCCCCTAAAAAATTCAATAGAAAAAAATAAGTTGGATTTGCCTTAGCCTGCTAAATTGGCGCAATACCGACAATGTACAATATAGAGTGGACTTCGTGGCAGTTCGCGATCTCACCACCTGGAATGCGATTGAGGATTGACTACGGGTAGGAATTTATATTTTCATTTATGATGTAAGGGGTAGGGGTGGTCCGTATAGGTGGTCCATGGACCAGATCGTGAGCTGACCGGGGGTCAGTCTTTACGGGTCACCCTCAAGTACGGTAGGCTTTATGCAAATTTGATGAGCTTTGGCTTGAAAGAAATAATCTTGAAATAATGATGCCCATTTTGTTCTAATTCCTTTACTGCGGTCATAAACCCGGATTTCCATTCGGATTTCATTCTAGATTTTTGTTTTTCACAAAATGAACGAGTTCTAATTCAGGTGAAAGTGTTATGCAAAACCACAAAAAGATTCAATGTGCCTTAAACTCACTGAACTGTCAAAATATAAAAGCAAAGTGTTGTGAACTGATTCTTTTCAAATAACCGACAACTCACTCGTGTACAAAGTCTCTCGCTAAGGCTTCGAAAAACCCTTTCGAAAAACTCCCTCTTTAGTTTGATCACCATGATTGTGTAGATTGTGTAATAAACAACAACAACTTATTTCTAATAATATCTCTTTGCGTCGCTTCTGTGCGTTTTTATTCGCGTCACTTACAAGCTTATAACACCACACCCCTAAAACATGTCAATTAGTCATCACTCGTCTCTCACTGTATAACACACACGTACAATTTCCAACACGCTGCATGCGTCAATTGCCTCCATATTTCACAGAAAACAATCTCTGTGATGGTAAAAACAATCGTCTATACTTCTCTATAATTCTGAATGCTTTGAATGTTCAACAGAAGCTGAAAGCAATGTGCTCAATCTTGTACACGCAAGCTCACTGCAAGGACAGCGTCTCATCTCAGCTTGAATGGGGACGAATGTAGCCTCCCACGCAGTCGTTTTCAGGGGAGTCGTATTTCCCTCTTCCCTAGACTTGCCCACGAGTCGAGCTCAGACTCGGACTTTTTTTTTTGGAAGCGCGATTTCGGAAGCGCAAAACCCCAAAAAACCTAGCGAGCGGGAGCATGACTTGTTTGTCTTGCAGGAAATCGCATCAAGTAACGTCATTTTGGGTATCGTGTCAGTCGTGTGTCTTCTGGGCAGATCTGTCAAACACTTTTCGCGTAACGGAAAGCTTGTAGGTACTCCAACCAAAATGTTTGTTCATGTAGCTGTTGCCGAAAATATTTGGCAACAATGCAGTGAATTAGTTGACAACCTTGTGCTTATAAGAAGATTATTCAGACAGGTTCACAGAAGACGAAGACTTCTCTAAATTTGAAACTTCTTCTCGGGCGTGTGTTGGTAGTGCAAGCTGAGAATTGTTTCCAGATTATATTTGCTGAAACTGCTTGGATCAAAACCGAACCCTCGCAAAGAGGGTTTTTAAGGTGAGAAAATTTCTCAGAGACAAGAGAAAAGTTTGGTTCTACGTGTGTGAAGCGTTTGACTAAACTGTCAGACGAAAAACAAATCGACGGCCCAACCCAAAAAAGTGTCAACATCGAAGAGACGAGCTTTACATACTCCACGGCGATAAATCCAACAAAATCTATCGAAATTGTAAATGAATAAAGCATAAATGTTACGATGATCAGAGCAATCTTATTTTAAATACGACAAATTTAGCCTTGCCCACACGTCGAGCTCAGGAATTTTTTTCAAAGCGCGAGAACGTGAAGCCATCAGAAATGAGAAGCGAACAAATTTTTCAAGCGACAAACTATGTATCATATAGATTTTTGCTAAGCCGAGTTCAACGCTTCTAATCGCACTCTAGTGTTTTTTGTTTGTTTGTTTGTTTTTTCGCTCCTGAAAATTAAGGTTTTGGCTTTGCGAAAACTAAAATATCCTTAAACTTTATATGTGAGCTTAAGCATAAGCTAAGATTTCAAATTACCGGCGGGTTGAATAGTTTTTTCTACAGATTTGTGCAAAAAAATCCAACTCGACTTGAGACAATTCGCATAACTAAAACAATGAACACTTGATTCCTATAGTCACTATACCCAGCGTTTCAGTTGAATTCAGGCCATGTATAATAGACCGTGAAAACGGAGCGATCAAAAGAAATCTCTCGACTTGATCAAAACAGCTCAGTCACGTGCTCACGTTTCATGTGAGCCCGTTTGATCGACGGTGCATCAGTAAGACTGTTTCTGATTGGATAAGACCCACAGGAGGAAAACTCCTCCTGTAGATTTGGTGCGCTGCAAGTGATAAAAGTCCTTCGCGCGAGAGCCTATCACCGGAACCGGAAATGAGAAGGGAAGGACTTTTGAGAAAGTCTACCTCCTCCCCACAAACGCCTGCTTGTTTTTGGGGAGGAGGGAAATACATCTCCCTAAAAATGAATGCGTAGGAGGCTACTTGCTTCGCGTCTCCTCGAAATTTTTAAGCACGCGCGTGTATTTCGCCTGCCCCACAATCGCCATTGCCAAAATTAGAGACTACCCACAGTCTATTGCCTGTCATATGCCTTCATATTTCACAGAAAACAATCACAGTGGTGTTCATTTCAATAAAAGTAAATACAAACGTCTCTATAATTCTGAATGCATTGAATGGTCGATACAGCTGCTGATAATAATGTGTTCACTCTTCGTCTGGAGTAATGTCTCGTACACGCAAGCTCTCCGGAGGGGCGGCGTCTCCTCACGGCCTGAATAGTACCGAATGGTGCCTGAATAGTTTGGTGCATTATAAACTTCTATTATATCAGTCAAGTCTTAACAGCTGGCTGCAACCTTGACCTACCCCTAACTCAGTAAGTCCTAATTTGTCTAATTATCCCAACAAATCTGTATCTTGCCTGCATTTCCACACTGGCAACCACTTGACTTATTGTAGACCACGAGTAATCGTTGCTTTCCTCAGACCCTACGCATGATTGGAAATGAATAATTAAATTAACTTCCGCTTGCCGTTGAATTTGCACTCCGAACTTCTCGCATCTTTTTTTGCGCTAAACAAGTTTAGAAGAGAAAGAGACTGTGCGCATTGTAGACAATCTTAACGCTGCAAAGGTCTCTTCAGCCTTTTAGGGAGAGATTGAAAAGACATTGCGACACTGCAATGTTGTTCCTCAAAAACTAAATTACTAATACTTTTGGTAAGCTACTGCAAAACTAAAATTAATTTTGATGTCTGAGAAAGTCTACTTCCCCTCCCATCTGCATGTATTTATTTATCCTCCATTTCCTCCACTCCCCTTCCTCCCCCTTGTCCAGTAGGCTACAGTAAATTCCTGCATCCAAGTTTGTGTATTAAAAAAGGTTCTTACATGTTTAGTGTCTTAAAGAGAATTGAGGCTATTTAACTAGGTACTTAGTTTCTCAATTTTTAAGGGAGAAATTGTTGCTGATCAGAAAGCTAATTCAGTGTGAGTTTCGTCCCTTATTTCTTGTGCTAAAAACGTACACTATGCCTATTATGATTACATTCTAAACAAGCTAAGTGCAGACCCTGCTTTGTGTCCTACAAATAAGAACAAAATTAATGACAGAAAATTTATAGACAGCGATCTGAGCGAAAGCAACACAAGCACGATTATACGAACATGATATGCAAACTTATGCAACGGCGTTTGACCAGTGTCAATAATTTGGAAGAGACAAAGCTCAATCGATGCGTGACACCAGTTACAATAAAGAAAAGTTAATACGCAAGTTATAATGTAAAGGTGTCATAGTTTGTAAAAGCACAAACGTTTCAGGTATAGCCCTTCGTCAGTGTGCAGGAAAATGCACGTTGCGCCATACAAAAGCATAACTGAAAAATGCGCACGTAAAGCGCGTGCACATGAAACGAACCAGGGCGCGTGCACATGGGATGAAAAAACTGATATAAAACTGAAATTAATATCGAGTCCATTCGGTTTGAGCATGCCGAGCGTAAAGATTAATTGCATTTCCTGCCGCTTTCAAGCAATGCCGCTCATTGCTCGACACCGCAGATCCTGATGTCATCTATGGTGTGGGTGGCGGAGTTGAAGTGTACAGCTACAGGAAGCCCAGGAGACCGGTTGCGGATGCTAGGCAGGTGCTCACTAAAGCGTTCCCGTAGGTGCCTTCTGGTCTCACCGATGTACATGCTGGTACAACGGTGGCAAGTGATGCAGTACACCACGTTCTTAGACTGACAGGTGAAGGGATTATGGATGGTGTGTGAGCTCTTGGGCCCATGCAGAACAGTCTGAGACATAATGTACTGGCATGTCTGACAGCGGGGACGATGGCAGGAAAAGATCCAGCAACAAAGGGCCTCTGGGAGCCGCTAGTGGAGTGTGCTAGGAAGTCCCGGAGTTTCTTGTTGCGCCGATATGAGACGAGAGGCGGCTCAGGGAATATACCACATGTCACAGGATCAGATGACAAGAGGTTGAAATTCTCTAAACAGATCTTTCTCGTTACAGTGTTGAAAGGATGGTAACTAAGTACAAGAGGTACCCTGTTAACATTGCTAATGTTGAGACGCGTTGGGGACAAATTATACCTCATCACGCGAAATGGTTGCGACCCTCTGAAGATCATTATGCAGTTGCGGTTCAGAATAGCCCCGTTGTTTGAAAAAGGTCAACATCACCACCAATCTGGCAATGGTGCTGGTCATTGAAAGAAAAGGCGTTACGTGTCAGCACAAGTTTAGCCAAGCGGGTCAGTGTGTACGTAGGTGGTTCCTTGATCGTCCATTTGTCTAGGTAATATGTAGGAGCTTCTAGTCCACCGGTTAGGGACGACTGTGTACAAAAGACTTAATGTCCATGGTAGACAGGAAACGAGGACGAGCATCGGATTCATCAGAATTGAACGAATAAAAAATCCTAAGAGCGTGGTTGGTGTCCTTGATGTAAATAGGGAGGTTTTTAACAAATGGTGACATTTTTGTCGTGATAAGGTGACTAGATGTTCTCTGTAGGGCAACTGCAAGCGGAGACAATTGGACGCCCTGGGTTGTCTGCTTTGTGTATCTTGGGTAACATGTAGAATTGCGAAGTAATAAGGTTGTGACCACAAGATGTTGCACCGTAGGTGGTAACGCACATGTAGCGATCACGTCATTAACGGTGTCCTTTTACAAACTATAACACCTTTACGTGTTTAACTCGCGTATTAACTTTTCTTTAGTGTCAATAATTAACCTAGTTTCAATTTTTAGGATACAACAGGTTCCTATATGTTGGGGGGTCGAAAGCCTACAGGTTCTTAATCCACTAGGTTGTTATGGGGGTTTACTGTTTTTACCTAAGGTGGGTAAAAACAAGTTTAATATAGGATTCTGAGCTACTGGTTCAAATCCACCTGTATTTGAGGTAGTGTAAAATACCCTAATCGTTGGTAGCAAACATCTCGTTGCCATTATGTATTGTGATGTCACTTTTTGCAGGTGTTCAGATCGTGGGAAGAAAATTAAAGGAAAGACACCCAAAGAAAAATTTTGCAATCTCTCCGCTCATTGTTTTTGCTCTTTGCCACCCTTGCCCTTTAATTTGTTCCCTGCAAACTGAATGCTTGGAACAGGTTAGTTTTGTGGAAGTAGACGATAACTCCAGATTCCCAAGGTAAAGTACTCATGAGTACTGTCCTCTTGTCCATTGACGACATGATGGAGAGGCAATATGATGATAGTATGACATTTGTTATTTCCGTTTTCAGAATGGGATACATTTGAAGGAAAGTGTCTGACCATTTTACAAGAATGCACCAGAGAAGACCTCAACAGAATGAAGAGTTGGCTGGAAGATGTTATACCTGAAGTGAAACTTCAGAAAGTCGAGGAGCCGTATGAACTGTTCTCCCTAATGGTAGAAGCTAAACAGTTATCTCCAGACAACCTGTACCCTTTGGGTAAATGGCTGTCGTCTGCAGGCCGACAGGATTTGAGAAAGCAACTCGAAGGTGAACTAAAAATACTTTTAAAACAACTTTGTACCCAGCAATACTCGCCATACGTAAAGCCTGCTCATAAAATTTGCTTTTTTTTAGTGTTAATATTTGAAATAATTGGCCTTACAGTAATTTAAAGTAACCAAAGTAGATTCAGTTACCCTAAAAAGTGTTCAAATATTAAAAATTCATGTAAGTGCACCTAACCCTTAATTTTTTTTCGGCTAAATAAATTCTGTTATCATCTGGAACAATTCTTCGCAAAATTTTTTTGATTTGGTTACTCGATTTTCTGTGCCTTGTTAAATTCAACAAAAATTTGGTTCAAGTCCGAGTAAGAGGAACCTGGCGTGAGCCGTAGTTGTGACGTCAGATCAAGAACCAAGAATTCCACGCCGCTTAGTTTTTAGCTCTGTTTCTCTGACTCTATTTGTTGATCGAAGCCTTCTGACCTTCTAGCTAATTCGAACAAAGTCATAGTATGACTAAAGTTCCAATGTTGTAATCCAGAGCAGACACTGAGACGAGCTAGGCGGATTCTGCTGATTTGTAGATGAATTTTAGCTCTGAATAAGAGATAGATGCAAAACACGAAGTCGACAGTACATGACAATTGATGAAGAAAGTGCCGTCCTGGCCATATCTGCTAATAACCCGCTAACCAACGAAGAATGAATCGCTCAATGCAAAAAGGAAATAAAGGCAAACTAAGAACTGGAACAGCAAATAAAGCAATGATTGGCCTTGGAGGGCCGTGAAGAAGCCGGAATGATGAGCTTCGCCCGTGACTGTTTACATTTTATTTCGCACCTTCGGTCTTCACGTTTGGTCTTGGTTTTCCTGCTCTCCGCTTCTCGCATGTGAGATTTATATTCAAGCTGAGGGAATCTCTTATAGAAAGATTTTAATAAAGCATTCCTTACTTCATTTATTATTTTACCTAGAAGTAAATGTGGAAACTGCGATATTACTTACGTCTTGTCCATTTCTGTAACCAGCATTAACAATAACAACAATTTATAACACTAGAGAATCAGGCAGGCAATTGACGAGAATTATAAGCACGAGAGTTTGTTAGTATCGGTTCAACTGAGATTGTCTTTAACCAATAATTTTTCTTACTTCAACGTGCGAGCAGTTTTTTACTAAGATCCTACGCGCGAGCGGAAATGTACAAATTATGTAAGTCAACCAGCCCTCGCTTCTTGCCTCGCGACTCGAGGCTTCGCCGCTCATCGCCTGCACTTCGATCTTCTTGCGGCCTTTTTTTGCACAAAGAAATGGTAATAAAAGAAGAAAGAGACTGCTTGCAGTCTACTTCAACAGAGGACATGGACAAGGGATCTCTGCACAGTAATGTTTTGTTATGCTTGAGTGATTTAAAATGACTCAAAATAAAATTCTTATGGCGAGGGATAGTGAAGCATGTTCATAGACTAGAATAAAGAATAATGGCAATGGTTTGTTATTGTGGAGAAACGTGTTCGGTTCCCCTGAAGGAGGACTTTCTATAAACACAGCCTTTAATTTTAAACCCTAGGCTGTTTTGGCCACCGCTTACATGAAATTATTTAGCGTTTACCGTGTAGCCAACTTGAATAATTCGCAAAGGTAATTATTTTCTGCGTACCGCGGGGCTCCACAAAAAATAGTTCATGTGGCAGAGTATTCTATGGTTAATCGGCCGTTGAATCATTGGAAATACACGAGAAGCTATCGTTTGATCGGATTCCTTCCTCTGCGACAACAAATCTTTGCTTAAAATACATCGAGTGTAGTATCGAGTCTGTCGAGTGCTTGGAAGGCTGCCGCTTTGCTCGCTATTGCTTTACGAAATCCATTCATTTCGTCTCTTCACCTCCGGTCGCTCGTCGTCAATGTAGTGATATGTCTTGTGATTCGTTTCTTTGGTTATTACGTCTCGGAGTAATACGAACGGTCGACAGTTTTCTGTACATCTTCGAGAGCTAAAGAGAAATATAGCTCCGATGGAGATAGCGGGAGACTGCGAGTTCTTGATTTGACGTCACAAGGTCACTAGTGAAGGTCACTGCTCGACCCTGAACCAAAATGGTGTCTATTTTTGTCCAATTTTCCGTACTTCAACCGCGCACAGAAAATCAGGGATTAAACCAAATCAAAAACTTTTTGAGACGAAATGCTGCAAATGATGACAGAATTTATTTGACGGGGAAAAAATTTGGGGGTTAGGTGCACTTTAAAACTCATTGCAATTTTTAGGAGGAAAATTCTTAATTTTCGCTTATTGAAATAAAAACAGCATTAACCATGTTACTTATTTACTAATTAGAAAATATGCTTGCTTTTCAATCAGTCAGTCAATCAATCGACTATGTTTCCTAGATTGGTTATTGTATGATGTTAATTAAATGTGAAAATTGCTGGTTTTGGAAAATTTACGCAAATAAAATTCGCATGTCACCTTTTGGCCTTCATAAAAAGCCCTGAAGCTCGCAGCCAACAACATTAAATTGAAATAGCTGTCTAAAAAATAATGATAATTGGCGTGGCAAACACCATACGTGACGTAAAACAAAAGATTTTGAAGAAAGTTACACTAAAACACAATAGCGACCCTACAGTTTCTGGCACAATACCACAGCGCCCCTCTTACTGTCTCTTCTGGAACCATGACAAATGCTGTCAAAGTCTCTTTTACTTTCCCTTGCCTTACAATAAAGGGTAGACGAAAGAGAGTACGGTATCGCCGGCATGCCTTTTAACCAGTGTTTTTGTCACTCAAGACAACTTACATTGTTTGCGTGGCTATACAGTTTGGCACACAAAAAATGTAACTTAACGTGTTCAAGAAAAGTATGGTTTAAGTTTTCCTAAGAAACCCACTACAAAGGTGTGGTTTTCAAATTTAAGATTTCTCAATATGTTAATAAAAATCGTCTTACACGTGGAACGGAACAGGAACATTTTGGACAAATTTGTTGTTGAACAGGTAAACAAAATTAACAAGTGTGAAAATGCTATCAATATAAGTTTGCTTTCAAGGTCCGCTCATTGTCAGATCTCTCAAATGTGTTCATGTTTTAAATAGCATTTGATAGTTTCTTGTCATATTAAAGGTCAGTAAACTGGCTGACAGCCTCGCTATTTTGAGGACTGCATGTCTTGTGCTGTCTTCTTTCAGGGAGGACACATTTTAGCTTTTGAGGTCCATGTAAATACCTTAAAGGAACTACGTCAAGGCGTTTTCATTCATTTTTCTGATCTGACAAAATTATTTTCTCATTGAAGAAATCTCGAAATAGTAGTTTCCTAAGGTAGAAAAACACCAAAGAAGTAGTAATAAATCAAGACTAAACAAGGATGGTCACGACTGAGGGAGATTAAGACGGATTACGAATGACAAACTTGAAAAAACTTGCCATTTTTTCAAGATGCTTTATCCGTGACGTAGCGCCTTTAATCACCATGTTACCTTTGCATCGTGATGTCATTTGTTCCCTGTGTTCAGACTTTCGCGTAAAGGAAAAATATTACAGTGAATATCTCCTCACGGTAGTTTTTTTTCTCTATGCCATCCTTGCACTTTGTTTCCCTCAAACAGAATGCTTGGAACAGGTTAGTTCTAGGGAACTGGCCTATAAATACAGATGCCCCATGTCAACACTAGTACCCTTCTCTTGTCAAGTGACGACATGATGCAGTGGCATTATGATGATTAACAATGACATTTAAATGTGGTTTTTTTTTTGCTTCAATATTTAGACTGGGATGCATTTAAGCGGAATTGCCTCACCATTTTAAAACAATGCTCCAGCAAAGACCTCAACGAAATGAAGTTGCGGCTGAAAGATGACATACCTGAAACAAAACTTCAAAAAGTGGAGGGACCATATGAACTGTTCTTCCTAATGGATGAGGTTAAATTGCTATCTCCAGGCAACCTGTACAATTTGAGTGCAATGTTGTCATCTGCAGGGCGACAGGATTTGAGAGAGCAACTTGAAGGTGAACTTAAAATAGATTAGACTGCTTTCCATCGAGGAAGACTCTCCATAGGTAAACTCGGGGTCGCCACCAAGTTCTTGGAACGTTTCACAAACTTTGATTGAGGAAATAATAAACAACAACCTCTCTTGTAAACAACAAAAACAGTGACGCTAGCCCTGAAAACAATGGAGCTTCGTGGTAACAAGGGCCAGTGAGATTAGACGCTCTAAAGAGCTTCCTGTCCCCTGAAACTCAATTTTTAAGCAATTGGCTCGCATATTTTTTAACTTCATCTTGATAAAAAGCACGTGTAACTAAGTAACTTAAAACCTTGTTCCAAAAGACAAACATTCATTAAAATGCATTACTGCACTGATTACTGTTTTCAGGAGAGAAAGGGTAAATTCAATAGCGTGCTTTAAAATAGAGACAGAAGCAACATGATGATTAACAATTACATTTTTACAATTGTCATTTCAATTTTAGAATCACTTGATCCATTTGTACGGAAGTGTCTGGCCATTTTAAAACAGTGCACCAGCAAAGACCTCAAGGAAATGAAGTTGCGGCTGCAGGATGTGATACCTGAAATGAAAGTTGAGAAAGTGGGGGCGCCTTATGAACTGTTCTCCCTAATGGTTGATGCTAAATTGTTATCTCCAGACAACCTGTCCCATTTGGACGACATGTTGTCATCTGCAGGCCGACAGGATTTGAGACAGCAACTTGAAGGTGAACTGAAAATAGCTTAGAACAGCTTTTACCAAAATGAGGCGACTGAAATTTTGCCCTTCAGATAGAGGCAGAGGCAACACTATGATTGGCAATGACATTTTAATATTTGTTTTTTCAATTTCAGAATCACTTGATCCATTTGTACGGAAGTGTCTGGCCATTTTAAAACAGTGCACCAGCAAAGACCTCAACGAAATGAAGTTGCGGCTGCAAACTGATATACCTGAAATGAAGCTTGAGAAAGTGGGGGCGCCATATGAACTGTTCTCCCTAATGGTTAAGGCTGACCTGTTAACTCCAGGCAACCTGTACCATTTGGGTGAGCTGTTGTCATCTGCAGGCCGACAGGATTTGAGACAGCAACTTGAAGGTTAGAACAGTTCTGTATCTAGCAATACCCGCCATAGGTGAACCCGACTCATAAAATACAATGTTTTTGTCTTATTATGTGAAATAATCAGCCCTTATAGTTTTAAACTAAGTAACTAAGAAATGTAGCAAAAATGAAAATTCATTGAAACTCATTACAACTTTTATTTTAAAAGGAATACGGGGAAAAGACGTGTTAACTGGTGTGCTGGTTCTTCAATCAGTCAATCAATTAATCAATCAATCGACTTTCTTTGGTGGGTTGGTTGTATGATGTTAATGAAATTTGAAGCTCTCTTAATTTTTACAAACCATCTCAAAAGCCAAAAGTTTGGAGTTACAGTGATACCCGATATAAAGAACCCCTTTATCATGGTAAAACGAGAAATATTTGGCCACTCGGGCAAAATTCCAGTGAATCGTATGGCACACAACCCTGATATAACGAACCTGGATACAATGAAATCCCCATTATGACAAACACAACCCAGATGTCCAAATGTCAACTCTACCCTGATATAACAAATAAGTGCATCACGCAGCTGAAGTTGAATGCGAAACAAATGAAGAGAGGTGCACGCAGACACAAAGTCTTGAATGCTACTTAGCCGTTCACATGCGGATCGTAATTGCACAATTAAACCGAATGAAGAGTTTTTACATGGCTTAGCCCCTAGTTATGTAATTTTCTAAGATATTCTCTTCGATCTGACAAGTCCACCTTTCTATACCACCTTATTATATCAACAAGTGCAGAGACCCGTCTGACGCTTGGTGATCGCGCATTCCAGTCGGCGGCGCCAAGTCTCTAGAATGCTTTCTGTACCCGTCTGTAACTCGACGTCACTGAATGCGTTTAAAGTTGATCTCAAAACTCATCTTTTTAGTTTAGCTTTCATATAGATTCTGAGTATAGATTTAATGGTTGAGTGGTCCAACCAAAGACCGTTTGATTTCTAAGGCAAAGCAATTATTAGCCAGACCCCGATTTTACGAGAATTTGACCTTTTTTTGACAAATTCGTTATAATAGGTCTCGTTCATAACGAACCTCCATTGCAACGAACGAATTTCGCCAGTCCCTTGTGAATTCACCAATCAGGGTGCACTGTAGAAGGCTTGACTACCTAACATTACACCATCCTGTCAATTAACCCTTTCACCCCCAGAGTCAGTTATGGAGAAATTAAGGTGCTTCTAACTTCCCAGCCTGTGGATGAAATCCCATGGTGTGATCGTTCAAATGAAACCTGGTCAGCAGTATTTTTACATGGTACCATTTATATTTAGGTTTTTTACAAAATGAAATTTGAGATTTGACAGAATTTTGATTTTAAGCACTCAAACGCGGTTAGGCCAAAATGTAGTATAAGTAGTTGTTAATCCATCTTAAGTCAAGAGAAAGGCACGATTGTTTTTTGACTACGGCGGTTTTGTTTCAAGTTCTAGGAAAGCCGGCTAAAGCAAATAATTGTAGGATGCAGGAACCACGCCATAGTCCATACATAAACTTTATTTCCTCTCGAAGTTAAGAGTAGAGATCACAGTAGTATGGTTGGCACTGAATTATCCTTTTTTGCGGTGGAATCTCATTAATTTGCGGTGGAATACATTAACGCCGATGACGTCATAGGCTATTGTCTTTATCTCATGAATAAATTTGCAGGAATCTCATTAGTGTGAAGTGAAATACATTGACGTCGGTGACGTCATTGGCTATTGTCTTCATCTCATGAATAAAATGCGGTGGATTCTCATTAGCGTTTGACCGGTTTGACAGGTTTCCAACTCGCATCTCATTTGTGATTGAAGTTCTTGTGCAGGCTTTCATTTCTTGCTGCTTTCATTGTTACTGCGGACAAGTATTGTTATTTAAGAATTGAAAGCTATTTTCAGTTCACTGATTCATAAACTGTGCATTTTAATGATGGCGCCAATAATCCAACGACACTGATGTTAAGTGAACATTGTTTTTCAACAGACAAACATATTTCCTATCTTTTTAATTTTGAGATGATCTTTGACTTAACAGTATCCTAGTTTTCTCACCACGCCCTCTATTTCCTCCTCCAAAATTTTATTTTCCCTCCTCCTCCTCCGCAATTTTATTTTGTCTCCTCCACCACCACCATCACAATTCTGCGTGTGTAGTTGAGAATTGTTGGCGCCACCATTGAAATGCACAATTTGTGAATCAGTGACCCGAAAATAGTTTCAATTCTTAAATAACAATACTTGTCTGCACTAACAATGGAAGCAACAAGAAGTGAAAGCCTGCACAAGAACGTCACGGTTCAGTGATTTTCAATCACAATTGAGATGCGCATTGGAAACCTGTCAAACCAGTTAGACGCTAATGAGAATCCACCACATTTTACTCATGAGATAAAGACAATAGCCTATGACGTCACCGACGTTAATGTATTCCACTTCACACTAATGAGATTCCTGTGCATTTTATTCATGAGATGAAGACAATAGATTTTGATGTCATCGACGTTAATGTATTCCACCGCAAAAAAGGATAATTTGGTGCCTAGTATACTACTAATCACGTGGTTAAAGGGGCATAGTCACGAGGATTTCGTAGATTTCTGGTCAAAACTGTGCCAAAAATATCGATAGCTAACTTTATCCATGCCGAAAATTGTGTTTGAACATTTAAAGGAACATATTAACTTAATTTCATCAAGAGCAAACAAACCATGACCATTTAATATCGATTTAATGTCAACACGCTGAAGGAATTTGAAAAGTTAAGCCTAATTTTTTCAAATTGCAATCCATTTCCATCCGTGCCATCCATAGCAACAGACGACAGAAAATAGTTTCAGTGAAGTAATATAGTCTTTGGTAACAAAACTAGACCATTATTTGTGGGC
>Ga0126336_10000179_pt1 | contig 20130 bp, 9 predicted proteins | sample SidCmetagenome_FD_92530 | JGI IMG/M metagenome (GOLD analysis project Ga0126336, IMG submission 92530) | Coral microbial communities from El Islote,Puerto Morelos, Mexico - Siderastrea C C metagenome | ecosystem: Host-associated > Invertebrates > Cnidaria > Coral | place: El Islote,Puerto... | reverse complement strand
TTCCTTGCTCAGTAGCTTTCATGGATTGGATGGTCGCTGAAACCCACAGACTTTCAAGCTAGGAGTCTCTTGAATGGCACAATATAATAAAGGCAGCCCACAGGGAAGTACTGCTCAATATCTTTTACAGGTTTTTTATTCATGATTTAATTGGTCACCCTTGAGGATTTCGACCAGAGATGACTATATATGATTTTGTGTGAAATTGTGCAAAGAGAATCCGGATACAGTTGTAGCCCTTACGATATATTTTTGATGACGTTTTGCAATGGTTGGAAACTTTTTCTTGTCGTTGCAGCTAGAAGGACATTACTCTTCGCCATTTTTTACATGCATCAACCTATATTTAAGCCCAGTGCTGTTTTGTTTCATAATCTATGTAAATCAACTCAACTGTCAGCTTATGCACAAATCGATAGAAAAGATTACAAGAAGGCGAACTGATGTTTGGCTGTCGCCCTCCGTAACGTAGGCTGTCAACTTCGTTTTACGAAAAAGGAGCTTAAATTAAGGAGTATCCTCAAAAACTTATCTCAAGAAAACCACATTCAACAGATAATTGGTACTGAAGTAAATACCTAGAAAAATGTTTTCTCTTGCATTTTAGATTTCAGTGAGTTTATGTGAAGCTAACAAAGAAAATTTAACGTACCATGGCAAACGGTAAACTGACGGGTGACGTTTGCCGTTTGCCGGTAAAACGCACTGCGTAATAACCTTTGTAAAGAAAATCACGTTTCACGAGGAGAAATACAGTCATTTTAATGTTTACACCAACAATAGAAATATGATCGGAGTCAGAGCTGGTGAAAACACCTTTTTCTTGTCTGAAGTGCCATAATCTGGCTGGTGGCTTAGCCAAGAAAATGATTGACATATTTGGTTTAACCCTTTTTCACCCTCTTGAATGACTCTAGCTAATTCTTCCAAGGTTTGCCAAACACCTTAAAAGTACGTCAGAATGAAAGGGCCATGTCAGTCAGGTTTTTTAGTTTTTTTTTTTTTGGTAAAAAAAATGTTTTTCTCAGTTCATATGTAAACACCTTGCTCACACACTAATTGGTTCTAAATCGCGAAGGAGACAATGTCAAGTGTATTTTCAAAGAACGAACAAGCCAATAGCAACAGCAGCAACTAGTTTTTATCCATTTTAACTCTGTGCGTTTCTCGAAAGTCCTAAGAAGCCATCTGCGAAATGTATGAACGACTCATTCTACAATGCTGCTATTTCAACATGTCTTTCAGATAAGAAATATTTCCTTATAGCAAATTTTATGCTTAAACATTTCTTCGTTTACAAGATTTAGTATGAATAATTGTGCCCGAAAAAGGCCCGAAAAGTATCGGGGCTTTCGAGAAACGCTGGTTTATTATAAGAACTTGAAAAAGTCGGTTGGAATTCATTCCACCCTGCCAACCAAACACTGTGTTTGGTAGTTCTGTGCACTAAAGCGATTGTTTTAATAAATCAAGTAAATGATGTCCCTTTTGAATTTTCAAAGTGATACCAAAAATAAATTACAAAGTCCCGTTGATATGACACCAGTTCTCTTTAAACCTCAAGGCAATTAAAACAGGTGTCAGTGTCCGAGGAATGGGCAAAGAAAACGTCGAGAGGGATAAAAACATGGCTTATACCTGCACTCAAGATGCCGCAATAGGATGGAAACGTATTTTGTCCAAAAAAAGACTTTTTTGGCGATGTTTTATTTGTTTTCTAAGCATAAAGTTGCAGGTTCACTGGACGAATAACAGAATCTAACTCACATAACGCCTGAAATAAAAGGCGTTCTTTACTACATTCTTGGCTTTCTGTGAATTATAGTAGTTATCAAAGACAGGCAATAATATGGACAATAACACTCAATAACTAGACAGTAATCTAGCAATAGACATAGACATATAAAAAAGCTTACTTAGAAAAACAAAAAATTATAAGAGGACAAGAGGTTAGTTGGCAATGCACGGTCGAGACGAAAAGAGCTGCGAGATATTTTCACACGCAACTAAAGATTTAACCATAAATCGTTGGTTTATAGTAAGGATCGTTCAGATATGGAGGTTTTTATGGGTAGATCAAATAGTAGATTACATATGTATTGGAACTACTACGAATTTAATTGTTATTGTTGGCAAAGCTATTTTAATAGCTATTTTAAGACATGTTATACCTCCTCAGTTGTAACATGAATATGGGCTAACTTGACGAAACATTGTGCGCTACATTTGACGTGCTAAAGCGAATTTTCAATGTAAAGAAAATCATCGCAGTTATAGACGCAATTTTTGCAGTTGCGAAAAGAAAGCCTGAAAAAACTTCAAGCTTGTTCGGGATTCGAACCCTTGACCTCTGCGATACCGGTGCAGCGAGCTAACCAATTATGCTAACAAGCCAAATGGGAGCTTGTCATTCAGTCGGTCATTTATGCGCCAACTGATATATTGCTTTATTTCAATAATCCCGTAATGTCCCAATCAAGAATTAACCATGTATTAAGAATATTGGCCCCCTCGGCGAAGTTTTCTGCGCCCAACATATTTTGAATCACGAGGTAGTCCAGTGCTAATGTCCTGGTTTTGGCGCCGGAGGAAAGGTTGGTGGAAGGGGATGTTGGGCGTTCCCGAAATTGGTTGATGCCCGTGACTATGATTTATTAAAGTTATCCAAAGCAAACAACTACTAAGATGAGTTGTATCAAGGGTTTGGTGTAAAAATCTTAGCTGTAGACACGCATATGGGAAAGCTTATTTACAAAAAGAAAACAATGATCAGAGCACTGTTTTGTGATTAGACTCAAACCGCCCATTCTCATCCAAGCCTTCCGGCCGCAAACAAAACTTGTTTACCATTTGTTCCAAATAAATGTGGTATATACTAATAGAAGTTTAGATGCATTCTTTCACGTATGGACGGCTTGGTTTAAGTAGACTCTTTGGATTTTTTAGATGCATTGGCAGAGGGGAGTTCCCGATTTCGAAACCTAAATATGTGCAAAAATGTAGCTCTAAAAAATTAATCGTGTTGTTGCAATCTTTCCACTTAAGATTAATGCCTGGGAGATTGTACTAGCAAAGACTCATGACAAAAGAACTGACCATCTAAAATCATTTTAGCACTTGAGTATAGCTAATTAATTTACTTAACTTAAACTAATTGTCTATCGGTAAATTGACGATTTAGTAAACTATCATGCTGCACATTGTTAATTTCCGTGAGTTGGCAGCCTGTCTTCAGGGACACCCAACAGTTCGTTTCGGCGGAATATCTGTTCAGAAAGCCTAAATAGGCTGAGTGATTCGGATTAATTTGTGAAAAAAAAAAATAGGCTAAACTTCTTCAGCTAAAGAATCCGCACAGCTCTACCCCCCAGCATAACGCAAATTCTCCTTACTGGTCTCTATACATTGTATTGAGGACAAGTTGGGAGAACTTGTTTAAACATCAAGACAATTCATTTTTGGTGATCAATTTCTTAATTCTCGTGACTTGTGTGTGTTATACGGCACTGTTATCATGAGGAGAAATTTGATGCTGATCACTGTTGGGGCTTAAAGGGTTAAATAATTTTCTCGATTGGTGCCTCTCTGTCCTTACCACGTTCATCCACTGGCGCCAAACTGCTAACACGAGTTTGAAACTTTAATTTGCCTAATGAAGGCACCTTAAGACAAACAAAAACTACATAATCCCACGCAGCGCACCTAGCCAGCCTGACGGAGGACACGTCGATTAATACGTCTGAATTAGTGTTTTTGGTGATAACAGTCGAAACAGAAGCATTCACGAATAGTGAATGAAAAACGTGTTCGAAATGCCGTAAGATAAAGTTAGAATGGAGCGAATTTGTTTGAAAGAAAAAACTTTTACCCTCTCACTTCATAAGTTAAGTCTTAGCACCTTTCATTTGATTCTAACCGATTTGTTTGTCGATAAATTCCTACAAGAGGTCCAGTTGGGGAGCCGTGATAGGGTAATGCCTTATTCCCACAATTTTGAGGAGGGATTTCTCTTATCCCTAAAATACGACGGTAATTATCCCTAAAGAATGTTCTTGTAAACTGGTTACCCTTCAGATATCCCTAAAGTTATTTTGCAAGTTGTCCTTTATCTCTTTAAACTCCTTACAGGGCCTCCTAAACAGTGACTGTCTAAATAGGTCATTTCTTAACCTAAAGAATTCTTTAGTTTTAGATTATAGCTACGTAATGTTATTTAACCCTCACTGGGATTACAAATTTATATAAGAAAGCGAAACAGTGACATGAATTTTGGTAGTTGTAGACTGGCGGTCGGAAATAAAGCCATTGGGAAAATGGCCTAATCAAAACGTTGAGCATTACTGTTTCCCTGTCTCAATGTTTCTTAAGGAGAAATTTGTATCAAATTTATACTGTGCTCATTAAAACTATTGTGTATTTAAGTGTGACTTTAATCTCTCTTAAAAAGGAATGGAATAGGATAAGCCTCCCGCCGGTTTAGAAGGAAAACGGGTACTCAGCTCTGATCATGTCTGCTGTGCTGTGCAATGTGTATCTGACTTTCGACTCTGTGGATAAAACGTACAACTCAATTTTCCGTAGAGTTGCGGTTTATTACAGTGCACAAGGTTGTGGATGCAGTCCTTAAATGTGATCGATTGGGGATCATTCAAATAAATAAATAAATAATGATAACGATAATAATGGTAATAATAATAGAATAAAGTTAAATTAACAGTGGCGTAGTGATCTACAGAGCTGATTTTCAAGCGCTGTTTCAAGAACAGCATTTTGTTGTAGTACAAATTGTATGAAAGCAAGTAATACTGTACTTTGCTGTGGTGATGTCCATTGTGCTGTAAAAGATGGTCCAATTTTCGGTCAATGGATGAAATCTAAAGGAGTGTGACCAGTAACATTAAAGTTACTAGCTGTAATGAGGTGTCGATATTACGGATACCTCCGTCCTTGTCAAGGCCAGTTCAGTTGGTCCTTAAGACTCAACATTCATACAAATTCTATCTCAGCTCTATAATAAATAAGGACACCTTGGTAATAAGGAAACTTAGCTGTGTCCCTTTGGTATCCTGGTTGAAGAGGTTCGAATGTATCTTAAAGTATACAGAATGATGTTTAGTTCGTATTGAACTTGAATGCATGGGCGCTCTTCTCCGAAGTGAAATAGGCCAAGTTGAATGGAGCCTATACAGATAGTGTCAGCCGAATCTCCAAATGCTCCTGCTTCGTGTGGCTCCCTGCACTCGTGTTTGTTAAACGATTAAAGTAACAAGGGGATAATAAAAGAAACTGCACATGTAGTCACACGAAGCTAACGGGCTAGTTACCTATTAACTTCTAAGTTGCAAGGATAGTCGATGGAATACTAGTTCGAATTCGGAAGGCCTTAGTCGCCTCACATATATTAAAGCTTTTTAAGGATGAAGGAACACAAGCTAGGGGGTTTTCAGAAAGCGATGCGACACATTCATTTGAATATTCGGCTAAAGAACCCGTCCAAACATGTCACAGTGCGTTAGTTTCCTGCCACAAGTATCCAAGGCGTTTGGACCTTGGGCCCTAAACCTAAATAGACAACAGAAAACAATATTCTTAGCCTTAAGTCGTATCTCCTTGTCGGGTGGCCCTAGCTTGGTGGCTTAATAGTACCACACTGAGGAAAGTAATGCTCAACAGTATTAGTATTAGTTTTCAGTTGCTGCTGTGAAAAGAGATCTTTTTCTTGGGGGAATAACTCAGGTATGCACCAGTTCAGCGAGGTACCAACTCTTAACACAAATTCTGAATCCACATACGGATTCTAAATCTCTTTTGACAGGTTAAAAACAATTATCATATAATTAGGTACGAAAGGAGCAACTTAATGATAAATAAATGTTATGTAAACTACAACAAAAGAAGTTTCTTTTTGCCGGGATAACTTTAAAGTTACTTGGTTGTTATAACAAAAACCTAAAGTTAAAATTTCGCCTAATTACAAACAAGAGACAGCGCCTTATTCGTAATTAAAAAAACACCTAAACCTGAAGTTAACTATAAAAATCCAAGTTTACTTTACTTGTTTATAAGAAGTTACAAAAACACTTTAAAAGCAAAAAATTATCACACTTAAGGTATAAAGCATGCCAAAGTTGTAGCAGACATTTTTCGACCAAAAGACAGTAAATAGAAAGATGCTATTTTAATTTTAAAAACCACATAAACGAGAACGTTTTCACAAAATTCACAGGATACAGAATAAAATTGTATTAGTATAGAAATAAGCGCTGTCTCCGCTAGTCTTGAATTTAAGGTAGTTGCGTAATCCTATAAGTCTTTATATCAACAATAAATCATCTCGCGGTAAGCTCTTCCTACCATTATCTTTTGAGACTGTTCGAAAAGCTCAAACCACTTTCATCACAGTTAGATTTTTTCTTAAGATTAACTACGTTTCATCCTGTGACACTATTGTATTAGTTCGAAGTGACATTTCACCGTTTTTCTTCACGATTAAATCCAAATATCTCAGGTGATTATAAGGCCTTACTAACAGACATTCAACCGAAACGACCCGTTGGGTGCCCCTGAAACTTTTATTTAAATAACTATATTCCTAATGAATTCGAAGGTTTTTTCGAGTTAGCAAGCGGGAATAAGGCAGAGAAATCACTTTCTTGCGTGTTCAAAGCGTCACGTGAGCCTCCAAAAATAGCCGTTTTGTACCAGTCCCAAAATCAAACAAAACACTATACGGGAACAATGTCCCATTGATCTAGGGAGTGATTATTTTGTTTGCACAAAAAAATTAAGACTAAAGCCCATATGGCAGCAGAATTCTTGGTTCACAAATTATACTTCCAACCAGGAGAAGCGAATCACAAAACTCGGAAAATTCCAAATATTGTTTTTGCGAACAAATGTACAACAAACAGCCTCAGAAAACAATGTAGTAATGTCCAGTTGCTTCATAATTTGAATTGCGCCTCCTTAAAGTATTGTATCTGTGCAGACAATAGTTAAACCACCTTGTGCAGAATAACAAACGGCATCAAAAGAAATTCGCGTCTCGGGAACTTTTGTCTGAATGGTCACAAAATACCGATACACTAAACCGTGCTGAAAAGACCAGCGCACTGATCGCAGTAACAATTCTCCGGGGTTTCAGGTAGCTTAATTCTGTGGATTTTGGAGTTTACTCTGCATTTCCATCCTTTAACGTTTGTAGAGATAAACAGATTAGATGTCAACCTTAATGCCGGCTCCGGAATGCGGGTGTGGCTGTTTTCTCTACCGGGTATTTTCCCACGTTTCCCGCTCACGTTTTGCCTTGTTGACTTCAGTTTTCTGATAATGTTTTATTATTCTTGAGGCTTTTGCTGTTTACGCAATCACTGAAGGCAAGAAAAAGAGGCTTGTAGTTTGGTGTAAAATTATCCTCTTTTCAAGACGATTGCCTAAAATCTCTTTCGATATAAAATTACCGTCTCCGATTTTGTTGTTGCTTTCATTATCCATCCTGAGAATAACTGTTAGTAACATAAAAACAATGTAGATCAAACAATTCTTAAATGTCTTCAGCCATATAAGAGGAATATGTTGTAGAGAAACAAGTAATTCTTTATATGGGAATAGCACTAAGGGAAATCTATGTTTGATATAAAAGGGCTTTCCGATACGATTATTTTTGGTGGTAAACAGAGCAAACGTCAAAGACTGATTAACAACTATCAGATTATGAAAGCAACAGGAAAAGTCCTCTTTACATTTAGCCGCAGTGAGCGGAAGAATCAAGGCCATGGCTTCAGTCTCTTTTTAGCTAACACGAACCAGTTAACTTCATGCTAATCGAGGAGATGGCTCGAAGATTTCATTTCACAATGATCTAAAATTAACAAGTGACAGAGCAAGATAAGACTCATCATCTCTCCACTTCACTTCTTATTATATAATTATATAATGCTGTAAAACTGTCTTAAGACTTAAATTGTTCATGTCTTTTACCCTTGAAACAGTAGAATCACCCTGTGAAGCTAGTATTGTATTACCTATTGTAAAGCTTCTTGCCGTTCAGCCTATGCTGTTCTTCGTCTCCGCAAAACTTCTGCTCAAGGAATCCGGGGAGATCCAATATTTGAGTTCTGGCTTCCCGTTGAGTCTGGAAAGACAAGCTTGTGAATAAGAGAGGAGTACTTCATGAGTTCCTAACAATGAAAAACTACTTAAAATGGGCTCTTAAAATTCTTTAGAAGGCGTGCTTCAGATCTTAATGAAGTACTAATATTCCATTTATCACTGCGGATATAAATACAATAAAGAACAGTACATTAGGTTTGCATTGTAATGACAACTTACCTTGCAAATTATTTTATAACCCAACACTTACTCAACTAAATCCGAAGCAAGTCCCTTTTTTTATCAGATACCGTCTCCGAGATTCGACGGACTCCTTAACCTTTTAGCATGTGGTTGCTAGGCAACCTGACAACCGCAGTCTAATCGCGATAAACAGACAAGCTGTGTGATTGGATAATGAGCATGCATAGGATAATGAGTATTAGTATTTTCGCTATTAAGAAGAACGGAATTTGGCGAAGGAATTTAAAAAGTGTTAAGTTCCTGTCTAGGTGTAAGTACTCCGGTTTCCAACTCAAGCAGGTTAAGGGTGGTTCGTTCTTTAGTAAAGACCCCACGCAAGGTTAAAACGTTTTGCTCTTCAAAAGTAATGTTGTTTAAACGCCACAAATTTCCAACTTTATAACACTGAGGTATGTCGCGATCGTAAAAACTCCAAAAGGCCGGTTGCCGAGAGCGCCAAAATAATTACCCTGGCCAATAACAACAACGCAATTTACCCAACGAGCCAATCACAAGTCGAAGTAAATACATGTAAGATTCTCTAAGTGCTGGAAAATGCGTGCGTCAAAGACTGACAATTGGTTTTCGTTTTACAGTAAAAACCCGTTAATCCGGCAACCAACAGCGCACAAAAATCTGGCAGTATTAAATGGATGGCTGAAGTATTGAGGCTACCTTAGCCTGTTTATTAGCCTGCCCGCAGACGTCTCCTAATAGGAGACGTCTGCGCGCAGGCTACTTGTTTATCAGAAACTACGGAAAAGGATGATGGTAGCACAAAAAGAAATGCGAAAAATAATGTCACATGAAAGAGAACAGGAAACATAAAAGATGACAAACCGAACCGTAAGAGGTGTTTTTAAAATGTGTACCTCTTGACACCTGATGCTGTACATGATATGAGAAAAATGTTCAAGATTATTACGTGTTTTTATTTCACAGTGGGCGCATTAAGGGGTTAAATTATAATAAAAATGATTACTCGGCTTAACTTTATGTGGCCGTTGGCTGTATTAACCGGGTGGGCGGATGTAAGAGGCTTTTATATGAACAGTAGTTCGGGTAAATTGGCTGTTAATTGATCAAAATCTGGTCCTCCAGGGGACTATCTATATGGGAAAGTAACCCTTGTTAAATTTGTTCTAATACCGAAATTTGCTTACGTATCTTCAGTGATGATTACACCTAGAGAATTTACAAAAGAGTTGAAAAAATATTATTTCATTTTATATGGAAAGGGCCTGATAAAGTCACGCGAGCCTCAGTAATAAATGATTATAGTAACGGAGATCTAAAAATGATGGACATCGATAGTATGATTATTTCACTTAGACTTGCGTGGCTGAAAAGAATATTAAGCACTAATGTTGGAACGTAGAAATGGTACTTGCGTTCTCATCTGGATGGCTATGGAGGTCTGTTCTTTTTCAGTTGTAATTTTGATATCAACGACTATCCAAAACTTCCACAATTTTACTCTGAATTATTGCAATGGTGGTCTGAATTCCGAGAAAATTTCGCGTCTGAAAAGGATTGGATTCATATAATTTGGAACAACAAACAAATACGTATAGACAAGAAGCCGGTTTACTATAGTAATTACTTTGAATCTGGAATAACTTACATCAGTGATCTCTTATTTCATAGAAATATCAAAGATTCATTCACTCAAATTTCAGACAAGGTAAATAAAACAAATTTCTTAGTATGGGCTGGATTACGTCATTCTATACCACCTTTTTAGAAGATAGTACGTGCCAACCAACAATAGACCACCCCTATCTGCAAATTAATAATAATTTCTTTGATGTCGGAAAGAATAAATCGAAAGATTACCACAGATTACAAATAAGCAAAAAGGCAAAATTCCCCAATGTCGTCACAAAGTTGCAAAAAGACTTGAATCTCTCGTCAAAACAACTAAAACAAACTTTTAAACTTCCGCATGACGTGGCCCTTGAATCTCACGTTGAAGCCTTCCAGTACAAAGTATTAAACGCCATTCTTTACACAAACGACAAGCTTTGCAAATTTGGCTTCAAAACGAGTGACTTATGCTCTTTCTGCTCCTATGAATCGGAAACACTTTACCATTTGCTTTACCATTGTGCCTCTTCAAAACGTTTCTGGCATAACTGCGAGTTATACTGGCTTCAGATTTCTGAGACACAAATCCATCCGTCCTCGGAAGACATCCTAGACGGAAGACTTTCAATAAAAGCCGCTTCGCTTAATCTGTTAACCTAACTACTTGTCACTGGCAAATTGTATTTGTGGGATTGTAGAAGGAGTCAAATATTTCCAAATATACGCGGGTTTACAGCAAGGATTCAAGCTAAATATGAAACAGAACGAGCCATCAGTCTATAGAATCAAAAAACAGTTTTTTTAAAAGCAAAAGGGATTGTATCCCCATACATTGTTTAGTAAGGTTGCTAATTGTAGGTTTATTGTGAATGTATGTGTGTGCGCGTGAGACAGAATTGTTAAAGCTCATTTGTCGCTCACTTTGTTGAGTGTAATAATTATTACACGCAACAAAGTTTAAATCTGGAATAACTTGCATCAGTGATTTCTAATTTCATAGAAATGTCAAAGATTCATTCACGCAAATTTCAGACAAGGGAAATAAAATATATTTCTTAGTATGGGCAGGATTAAGTCATTCCATACCACGTTTTTTAAGATAGTTCGTGCCAGCCAACATTACACACCCCCTACCCGCAAATTAATAATAATTTCTTTGATGTCACGAAGAATAAATCGAGAGATTACTACAAAAAGGCAAAATTCCCCAATGTCCGATCACAAAGCTGCAAAAAGACTTTAATCTCTCGTCAAAACAACTGAACAAATTTTCTCAACCTCCTCAGGGCGTCGTCCTTATAACTGAAGTTATCAGTGCAGTTATTGTTAATTCGCCAGTTGATATTGATATATGGGCATACCTGATAATGCATCAATTTCAGCAATGTAAGCAAACCAAAGCAAAAACGCAAATAGCTGTCGACGCTCAATTGAAAGCCGTTCTAAACCTGGTCTAAGTAAGACCTGCTTAAAAGAGAGGTTAATACTAGGGTTCTAAACCACTCATAGGTGAACTTTGGATTCCACTTTAAGTGTCCGGGTCATGTAATGTGGTTTCAACTTATTTTTGAGTTTGCGGATGAAATCCGCCACGTTGTCTCTAAGTTAAAATTACTGAGCATTCGTTTCTGTTTATAATTGCTTTGCAAAGCGGTTCTAACTTTTGACTCAGTTCAGGAGGATTGAAATGTTAAAGTGTGACTATCACATGAAAGCCGTTGTGTGGCATTTTCAGAGACGGATCCAGGGGAGGCCGGGTTGAGGGGGTTTGTCCGAACTTTGTCTGACTCCTCGTGTCTATCGCTTTTTTGTCACAAAAATAATAGCATAACGCTGTTTCATACGCAACTGCCGATTAACTGATTGCCAACCCCCCCCCCCTTTGAAAAAAATCGTGGATCCGCCCCTGTGATACTGTTTATGACGCTGTTCTAGGTGGGTCTGACTTTTGAGTCCGCCGAAGATGATATCCTAGGTGGTCTAATTGTAGATTATAATCATCCAAATGAAACCTGCTGGCCCGTATTTTCCTCTAGTTGGGTTTTTTTTTTTCATGTTCTACAAGATGACTTCGAACTTTGAGTCTATTTAATAAAAAATAATAATGAGTCCTTGAGTCTATAGATGAAATCCTACAGTATAACTAGGGAAGCCAGAAAACGTAATAGGGCACGGTTATTACGTTTTAAGCCATGTACTAAGTCTTTGCGTGTAGACTAAGGCTCTCTTCAGTGTGGAGCCTAGGGGTACGTAAGGCGATTTATTCCCTGCTGAGCTCTATCTTTTGACTTTCTTCGGTTGTTCAAGAGGCGATCAACTCTAATCCAGGATAAAGGCAAAGTGAGGTTCTTGTTTCCTGTTTTAATACTGTTTTAGTTTGCCTGGCGGTAAGGCGATTTAGCCCTGGCTGAGTTCCTTCTTCTGCCTTTCTCCGGTTGTTCAAGAGGCGATCAACTCTAATCCAGTACTAAACGATATTTGAGGTTTGTAATTCTTGTTTTATTCCTGGAAACCTATCAGTCGAATTCTGGGTGGCATGTACAAAATTTCGTGGCAACACTGTCTTAGTCTGATGTGAAGATAATGGATTTCCATATGGTCAAAGTGTTAAATTTTGGCCCTGGTTCAATACATAACGAACCAGTAAGAAACAAGAGACATTTCTATGATAGTGTCCCCACCTTTGAAAACCCATAGCTATATCTCAAAAGAGTATGGCCTTTTCGGTAGAGATGTATTTCGACTAGTAGATTTTGAGACAACTCAGAATCAGAACTTCCTGAAATAATTTTTTGTACGGAAGCCAAATGTCATTAGCCTTGTGGTTTTTTAGGCTGTCTGCGATCAGGATGGTCTTTTTTCCGGTGATCCTGTTTGCTCTTACATAAGATGCTTCCTGAATGATCTAATTTAATGATCTTTAATGGCTTACCAAGTGCAATAGACATGGGACCAGACCGTTGGCTATTTTCAATTGGGGCTTAATTTCTCACCACTTACATATGTTTGACATATTTAAAGGATATTATGGTTATTGCTTATGAAAAAGCCTGTCATTTAAGAAAGAAATAAAAGAGGGATGAAAATTTTTTGGACACGATCAGATAGACCGCCCGCACTAGAGAGCACTTTGGATTTCAATATGTCTTATAATTATGTTTAAAGTAACACTGAAAATAGGCAATATACCCCTATCAATGAGGCTCCTATTGGTTGCTTTACCGCTGAGCGACAGGGAGAGTTTTTCTTTCTCATGCTTCTAACTCACTTGAATTTAGTTTACTAGCTATATGATCGAAATTTACTTTTAGTAGCACTTTCTTGTACTTTTATCATTTTCGCTGTAACTTTAATTGAATGTATCTTTATTAATCAGAACCCCTCTCGAGGATAACAGCCTTCTAACTGAAAGGGCCCCACTCAGTATTCTTCCACTATATCACGACTATTTAGTTGTACAAGTAGTTATTGTTCGGTCACATCAATTGACTGAATAAACTGACTAGATTTGACTTGACTTGAATTCTAATGTGGCGTTCACTGTCCTTTTTTTTTTTCAAGTAACAAAACATTTTTGAAAATTTGTCACAGTTCTAATTCTGGTATTCGTAACTGAGATAAAGCTATAAATGAAGCAGGCATACATGGCAACAGATTGTCATTCAAAAGAACAAGAGTCCAAGAGTCCTCCCTCGTTCGAACACCGTTGTTTCACAGTCTAAAAAAAATCAGAGTTCAAGGAAATGTGAAATCTAATTTGTAACAAAATAAGACAAAAACAGCACAGGTAGGCAAAAGTACTGCTTACCATGCAGGTTTCATTTGAAAGGTCACAAGCTAGGATTTCTTTCACAAGCTAAAACGGAAGGCTGAAAACGTTACGCAAGACATTAAGGTCTGGCTCCAGAGTGAAACCTTTTAAATATTTTGCATCACAAGATCTGAAGTGCTAAGTAAACACACAGAGTTATCGTGCAGGAAATGTTGTGTAATAACCTGGGCAGGTTTCTCGATGATTCAACAGTTTACCCAGTGGATACAGCACGCGTAATCGAGCCTGGCATTTGCACTCTGATACTAGGGATGAAGGAGATTATTCTCAAAGGCCAATACATTACACATATACTCAGAGTATAAACCTGTAGACACAGGACAGGACTTCTTCAAACACAGCCGTGACAATTCCTATTTTTCTGTCAGGTTACATTGAAAACTAAAAGCCATTAGTTAACGGAATCTGTTTATCTTTTATACAGGATGTGCAAAACAAATTATGTTAAATAAAGGAAAAGGAAAAATTAAACCGCTTATCTCTGTATCTTTAGGCGTAACCAATTTGGGTCAAGGAAATGAGGTTAAATTCAAATATCATTCTTTTTTCCAAGTAAATACAGTTGACTCAGGGTCTGGAAGGGTATTCTTGGGATCCGGGATTTGACCAAAATACGGTGCGGGATTCGGGAAAACGAAAAATATCTTGACGGGATTCGGGATTTGACTGCTACCAAGGAAGCGGGATTCACCAAAATTTGGGTACGGAATGCGGGATTTTGTTGCCTGTCTGTCGGGAATTCGGGAAATCGTCACGACCCAAAAAAACCCGTTATAGCGGCAAAAGCGAATCAACCAGGCGAGCGCAAAATATCAATCGAAAGGGCCAATCTACATCTTAAATTTATTAGCTTTTGCAGAAATAAGTCTTTTTAATGTATTTTTGGGAAAGAAGAAACGAAATTCGGGATAGCCATGAAAAAAGTGCGGGATGCGGGATTCTCGTGAAAAAGGAGCGGGAATGCGGGATCAGGACCCCCCTTCCAGACCCTGTTGACTGCTTTCGTTTGACTTTCTATTGCGTAATCGAGATAGACGAAACTTAAACGTAGTCGGGGCAGAACTTTGTCATGAAAATGTATTTTCTGACGACTGAGTGACCCAGCAACGATCGAACTATGCAGACATTAATATTCTGAGGGCGGCACAATGTAAAATTCCCGACGTTACCAATCGAACCAAATCGAACTCAATCGAACGCAATCGAACTCAATCGAGTAGTTGGGTTCGATTAGGTTCGGTAATCGAACACAATCGAACTCTCACAAAAATTTAGAGCAATCGAACGCAATCGAAAGTTTCATTTGGTTCGATTAAGCTCGATTGAGTTCGACTAGGTTCGATGGCACGGCGATTGCAAAAATGGTCGACATTGGATTGCAACCATTTCACGCAAACATACTAAACAACCAAATTAGCTGATCATGAGGATAGACCTTATTCAAGTTGTTTCATGATGGTAATATCTTATAGGAAACAACTTAAAAATCTATTGTTTTATGGCTTTCAGCTGCTGTTCATTGCATTTTGCTCGGGTAATTAAAGATTATATATGCTGATTAAAAATAAGTCGTAAAATGGAACTAAAGTGGTTTCTATTGTCCGATGGACTTAAATCGTAGTTGTTCTCTATATATTTTGAGTGATTTTTTATTTTTTTATTGTGTTCGAAAATGATTTTCATTGAGTTAGATTGGGTTCGATAGGGTTCGGAAATCGAACGCAGTCGAACTCTCACACAAATTTTCAGTTCGATTGTGTTCGATTTCCGAACCAGTCGAACCCAAACTTTCGATTTAGCTCGATTGGGTTCAATTAAGTTCGATTACTGAACGGTTCGATTGATTACATCGGGAAGAATTGAGTGGGAAATATTTGTCATCCTACGTCGGTCACTATTCCTGTTAGCTTCCTTTTTCACCATAGTTTTTGTTTATTTATTTGTTTTATTTTTTTAATTTTGGAACGGTTGGTCGCCGCTCTCGTACGACCAGTGCCACTGAATTAGATGGGGAATATATTTCCACATTTTGTTTACCACTTAGTGGTTTTTTGTATTTGGTGTGGTACAACACTACAACTTTTCATACTTATTTTAGTTCACATCCTGTGTGAAACTAACCTTGTGACAGTATCTATTTTAGGTTAACGTCCTGTCGGGGCTCATTGTTATCAGATGGCTGTATGACTCGTCCTAAACAAACTATTTCACACTGAATATCTCTGATAGTGAAGTCAGAATCGGTAAATACGTACCGCGTATGTTGTCCTTACTGTAAGTACAGACACCGAGTATCTTGAAAAGTTCTGCAAGGGGAATGAGAAAACTGACGTGAAGAAAGAGATTTTGATATCACACCCGCCGGATATGTCTACCCAAGCCCGGGAAGCGAGTACCCTTCAGATTTTTATACAATTTTTGTTAGCCTTCTCAGGCTTAAACTCATAAATCTATAGCCTTTCTAACGCCCTTACAGCAAAACACCGTACTCTTTTTTTAAACCATTAGGCAAAACTTACCTAACTCACACCAAAACGGGAAGAGCCCAGATGCCTTGTTTCAGATCAAATCAAACAGGTCAAAGCCAAACCCTTCTTGACGACACTACTATATGGCTTGTATACGAGACTACCCAGCCCCACCCGCTTTCCTTCCATGGAAGCTACTAACACTGGGAACATAACATATTGTTTTTATCATCTCCTGTTCAGCAACAAGTCTTTTTTTAGCCCACACGTGGCCGTTTTAGGAAGTATTTGATTTATTAATCTTACAAAATCAAAGTGGACCGGTACTAAGGAAAAAGTACGTCAAGGAAATCCCGTTAAATAGGAACTTAAAATAAGCTAAAACAATAATCCCGTCTCAGGGTAACACAAGTTACCGGATGCCTTACAACATGTTCCAGAACAAGCTCCAGTCAAGTGCTTACTTCTATTGTGAACCACGAAGGGAAGTTTGTTCTTCATCAATAAAACACATTATCTGTTATTAACAAAATAAAGTTCCGTTTCTTTGAAGGAAGGGAAGGAAGTTAAGAAAAATGCACCAAAACACACAGATATTTTGCTAACCTTGACATTTCTAATCACCGTTCTGATATAAATGCATTAAGGTCTAAGTTGTCGAGTAAATATTGACAGAAAAGACAAGCCGTCTCCTAAACATGGCCATAACTCGGTGGAATAAATAAAATGTCAAAAGTACTCCAGTTGAGAGAAACGTTTTGATTGTGCTTGTAAAATCTTTGTAGAGGAAAAACAAATGAAAAATAGGAAAAATTCATAGGAGGAATATATAGAATTTTAAATTCTTGTAACACTTGATAAAGTAAGCGTGTGTCGTCCGAATAAAGAAAAAAATGAGATTACAGAAAGGGCACAAATGCAAGCCTACCGTAGCTTTAAGCTAATTTACGGCCTTCAGCCAATTTACTCAGCGACTAGAAACTTCATTCCTCAGTCAACATGTTTCGTGTTCGTTTTTAACATGTTCTTCGTTCAGGGATAAGGGAGACCGGCGTTCAGAATATCTTTGCCCTATTAACCGTTCAATTACACCGGTCAAAATTTGGCCTAAACTTCCTACTTCTTGCACGACTTTCCGACAGTGATAGCGTGCATCCGTTAGTTTCGTAAGATAGTTTTATCACTTACAGGACAACAAGAAAAGCTCGGCATCTGTCCTTTTTCTTTGTTTATCGTGTTTCCTGTAGTATATATAAGTGGATTAGACCAAAGTGAAAAAACAAGTAAGTTATTTTTGGTTTTCCTTTATTCTGTCATTGACCAGGCAACGATTTATCCCTGAAGTAGGCAACTTTGACGAAACGTTGGTGTTTTTACCTAATAGCCTTTCTACAAATAAGAAAACGTTTCTCTGCAAACATTGATATTCACTACGTTTTTGTCGAGAAAATTTTTTTCTTTCCGCCGTTGTCGTATTCGTTTTCGCGTTGTTTCAGTATGAGCCGGACAAAGCTAAATCATCCTCTCCACAGATCTGCTAACGTCAACATTCAAATTAAACACTTCATTTGAGGGTGAGGTTAATTAAATAAGACTACGTTGTCCTCTATTAGTATATCCTGCATGTATGGCTGGCTAAACAACTTCGACAATTGCAGGATTTTAAAGCGACTATCAGCTTCACTAATATTGCCATCAAGTTTAAGAAGGGATGAACTTAAAGTAAAAGAATTGTTATTTCAAAGACAATTTCTTCGAGTACGTAATAGCGCCAAGCAGGGATCGCGTTTCTCGGCGCTAAAATCGTTTGTATAAACGCATAAAAATTTGTTGGGACAAAATGTTAGCCCTTAGGCGTCCAGGAGCGATCAAGCCATGCCCTCTCTCTCGACTCTCTCATCCGTGGGGAAAAAAAACGCCTGTTCGTAGGTTACGGAGGGAATAACCTTCCACTTATTCACTTCGTGGGCACAAAACACATGAAATATGGAACATTAGACAATGAAATCAGATGTTTCACTAGAGGCAAAGTGGATAGATGAAGTCTTGATAATTCAGTCAGAGGGGGAAAATAACAGATGCGCAGGGATGAATGAGTCGAACATGACATAATTTTCGCGATATTTGTATAACCTTGACCTTAAAATCGATTCTTAAAGAGCAATCTAGTACACTCTCTTATCTTTCAAATGCCTCATTTAATATAAGCTTACAGTTACAAATCCGTCGGGAGATTTAGAGAGAAAAAAACATTTGCATGAGAGGTTTACGGCCGCCTGCTTGGCTACAAATTCTTAATTGTTTACCCACCGGTAACTGAGTATAGTAGAAAGTCCTTTTTTGATATTTAAGTCTAACAGCGACCACAAAATATAAACAAAATCTTAATAACCTTACTTTACCTTTGAATGTCTTTCTTGTTTTGGCCTCTCGGCTGCAGAGATGGTTCGTCTCACTTCACGAATCAAGTGTTTCATGGAGCTTTTCAAGCTCTTGCCGAAAACGTTTGTTTTTTGTAAAAAGCCTTTTCTTTGGCAAAAAAATTTCCGAAATTCCAAAATATGAAACATTGCAAAATTCAAAGTTTCTCGCAACTTCACCATTTTGGCGGGAAGCACAACGCGGCAGCCAATGGCGGAAAGCGCAACACGGCAGTCAATGGTGGGAAGCGCAACGTGGCTGCATGCCAATGACTCGAAGCGCAATAAGGCTGCCAATTTCCTGCCAATCACTGTGGCTAACTTTTTTTACGCCCTCTTAAAGATCAGTGGCGACCGATAAACGTTTTTCATAGCAGAGAAAAAGAAAACAACTGATTAAACAATTCAAAAATTGGTTGAATTCAAACCAATTCTCAGATGCTTTCTGAATTTACAGTACTGAAATGTTAAAAATCGGCCTTTTTTGAAGTGTATATCGTGACACCTTAAATTTATGCGAGCACTGGTCGTTTTCAAATAATAATCAACCAACCAATAACTATGATAAGAAGGACTACATATTATAAATATAATTTTTTAATAATTCAATTAATATTTTATTAAGTATTAGTAATTACACGAAAAAGGAACAGTTACCTATACAATGTACGTATAACAGAGGCGTTTTACATGATATTACAATGTATATATGTGAATTACAATTGATTTTACGTACATAGCATAAATTTATTACCATACTAAAATTGCCAAAAAGAAAGGAACAACAAAATTAGTATTTAAAGAATATACACACGGTAAATAAAATAAAATAAAATAAAAAAAGAAGAAAACTTAATTTGAAAGGAAAAAACATTAGAAAATTTACAAAAGATTTCCATATATTTCATTAAACGTAGTAAGTTTGTTATTTTGAATAGCAATTTCTCTTTGTATATTTACTTTTTCCATTAAGAGTGATAGAAAACTGTCGAAATAGAGTTTTTCATCCTGTAAGCAGTTACTGTATATGGAGTACTTCGCGATAAGCATGATAAGACGCGCGTAGTTTAAAGATTACATGTGCTTCCTGTTATCAAAAATTCCATATAGAATCATGCTGTTTGATAATGTAATGTTTTCTTTGGTTTTACTAATTACCCACCAGTTTTGAAATAAACTCCAAAAAGATAAAGTTAAAGAGCAATGTAAAAACATGTGATCTAAAGAATGTCTGTCAGTGAGGCATTGAGGGCGTATGTCATTATTGGATATTTTGGCTTTAAAGAGACTAACTTTTGTTGGAAGAATATTGTGAATAATCTTATATTGAAACATTGATATCTTTATGTCATTTTTTTATAAACTCTGTTTGTGTTTTCTCGAGTAAAACCGTGCCTTAAAATTTTGCTTTCCGCGGTGGGGGGTAAAAAGACGTTTTTTAACATGACAGAGTAGACGTTTTTAGTGGAGATTATGTTTATGTTATTTT
>Ga0126336_10000178_pt1 | contig 20172 bp, 10 predicted proteins | sample SidCmetagenome_FD_92530 | JGI IMG/M metagenome (GOLD analysis project Ga0126336, IMG submission 92530) | Coral microbial communities from El Islote,Puerto Morelos, Mexico - Siderastrea C C metagenome | ecosystem: Host-associated > Invertebrates > Cnidaria > Coral | place: El Islote,Puerto... | reverse complement strand
TTTATTTTAGGTTTCACGGCCGACTTTCTTCTAAGCTCGTATTTGGTGTTCTTAACCTCCGGCAACATGTTATACAGCGGGTGACCCTCTAAGCCCATAACTTTAGTGCGTATTTTCTTATCTCGTTTTTCTAAAAGATCGTGGATATCTATGCTATGTGAGATGTACCTACGCTTCTTACACCTATCCAAAAAACACTGGATCGTTGTTAGTTCAGCTTCAGCGGCTCCGTGCACCGCAAGCCCGTATGAGATATTTGGTAGTACAATAGAATTGAAAAGGTAGTCAATTTCTGATTGATTGTACTCCTCTCTTCTAAGCGTCCTGAGCACATGGAGAGACTTGTTTGCTTTTGTGAGTTTGTTCTTAAATGCCAGTCCAAATCTATTTTGTGGCTTATTCTGCCCTCTCATTTTTTTTCCTTTGTCTCTTTTACCTTGTGCATATATACCGTAAAATCCCTCTTGTAGTACGCGCAGACAATCCTCTTCTTTTTCGTGCAGTCCCTAGTCCGTGATTCTTTTGATCAGCGCCATGGATCTCCGTTTGGACCAAAAGGAACGCCGACTTTCGGGACGGGAACTATTTTTTATGGCTACTGCCACCGAGTATTGTTATGGCTACTAATGTCGTCGAGTGCGTAAGTTTGCAACACAAGTAACAATAAGAATCTTCGGATAGAACATTTCGTAGCCAGTCAGATCATATGAAAAACGAACAAGCTTTATGGCGAGCGATGTACATTTGCAAATGCTCCTGCAAACATAAAATGGACTTATGCCACTGACCGTGACTAATGATGATATGTCTGTTGTTCATCCGATGCCCCTTCGGAGCTCATAAAGATAATTTCCGACGATCTTTGCTCGACTTTTGACTGTTTAAAGTTTTAAAACAATGACAACACTCCTTCTCTTGCGTTTTTAAAAACATATTTATTTAATTTTGTTAGCGTGTACCACTATTTTATTTCATTTTTGGTTATCGTGTACAGGTTTTTTTTTAATCCAGGCACGATGTCACACAAAATTTATTAGTTATTACTCATACACCAACCGACAACTTATTACGTTGACTTCTTAGATCTGTTCGTGGTGTAGACAGAACTACCTTCCATACATATATACTTAATTCAATAAAGGTTGCTTTGCCAATTGGTCATTGGCAATTGGGCATTGGGCATTTGGGCATACGGAACACAATGCTTTGCTTTGCTTGAGTGATCGCCAAACAATGGCTTCCCAATGCGCAATTGCCCAATGCCCAAAGCAACCTTTATTGAATTGGGTGTATACAGCGTGCGTAATTTACCTTGGAAGCCTATGTTCTCCAGGTAACTGCTAAGGGCTTTTCTTTCTTATTTAATATTGTTTTTGACTTGGCTTCGTCTTATCCATCTTAGTGAACTAAGGTTCTAAGTCATCTTAAAGGTTCCTGTCTCCACCCCACCCTTCATCGTCAGTATGGCTTGGTCATAGGGATTTTTGAAATAAGCTTTTGGGTTAAAACTGTACTAAAATTAAAACTAAGTACATACGATCTTCTCTCGTGGCGAAATGCTCATGAACATTAAGACTTTGATATCAAGCGATTTTCTAAAAAGTTACGTATGCGTTAGGACCATAGTCAAACTTTGGTCAACCACGCGTTTACCATGGTTGATCATGATACCATTGCTACAAAACTGTTAACCATGGTCAGACTTGGTGGCAATGAAAACCAATGTTACCATAGTCATCCTGTCGCCGAAGTAAAACAAAAGCGTTATCAAATTTCAGCGATTTTTCCAAGACAAGAAGAACGTGAAAAAATTGACTTAGGTTTTGTTTCAAGCATCAATCCATTTCCATCTTGCCCATCCGTGACAAGATACACTGAGCTACACTGTTTCATAAAACCAGTAAGATAACTGAGAACAAAGCTGAACTACAACCTCGTCCCCAGGGCCTTTAATTGGCGGGTCGGAGAAACCCCTGAGGTCCTGTTAGGGTAAATTCCGACAGGCGACATGGCCTTGAAACAGCGACATAAGACAGATGAAATGGCGACAAACGACACAAAGATGGATTGAAATTGCGACAGCGACGAAGACAAGCGCAAATACAATAGTAAAATACCGACAGGGACATGGCTTCCTCCTTAATACGTGAAACGAAGGGTTTTGAAATTCAGACTAGCGACATTCGTAGCCCCCCTAAAAGGGTCTCACCCCTGGCCAAGGCTGCTAAATGGCACCAAAAATTCGTGAGGATTTAGTAACGAAAACACGATGAAATGTCTTCGTTTCGTTTGAACAATGGTTTCAGATTGCAGAAAACAAACAGGGCTGCCAGACGCTGGAAACAACTTCTGAAAAAGCCATTTCATCATGTGTCACGTGACAACATACTTCACGATTCTTGGAGTATTTTAGCAGCCTGGCTAGGGGTTTCTCCAATCCGCCATTTTGAACGAGGAGAAGGCCCTGGGGACGAGATTGAGCTGAGCCGTGATTTTTCGGTTTTCTTTGATTTCCAAATCTTTTAGCTTTTTAAAGTAATACTAATATTATGTGACTCAGCACCTTTAGAGGTAAACCATTCTTATTCCTCCCAGTCTTATCGTGTACTATAGAAGATGTACTGCTCCCGCATTCTCCTTTGAAAGTGCACTATTCTAATGTATTTTTCTTTACACCGTGTTTCTTGTAAATACAGTTACTTAATTTCTAAGATAGATAAGTGTGCGTGTTTCATTTACACTTTGTCGAAATGTTGTTATTTACATCTTGAATATTAAAATTTACCGATAGAATAACAAAGTATGTACCAAACCAGTAGATAATGTTTTTCGCGCGCTCTGATTGGCTACTCAAACTCCGAATAGTACCTGCTATTCACCCCCCGGCATCCTCCTCGATTTCGCGCGCGAGGTTTCCCTCATTTCTCAGATCTTCACATATTCCCCTCCACCTCGAGGAGTAGCTGTTAATTATGTCTCGAAAGAGCTTCTCAAATTTAGTTACGTAGTGCTTCAAACGATGCACTTTAACGTTGCAACGTTTACTGACGTTTGTATAGCTGGGAAGCAACTCTTGCCAGACAGCCCTATATACCAACGTCTGTAAATATTGCGCTTGTTCGAAAAGGAATATTTTTTCAAGTTTTTTTTTTCTTCTCGTATTTGCTACATCTATCTAATGTGACAGTTTTTCAATTAATCGTATTCTCCATTTGCCATGTTAAATTATTATTATTATTATTATTATTATTATTATTAAATTTACGACAATTTATGATAATACACATATCAAAGACTGCCGACGCAACCAAATGTTGGTCTATTGGGTTTCTTAGACTTCACCGTTGCGATACTCAGTCACATTGTCGTCATAGTCGCCATCAGAGGCATGTGGCTCCAGGATGTGGTACGCCGGAGGTTGTCCTTGTTCAGCTGAAGGTGCCATACCAGCAGCTGGCCCTGGAACGGCGAGAGAAGTCAGGTAAGGTGGTTCAGTTTGGTAATAACTAGCAGTACTTTCTTGTTGTACTGCTCGATATGCTCTGCAAGACGGCCCTTGCGTGTGCTTGTGATGGCTGCGATAGCTTGCGCTCAATTTGATCCAGTTCGAATTTGGACGCGAGTGAACGCAATTTTTTCACCGTTTGGCCACCGAACGCAAGTTGACGCAACTTGGTCTCAGTACTGCTTTCCTCAGTACCGGCGAGCGTGCACGGCCCACCGAATTGTTGTTGTTGTTGTTTTTATTTTTTTTGCAACTTGCGTCTAATCTGCGTCTACTTGCCAGTTCGTGTGGCCTGTCTATGCAAGTTCGCCTTTCCATACTGCGGGCGCGAGTGTACGGGCGCGCGTGCACGGCCGCACTGAATTATTGTTGTTTTTTGCAACGCAGACTTGCGTCGAATTTGCGTCTACTTGCCAGTCCGTGTGCCCACCCATCGCAAGTCTGTCTCCGCAAGTTCACATTTCCATACTTGCGTTTACTTGCGTCTCCGTTTGGCTGGGGCTTTATGGTGGTTCTTCTTAGTTTTTTTGTCCATGGATAAATCTTAAGTGTGACCATTGAGCTGTTCTTTCCTGTGGTGCTGTTATTATGCCATATAGAAGGTGGCTCTAACTTTTAAGTCTGTGAATATATCCTAAAGTGTGACCATTCCGATAAGAACTACTGAGCAATTTTGAGTATAAAAGAGGCAACGGAATATGTATTTAAACTAACCCTCAGTAGGTTTGCCTTCCTTTGTTAAACCCTGGTAGGCCACGTTCCTTGTAATCGTTGGTTCTTCATAAATTTCTTCCTAAAATCACAAAACAATAAATAGTCAAAAAGTTATTGAGATTAATTATTGAGATTAATCCCTGGCTAGCTGGGGCTTTCTCTGCGTTTGCACATCAGTCTGTACTCCGGGAAACGGAACGTTCAAAAACAAGGTTGAAATTCCGAGATACTTTAGAATGATCGCTTATATTGCATGGTTACTAAGAGAACGAAATTCCGCCGCTATAAATAATGACTCAAATATTTAAATTCCTCGTACTCGAGTGCTTCTCTTTCTATCCAGGAATTTTGAGGGAGGCACAAGGAATCATGGAAATTTTTGGTTGAACCTTCCCTTGGTGTGTGCGATCTTTCTGAAGCCTTCCCGAAGGCCTTCATGGTCTTACCAAGCGCCCGGGTTGCGAGACAGAAGGGTAGTGAACTTGCAGAAACTTCTTTTATTTTTAACAATAACTCCATAGGAATCCCGAATAAAAATAATTTTTTTGTGTAATTTCTGAAGCTATTGTTTTTCTTTAGTGTTGTCTTGGGCTGTCCACTACAAGTCTCTCAATCTTGGAGAAAATAAAAAAATAATTACCAATGAAAAGTTAGCAATTGACTTCATGTCAGTGTATTGTTTGGCGAAACTAACCTCGCCAGGGAGGGGTGGTAAAGGCCCCAGTCTGGACATCCTGGTCGTTGTACTCGGCGCGCTGATGGACAGGACGCAGTCTGAACTGTAAAAGGCGTTGTCTGAAATAGAAAGGAAACCATCAAAAAAGGCTATCAATTAAATGGAAAACTAGACTAGATGGGTGCTATACACGCATGCTGAGATTAGTCCTCAACGTCTCACCGGACAAGTCATGTTTTTTTCGGAGTGCTTTACCGAACCATACTGTCACAGAAAAAAAGGTGAGAAGCGTGCACCTTTGCCAGTTTTACTGGGCATAGACACTGCGTTCGACACAACGGCCTCGTCCGTTTTGAGCTGGGTCACGGGACGAACTCGGGGGGATGCGAGTGGCTGAAGACGTACAGCAGCTCAGGCGGGACACTGGTCTGGTTGCCTACATGGAAAGCCATTGGGGTATGGTAGATCGCACTGTCTGGCGTGCCATCATTCCCCTAGGGGCCTAACTCAACTAACTAGCTAACTAACTAACCAAAAAAATGAAATGTTTAGCGTTTACTGAGTTTCCTGAGTAGATGGAATTTACGGCGCTTTCAGAGGACTGAAAAGAGTGTGTGTGACTTAAATAAAACCTTTGTTATGTGTTGCCTTAAAGGCGTTCGAGCCATAAAGTATGAAAACAACAGCAACAACAACAGAAACAAACAAACACAAACAAACAAGAACTAGAAGTGGTCGCAATAATTAGGCTGTCGTATTTACCCTTTAAATCCTCAATACTGATCACCACGAAATTTCTTCTTAATTGTATTATCAGAGAGGTCATGAAAATTAAGGACTTGCTAACGCAAGATGGATTCTCGTATATTTTACAGCTTCTTCCCACTGCTTCTATGAGAAGTGTATGGAGACAAGAAGGAGAATTTGTATTTTGATAATGGGAATTGAAGTTCTAACGGGGTGGTCGTAAGGCCGGGTTCTACAGTAGGATTCTCATTTTTTGTTGTTGTAAAAGTGGTCCTTTTAAACTTTAACCCTTAACTTGAATATTACCAAATTTTGGTGCTTTTAAAGTTGCTTGGCCTGGACGGGCAGAAAAATCAATGGGTTCCTGTGCCAAGAAAAGAAAAGACAACGAAAGTTATAAGCGCTTTTTTTCTTAACTAATTTGAGGTTAGCTTGAATGCAAAAAGATTTCTTACCTCGTATGCCACATCTACAAGAAAGAAAAGGAAATGGTAAAATATTAATTTTCTAGACAAGCGTGCTCGGTACAAATAAGACATCTTATTCCTATGAACATTCAACTCAGTTTTATGTATCTAAAACAGTTGTTTTCTTACTTGGAGTGTTTCGTCTCTGCTCTCTGGCCCTACGAAGAAATATAGTTACTCTATTAAACAAATTACCGACAGAGCAGATACAAACCCTGAATCCCCACTGACCCCAAATTGTGTCATGCATTCCCAGCATTACAATGTATAGTACAGATACTACACACCTCCTCAGAACCTGTAATTTCATTAAATCCGGTTATCATACGCGGGTTTTTGTTTTGTTGTTCAATTCATTGTCTTCTCAACTAATCTTGTAAGAGGCGTTCCGTGAGGTGCATGGCGCCTGGTATAGTATAGCAAAATAGTATGTCTGAACTATCTTTCAAGTCACCTAATGTATACGATTTGTTTTGAATGAAAGTCGCTAAATTTAAACGTAGTGTTAGTATTGTCTTCGCATGCACAGCTGTTAATTTAATAAGAATCTCTTCTGTTTCTGTTTCCCTTTATCTGTTTAGGTGAGTATTGAAGTTTGACCCGAGGGTCACAAGTTTATTAGCTATCTGAGTGAAATAATAAACAGTAAAAGCCCACGTCAGCTCAAAAAGAACCTGGGAAATTAGGCTACTTAGGTTCTTGTATAGATTCTAATCTTTTCAAGGGCAAAAGAGCTTCTTCCTGGCCAGAAAACGTATCAGTATGGTTGTGTCTTCTCGCATCTTCGTCATAAACTGTATGATATGCCTACTATTACTATATTACAAACAAACAAACAAGGAACTGTTCTAGGTCTTATGATTTTTTTAATCCCGCAAAAGACCTTTTAAACATTTCCAGTAAATACGGTTTTTCAAATAACTACCTGTTTTAATTATAGGGCCTAGCTAAACTAGGAAACATTGTTGCGGAAACATTGTTTGCAGACATGTTTCCTTGGGGGCTAAACTGGGAAGCATACGCTTGGGAAGGAAAATTTGCGTCTGTGAAGCAAAAATGTTTTTGACTTGATTCAGAAACATTTCCTTGATTCCAAGACGCAAAATTTCCTCCCGCAACATATGTTTTTCGCGCCGCTAAACTGGGAAACATTTGCGTCTGCAGTAATGTTTCCGCAGGCAATGTTTCCTAGTTCAGAGCCAGGCCCTTAGGGTACAGCAGGTTCTAATATGTTGGGGTATGAATAACCAATTCTAGCCTACAGGTTCGTAATCCACTAGCTTTTCATATGCGCGTTTTTACTGTATTACTTGACCTGACAACCCATGGAATAGGCCATTTCCGAGTTGCCTTGTGCCTCTTTTTCAAAGCGAGTCTTGAGTGTACAACCTTTCATATGAGAATGAATTTTAATTCACATCAATGAAATAAACTCATTTTCATTTGAAAGGTTGTGCACCAAACCCCTCTCTGAAAAAGAGGCACAAGGCAACCCAAAAATGGCCTATTGCATAACATAACATGAGATGAGATGACATGACATGACACGTGGGTAAATTAAATGACATTCCTCACCCCAGTGCTCCGCGCTTTTTCAGCATAAGCAAAAAGGTACTGAACACGAGTAAAATTCCTGCCGCTAGTGACACCATTACCCCTGCTACTACAATTCCAGTCTGCTTTGCCTCCACGTCTCGTTTCGTCTCAGCGGCGTTTTGCACCCTTTTCTTTTCATTACCCTTTAAAGAGAAGGATTTTCTTTTTTAAAAATGGGTGCTTATCTGTATGTTCTTAAAGGAGGTTTTCCCTTGTCGGCCAAAAAAAACAAAACAAAAAAACACAAAATAATGTGACCTTCAAGTTGTTAGTTTTTACACCAATCCTGGACATACCCTTAGGGTTAATGGCAAGAATTATTCTCATTCTTCGATTGGCTGTTAACATTTCATCACATTTACACTTAAAGCGTTAGTCTTCGTTGACCGTTGTTAGTTCTACTCATTTGTCTGGGCACAGTCAGAGTTTGAACCATCTGGCATTTTATAGTTGACACTCGTATAAAGAAATAACCGCAAATAGGGTGTAAATGTCAAAATAATTAAGAGGAGGCAGGCTGGTAAATACCTATTGTGGCTAAGGATATATTTCCAGCAGGGAAAGGGTTTATAAGCTGCACTTCATCAAGTGTTGAAAGAAGAAGGTAAAACCGTGACCTCCGGAACACATGCAGGTCCAGTTTCTATCGTTTTAAGGACAGTGCCTCCTTTTGTTAGTGCGCATACGTTCTGCGCATCGCGGGATATTCGGGTTTCTTAAGGAGTTTGCCACTAATACAAGAATATTTTTGTGCGGTGTATGACTACGTGGAAAAAGCAGGTCTTAGCAAGGACCATCAGAATCCAAAAAAGAAAATTGGGGGTAACCACGCATTTTTTAGAGATAATTGAGCTAAATTTGGAAAGAAATTGCCGTACATTCTTTGTATTTTAACGCTTTTTTGGGGCCGATCTCGGCAGGTCTGTGAAACACACTAAAAATCAACTTCGCGATTACATGGAAAAATTTCAGCCCGGTTAGCTGGGATCCCGGTATCGCGATGCTACCTTTTAAGTGATATCAATATACAGTGGATGTTGAATCGAATAAATCAACTTTTTTCGGGCTTTTTTTGCACTTCTTAAGTTGTTTTAAACAAGTGCTCTGCAAAGTACTTAAAAAAAATGTTCGATCACACTCTCACTTGTTCTTAAACTTCATTTAGTTTAGCGATTGTTCTGAATTTCTTACGTTTATTCCAGATGATGTACCACTCTTAAGAGTCGGTCCAGTCTTCCCTCCTGTAGCATCAATTGCAACATCACTGGGTCCTAGTGGGGGCAAAGGAGTTGCTGACGATGACCCTGTAGAAATGAGCATACGTAAGTGTAATGTAAAACTGCAGTTATTCCTTAGAAGAACAATTTTTTTTTTGCAAACGTCTCTAAAAGCAGTGAAAAGTGAAGAAGGGAGCGAAGGGAAAGGGAGGGATAAGCTGGCTTAAGTTTGTTCGGAGGAATTCTTCGTCAGCAATGGTCATCTGGTGGTGCCCGTAAACGTACAGTGTTAAATTTAAATTTGGTGTTCATTACGAGCAGTACCTAATTCTAGACAGGGATAACGGAAATAGAAGAGTAAGCGAGTGCGTGAAAATCGCCTGCTGCGTGGAAACTCGACCTAATGATGGTAGCAACTTGGGTGCAGAGTTTCGAACGTGCTCTTTTCGCTCCACTATCCTGGCTGCAAGGAGGAACTTTTAGTAGTCTAAATTTGGTGCAACTATTGAGAGGTATTTTTTTATTTCGGTCAGATACATATGTTGTTCGTGTCCGGATCCACCATAGAACACCATCACGTCCCCTCACTCTTCCCCTTCACCCTCCCAAGAGAAAGACTCAGAGTCCTCCTGCATGCGTTTGTTGGGTTGCTGTATATGAAGTGGCATATTTTAAGTTTGTAAAACGTGCTCACCGTTTCTAAAACGTTGTAAACTGGTCTTTCATTTGAAAAATTAACTGAAAATGTGTATACGTAATAACTGAACATATCTCGTTGTCTCGTTGAAAAAAAGCTAAAAAAAGAAACGAACAAAGCAACAAACAAAAAAGGGAAACTAGGATTGCATAGCAAACCCAGAGTACCTGGATTTGGAATTGTGTAATTTCCTTTTGACTTGATCAATAAACAGCCAGCTTGCCTATGTTGGCAGGTGAAGTGGAATTTCAAAATCAATCCGGCATATTTCGGGTCAAGTCCTCTATCCCACTAAAAGTTGATAGAAAACAACAGCAAAAGAATAAGTTAGATCAAAAACTACTTGAAGAAGACGTCCGTTAATAAATTGGATAATTGATTAACTAGTTAATGAGATAGGCTACCATCAGCCAAGAAATGAATAAATAAATAAATTATGAGCTAATCTTTTTAATTGGGAGACAGCGACAGTTTTAAAAAATCAGACATTAATTAATCAATCAATCAATCAATCAATTAGTCATTCAGTCAATAAATAAATCCTTCAGTCAGTCAATCAATCAACCATTAATCAATCAATCAATCAATCAATCAATCGCTCAACAATGCTAATCAGTCAGATAGTCAAATTATTAATCAATCTGAAGTTGTTTGCTCCGTTTAATTTTTCGAAGTATTGCAGTTAGGCCTAAAAACGTTGCATCCTAAGATTTGACCAAGGTCCGGGACAAAATTGGTTGGAACGACCTCCCCAATTACCTAATTCAATTGCCATTCATAAATTTCATAAAGTAACGCTATGTAGGATCGCTCATAAGGTCACCAGTAAGCTCTCCCGCGCTAGGATGCTTACTTTGTGGAGGTTAAGCCTTCGTCTCAAAAAGTCCTTGATTTGTGAGTACAGTTTGATATTCTGTGAAATGTAAATAGCTAAGGTAGCATTAGATTACAACTTCTTGTTATAAATACCTGCAGAGTCCACCTGTAGCCAACAGCTTTTGCTTTGAAGTTGTTAGGCGCTCCTTTAATCCAGTAATTCAATCGATAAGACCACTCTTTGACTTGGGCTCTTTGACCACTCTTTGGCTTGCACATGTCAGCATCAAACTGGACCTGGCCTGGTTTTGTCATATCGGTGACGAACAGTGGCACGTCATCCCCTTGAACTCTTAAGCTGCAGTCTAGTTAGGTAAAAAAATACAGCGTACAGAAGAATTTCGCTTTACGGGGCTTTTCTTTGAAACTAAACGATTTTTTTTAGAAACGCAATTTCGAAGGCCTTTTGTTTTCACTGCTGCGCAATTTGGCTCTCTTTTCGAACGTTTGGCTGGAAGTTCGCATTTCTTTGGGAAATTTCGAACAAACTTTATTTTCACAGTCTTCGAAAATTCGCCCGAATGTTTGATTAATAAGGTTTCACTTCCATTTTATCCAGTTAGAAGGAAAGTTCCGACAAATGGTGTCTTTACAATCCAAGATACTTCCCCACGCATGTCGCTAGCCTGCAATGCAGGCGTTTTCTTTGGGACGCGCGAGTGCCAAAATCTTGGTAAATCCCCTCCCCCTTGGTTGCTCTTTCTACTCTCCCCAATCTTCCTTTTCTTTTAAAATCCAAGATGGCGGCTATAGCGTTCGCTCGTCCCCAAAATACGCCTGCATTGCAGGCTAGCATGTCGCCTGCTGCGTGTACTGGCTCTCAATTATTTGATAATTACATTTGTTATTGTATCTTTGCTTATTGTGCCGTTTCATATGTCATTCTCAATTTAATAAACGTGTTTCTGGTTCTTTGGGTGTTTTCCAAAACAACGATTTAAAACTGTTTTCTTGTGACTCAAAAAAAACTGACGTCAAAAGTAATTAACTGGGAAAAAAACTGCGGCAAGACTTAGTTAATGAGTAGGAATTCTGGCGTTTTTACGCGCAGTAAAATCATGTGTAAAACAACTGTAGGGGCATGTGGTTACTGAGCACTTTTTCCTTAAAAATAAAAAGCCCTGGAGAGCCCTGGTGGACCTTAATGTGTTTATGTGACTAAAATATTAATATCGCATTTTTTTATGAAAAAAAAAAATACAGCAAAAGTCACATATATTCAGGAGTGCTTATCTGAAGATATAGGACGGTTCTCTGTGAGCTTAATTCAGTAAAATATTTAGTTATTTTCGGCAAGGTACTTATTTATAGAGGCAGGTGACAAACAGATCAATAGTATTGCTAATACGCGAATTAATACGTCTTAATTTATTCAATTAAACCTCGACGCACTACAGTTTTGCGACATATAGTATCTGCCGGAAATTTGTAGAAAATCTTGGAACCCCCTATTTTGAACACTTGTTGTTTTCAGTTGGTCGAAATAAGCAAGACTACTGAGAACGCCAAAGCTAAATAAGTAGCACGCTCACCGTTAAAGAGTGATCTTCTTGCACATGAATATGAAGTTTATTAGCGCATGTACGGTAAATTTTCTCTACACCCGAGGGCCTAGCGAAAGTTTGCAGCTAGTTCGTGATACACTCTACTATAATGATAAAAGCTGCATAATAGGATTATTACAAGCTAACTCTATTTAATTATACGCGAAGAGGTAAAGGCACTTTTCCAGCCACAAATGGGTTCTTTTTCTATCGAATCAAGATGTAACTGATAGAAAAAAAGAAAAACTATCGTGGTATTGTCTTAAAATGCGCCATGTTAAAGAAACTCACCGGCTTCTTGATCTAGAGGTATGTCTCCATTTGCCACACACATTCTCTGAGAGAGAATGTAGTTGGGTGTGCTTTCACGACATTGGCAAAAACAACAATCTCGAGTAGAGCAAAAGGCATGAGATTGACGGCGTGGGACAATTCCACAATGGGAATACTTGCACGAAGAGTTAGAGAATCTATCAGCATCGCCTCCGCCACTCGGCTTGGTAGAGCGAATGACAATAACGCCGTTTACACGGCTATTTGCTATCAAAGCCGCGAGGATGTAGCTGAAGAACGCCCTTAATTTCTTTGACCCACAGATCTTCATTTGTTTCCGTTGGTTAAGAAACGTGCCTCAAATATGTCGTTGGCCAGAATCGATCTTTCGTATGATATAGCGTTGTATATTGGCGAAAACGCTATTTATGTGTATTATATGATGTTCTAGAATCGCTGAATTGAATTTTGCACGTCTGTTCAATGCCTGGATAAGCCCACTGTTGTTTCCAATTGAGCGCTAAACAGTTTTATAATGCTCCATTTGTTTTGCGATGAAAACATTGTGGCGTAGCACTAAATGCTTCATTTACAATGGAAATCTCGTCTTTCCGTTTGTGTCAAAAGTCAATATCACTCACTTTCAGCTAACTATAACAAAGGTTGTTTTGAAAGTTGCATGGATACGAAAACAAAATTTCAGCATAATATCATTAGCAGTGTTGGCTAAGTATTTTTAAGAGTAAATCAGCGCTGTGAAGAGAGAAACACGCTGTCAATATGTGTTTTTATTTTGTGAGAAGGAGACGAAAAAAGTCTACTTCATCCGAAGACCTAGAGTGAGCGAATGCGCGCTTTTTAGCCGGTCTCTTTTTCGTCTGATTAATCGTAGGCGCAACGAATTAATATTAGGCATTTCCTTCTTTAGTTCGCTATATTGTAACTGTTCCATTGGTTTGTTACCTAGCAACCTTTAAAGTAGCACGTGATAAAATCTTGCAGCAAATTATCAAAAGCATGAAATGTTTGTTGAGTCACGAAATTCTTTTATAGACTTCGCAAAAGAATTTTATTACATAGTAGTGCACGAATGAAAAACGTTTTCCAGTTTGATCTAAAAATGCCACTGCATGGTAATATCTTTTCCACATCTAGCCCTTGGCCTGCCTCAAGTACTTTCTCGGAAAGTATCAAAATAAAACAACAATTTCAGGCTATTTTTAAAATGGAGCAGACACTAGAATCATCCAGTTTACGAAATGTAAGGAATAGTTTCAAAAAAAGCGTTTCTAAATTAGCAGTGAGATATTCAAGCATCATTTGCCTTGTCGATTGCTGTTTTGCTGTTTTTAATTATGTTTTATCGTGAATGTTGTCGACTCTTAACAAGGAAGCAGAAGCTGATTTATAGAAATGACTGAAAGGGAAAAACAAGCGTAAAAAACACTATCGTAACAGTAGATAAAATATCAAGAATGCCTTGAGAAGTAATGTAAGTTAAGAGAGTATTATGACCCCATGCAATTATACAAACTCTTAAATCATTTCACATTTTTCTTTCTCAATATCTTACTAAGTAACAGACCATATAATTGCCTTTTATTAACTTATCTCTCTTTATTCTAACTGCTAATTATTGTCATGACCGATATTTAGTGAATATTTCACCTGATTTGTATTTACTTCACCTTCAAAATGGCGACAATTTTCCTTTCAGTTACGTTTTTACTACAAAGAGAAAAATCCAACTCACAATTGAGAAAGAAATCATTGAATTCAAATTCTTTAATTTTTTTTTTCGAATTTAACAAGTTGCGACTTTTTGTAACAGTTCATTATTTAGGTGCATGATTAAAGGTACTGCTCTCGCATTATCCACAACTGAGCGTTTCTACCACGTATTTGCCTTAACACACAAGTGTGTTTAAACGTGGAAACAGCAGTTGGCATGAAACATGTTGCTAAGCCGTTGGCGAGAAATTCACCTAATCTCTTTTTTCACCAACTTTTTTTTTTCTGTTTTGGCAAGTACATATGTACGATCGTGGTGTCGAGCGAAAAAGAACGTTGAGCTACTATTTAATTTACCAATGAAGTTCATCTTGACTCTTGAATATGGTGCATTTCTTTGGCAGTATGCGACTGCAAGGACTAAGGAACGCTAAATGGGAGGTTGCGGAGGGAAGTGCCACTGAACTAGGTTCTAAACAGCAGTTTCATTTTCATTGAGGTTTGTCGTATAAAAGCACCAGTTAACTAAAACTTCTTTTTTGAGTTTTTCAAAAAAAGTTTCCTAAAGCCAGTTTGGCATTTGAAGTCGCCGTAACCCGTCACAGTAGTGGATAATTTCTGTGGGTCGGGACGATATCATAAGTCAAAATTTAGGAAAGCTATAACACTTTGAGCCTTCGGCTTCATCGATGTATAAATATTAAACCGACTTACGCTTTGCGAAATTCCTTTGAAAAGGATCACGCATGTACAATATTCTGTATTCTGTATCCCTTATTTTTGTGTTTTTCGATAATTCACCAATGCACAAATATTTATAGCTGCTTTTATAACTTCGCCGCCCATGTTTCACCCGTGAAACGTACAATATAAACTGTTATGAAGTAATTTTGGTTATTTTGAATGATCTAACATTTAAAAGTGTTAGACTGAAGTTTTAGGGAGCTAAAACTCGTAAACACTTCGACAGTATGTGATGTTTTTAAGTTTAATTGTAAGTATTAAATATGTATCATTTGTTAGTACTCATCACAATATGACCAATCTTGGAAGTTAGCAATTTACATCTTATAAGTGCGCTTTCTTTGACAGATCAAGGAGGAAGTAGGACAGTAGAATGACAATGTTTCGGTTGCTCAGTAATGCACCATGAAAAAAAAATTCACTTTGTTTCTTTTGAACTTTGAACTGTTGCTACAAGAAAGAAGTCATCATGAAACGTGCACATTCCCTGTATTTTCCATTTATAATCCACGTATTTATAAGGAAGGAGAGAAGAAAGATTAGTTGATTGAATGAACAATCATTCAAGTGAGACTGTGTTTTGGCAGTTTTGCCTTGCAGGTAGCAGTCTTCTCTACTCCGATAGCGGTTTTAGCTCTTTTATGAATTTACTCTGGAGCAAATTGCAATAATACGCAAGTTATAATAATATTTTAAAAAATCAAGTTTATTTTTTACTTGTAACAATGAAATTATGAATATTAAAAATCAATGTGTTGAGTTCAAAATGTAGAAAAAGTGAAAATGAATTCTTAGACTTGAAGTTAAGCAGTGTACCTTGCATGTATATTAAAGAATAACTTTTGAGTCTATGGATGAAAACCTAAACCTTCCTGTGGTACTGTTTATTATGCTGTGCAAGGTGGTGTTACTTTTTGAGTCTGTGGATCGAATCATAAACTGTGAAAGCTAAATGAAAACTACTACTACTACTACTACAAGCTTCCTGCAGTGCTGCTTATTGTGATGTAGTAGCGGTTTCTACCTTTTGAGTCTCAGTGGATGTAATCTTAAAGTGTGACTATTCAAATGAAAGCTACTGAGCAGTACTTTCCTGTGGTGCTGTTTATTATGCTGTACAAGGTGATTCTAACGTTGAGTTTGTGGATGAAATTCAAAAGTGTGACCATTCAAATGAAAGCTACTGAGCAGTACTTTCCTGTGGTGCTGTTTATTGTGCTGTACAAGGTGGTTCTAACTTTTGAGTCTGTGGATGAAATTCAAAAGTGTGACCACTCAAATGAAAGCTACTGAGCAGTACTTTCCTGTGCTGCTGTACCACTCAAATGAAAGCTTTTGAGCAGTTCTTTCCTGTGGTGCTGTTTATTGTGCTGCTCAAGGTGGTTCTAAGTTTTGAGTCTGTGGATGAAATCCTAAGGGGTGACCAATCAATTGAGAGCTATTGAGCAGTACTTTCCTGTGGTACTGTTTATGATGCTGTACAAGGTGTTTCTAAGTTTTCGAGTCCAAGGATAAAATCCAAAAATGTTATTATTCAAATAAAAGCTATCGAGCAGTACTTTCTTGTGGTACTGTTTTATTCAGTTATGCTGTACAAGATAATTCTAACTTTTGATTCTGTGGATAAAAAATTTAAAGTGTGACCATTGAAAGCTACTGAGCAGTACTTTCCTCTGGTACTGTTTATTTGTTGTACAAGGTGAGTCTGTGGATGAAATGCTAGAGTGTGACCACTCAATTGAAAGCTACTCAACAGTACTTTCCTGTGGTGCTGTTTATTATGCTGTACAAGATGGTTCTAACTTTTGAGTCTGTGGATGAAATCCTAAACTGTGACTATTCAAATGAAAGCTACTGAGCAGTACTTTCCAGTGGTACTGTTTATTATGTTGTACAAGGTGGCTCTATCTTCAGTAAGCAGTCCTTTCCTGTGGTGATTATTAGTTCTGGATAGAATTGAGTGACTGACTCATCAGATAACTGATCGTGAACGCTGTTAACGAATACATCCTTCTGGGCTGTTTTTATCATCGAAAAAGTGGCTCTTAACCCTTTATAGCAACTGTAAGAAATTAAAATAGCCTACTATAAAAGACACTGAAATATCAACTGTGCCTGACTGGGTTTCTTGAAAGGAAATCAAACGAGGTCTAATTGGCTTTATTGGTAAAAAGAACAAAAGAATGAATTGGAAGTCAAGAAACGCTTCCTCTTTCTCTTACCGAACATAATAACAACGCGGTCTTTTTGGGCCCACTTGACAAATACAGATGAGCCAACATTTAAGAGTGATATTCGGAGAGCACTTCTCGCAGTCGCTTCATGGTTGAAAAAATCGCTGCATTATAGCGTGTTTACTTAAATTGAGACTGCACTCGTGCGAAAACAGACGTCATGTGCTCTCTCGCAAAGAGCATCTGATCCAAATATATCAACGGTAAGTGTTATTCCAAGAAGATATTGCTTCCGAAATCTTCTAAGAGTGTACTCTGCTCAATACACTTGGGCGTTTCACCCTTAGCCATTATCAACCATGGATACGTGTCGGAATTTTATGAATTGTCGTATCTCCACTAGCGCTGAAAGGGGAGATGGATACTTAGTTCTTTGTATAGTATAAACTATACAGTTGGATACTCAATTCTTAATAAACTTAAGGCGATATAGGCAACTGTAGTCCAAAATGATATATATATTTTGGCAGTTTTGGTCTGTGCTGCTAGGAGCCAAAAATTCACCTGACTGTTCGTTTTTTTTTTTTTTGATAAACTGAGCATGAAACTTGGCAGGCTGACGTTATGGAGCAAATTTAGACCGACGAAGTAGGATATTTTTGCTTGCTGTTTTAAAATGGGGTGCAGTTTTATGCCATTTTGAACTGGAAAACTCAGTGTGAAATATATTTCTAGGTTTCTCAAAATGTCTGAGTATAATGAATAAATATTGCATATTTTGATTTGTAAGATTATGGTTTCTAGTTCTGAGTTGCTCGATATAACTTCACTTAAAACCTCACCAAAGTCTGCAAAGCCCGAAAACGAGAGTGAACGATTTAAGAGATGCATAACTGTTGAAAAAGCTAAGGGTAACGGGTAAGGGTTTATACGGAATCTTGGCCTTTGCACCTGGTGTCTGCCTTATTTGGTATGATTTCTGTTGTGTTTATTCCGATATTCGTGCAGTTGTTAGTGAGAACCTTATCGCTTCCTGTGTAGATAAATCCTTTCCCTCCGGTAATATCAATATGCCAGTAATAGCACAAGAGTAACTAAATTATTTGGTTACACGTTTGAGAAATGCACAACATGTCATCAGTAGTTTAGAGACGGTTGCTAGGTAGTGCACTCCCAGTGTGGCGGTTGTGTTTCTGTCATTTTGTCTTCGTCTTGGTTTCACTTGCGGTACATGTAATTCCAGCCTGGGCAAAAATTCAAAGCTTCACAATTCCCTTTTCCTGCGCCATTTTTGTAGCTTCATTGGCTTTCTCTGGAAAGCTTGTTTCAAGCCTCATGACAATCCACAGCTTCTCAATGTTCGTACGGACCCTGCTTGCTGAGTAGACCTGGGTAACACCATCCATCTGGTCAGCAATTTTCAAGTATCAGTGACGATTTCGCCTATAAGAAGAAAGCAATATTACATTTAGTAATAAATGGTGGAACAAATGTACCTTTGTAATCTTTTGGGGAAACCAGACACCAGAGATGTACATCCCTGATCTCTGTAAGAATTAAATTAACTGGGACATTGAGGCCTATCAGAAACCGAAAAACCGGCCAAAATTTTCACCAAAACCGAAAAACCGGAAGAAAAATCGCTCAAAACCGAAAAAACGCCGGGAATAATGATCAAAACTGCAAATTCGTGATTTTCAGTCCCTCAACTCTTGATACAACTGCCAAAACATTGGCCTTAGGGACGATTCAATGCCCCTGTTATACTGTTTGCAGCGCGAATTTGATGCACATTATCCCGAAGAGATTTTTGCAATGTTCAACCAAAGGAATCGCTTCTTCCATTGTCTCTGTCTCATTTGAAGGTGAAACTTTTGTAACTCGTGACGAACTCAAAAAGGTTCGTACAATGCGCCAATTTGCTCGCAAGAGCCGAATCACCGCTGTTTTGTTCATAAAAACCGAAACCCGAATGTCAAAAAGGGAAAAACCGTAAACCGCAGTGGATACCAAAACCGAAAAACCGGGGATTTTGAGTGCAAAAAGCGAAAAACCGATCTCAAAAGTGACCAAAACCGTAAAACCGAAAAACCCAATGCCCCTCTCAATTAACTGATGCATCAATGCATCAATAAAATAATTTTCGCTTGGGGTGAAGCTGAAGAGCGAGTCGTTCTGGTGCGTGGGGGGAATTAAGTAGGGTGTTATTCTTACAAAGTTTGAGTGGCAATGTGTGGCCCGATAGAGTTTGTGACCCTGAATTAAGGCTAATATATACATGTATCATTTTTCATTCTTCACCTTCAGTCACACATGGTCAAAATTGTTACCATACTTTGCTGAAAACGTTGCTCGTACGTTTTTCAAATTGTCAAAGTGCTGAGCTTCTGCAAACTCGTCGACTGTTACCATTTTTGGGAAGGTTTTTCCCAGTTGAAGGTAAATTTAATGGGATTAAAACTCACCTTCGCTGGTTTCCACGCCCTCCAACACAAAATACTCATGGCTCTCTTCTTCAATCTTATCAAAACCACAGCAACCAGATAAATCAGCACCTTCGGTAGATAGTATGCTCCTCCTCTTTCCCATCTCAACATATTCCTCAGGATCCAAGCATCCACTTGACAATTGATCTAAGCCTCCTTTTGACAAACGATCCAAACGCCCTACTGATAGATTCTCGTAAGACGTTGCCGAAGATAAACTCTTGGGACCTAAACTCTCGACGCTTTTAGCCGTTCTAGTTAAACGGTTGTTTACACCAATGTCCTCCACATTTTCATATCTGCCGTCATTTGGAGAAGACACAGATTCCCTCTCTCCATCGCAGTTCTCTTGTTGTTGCGGTGGGTTTGAAGCCCCGTCATCGAGATCTCCACTGGTGATTTCCATCGACACGTTTTCTGAACCACTGTGCGAGAGTCGGAACAGCCTACTGAGTTCTAAAGGATCCGTATATTCATAATCTGCAGTACTCTCGGGACGCGGGACTCCGTCCATCCTCATGTAACCCGCATCGCACTCCTTCGGGGAAGACTGTGACAGAAACAGTATAGATGAGTGACTTGCTAAAGTGTATAGCTTCCAGAAACGGAAAAAGGCAAAAAAAAAAAAAAAAAAAAAAAAAAAACACCAAGGATCTTTTTTAAAATTATTTCCCTCTCAAATTTATAAAAAAAAAACACAAAAAAACAAAAAATATATATTTTTA
>Ga0126336_10000177_pt1 | contig 20186 bp, 10 predicted proteins | sample SidCmetagenome_FD_92530 | JGI IMG/M metagenome (GOLD analysis project Ga0126336, IMG submission 92530) | Coral microbial communities from El Islote,Puerto Morelos, Mexico - Siderastrea C C metagenome | ecosystem: Host-associated > Invertebrates > Cnidaria > Coral | place: El Islote,Puerto... | reverse complement strand
ATATGTAGTTCTACTGAACATGTATTTGTCACTAACAGCTTTGTACTCAACTGTTGTTGAGACATTGACACACTTAAACCAATGTGAGTTTGGCAAAATTTGTGTAAAGGTGCCTGTCAGTGAGCAATATTGAATGATAACTAATATCCTTCCTCAAAGATACAACGCATGAACGTATGGATCACAATAGTCCGCAAAAAAATTGAGAACACAAGGACACTCACACCCAGAAAGAACCAGCAATCAACATCCTCAATCAGACAAATAGCAAAGACAATCTTTCCTAAGTAATAAATTACTACTGACCTTTCCATCCAGCATTTTTAACAGGGGGCACAGCGACACTAGTTTGTATTTGTCTGAAACCTGTAAATGATATAGAAAATGATAACAGTAAGTCAAACAGCAAGTAAAACTTGTGGCACCAGGCAAAACTGCACCTAGAGACCATTGACTGAACACTAGGTTTGTTATGTATGTAACAGAAGTAAACCAAAAAAAATGCACCCAGACAATCATAGCACCCTCAAACCACACTAGGTCAGTTTTAAATACATGTTTTAAAAAATATTACACACCTATCCAATCATGGCACCCCAAAACTACTTTAGACATCACATTCTGAAATGAGCAGGACTTTGGTTGGTAATTGTCAATCAGCTTTTATGATCAGTGAAAGTAACAGGCAAGATATAGTATAAAAATGAGTATAATTGAACACAACAGCCACTGGAAACCAATTGATTTGTTTAGGTTATGTCTAATTACTTTCATAGGAGCCAACTTTTTCAAAGCTGAATGACAGTCCTAAATAACCTGCCCCTGCCTAAACCAACTATCTTATTACAATCATTGAGACAATTCCAACTGATTATTTTCAACCGTGTGTTAAAAATAACACACCCTGCCGTTTGTGTTACCTCAAGAGTAGGATTGTTAGTGACATTCAAATTTTCAAGGTTGGGAAATGCTGACAATCCATCCACATTGCTTAGCTGGTTGCTGGAAAAACTAAGTGTTTTTATTTGTGGTAAGGTTCCATCAAATTCAATAGCTGTTAGTTTGTTCTTGGACATATCAAGGTTCTCCAGATTTGGCAGCTTTTGTAGTAACTCAGCAGGGATGGAAGTTAATCCAAGATCTGACAGGCTGTTAACAGAACATATTAAGGCCATAATTACTAAAATTATTTTCCACTGATTTTACTCCCTGTAACGTCATAGCAAAACAAATAAAGGTGAGTCAGCATTAATCAGTCCAGTAAACTGGAGAATAATCCCCTTACTAATAGTTGTTGTAAAAAGATTTACTGTAAGGTTGGTTTAACTAAATACTAGACCTGAAATTTATATCAATAAAGGTCAGCACACATCAGGTGACTAGTCCCTGTGACTAGTCCTGGGGACCAAGTCCCTCCATGTGAACTACCCACTTGAACCCGCAACTAGATCCATTGTGTAAACACTACAGAGGACTGGACCTTGCAACAAGACCTTTATTTTAGAAATTTGTTTCAATTTTAATTATAAATTGCATTGGAATATCTAGCAGCCATTTGTTACAGCTGGATATAATGATTTTATATATCCCATGTACGCAACTCATGTAACAACTAGTTAAGTAATAATATTGTCAACTAACTGTTTCAAACCTGAGGTTAGTTAACAGGGCAAGTCAAAATTGGAGACTAAAACAATAGCAAAGGGTCACAACTTCACCCCTATTAATCAAGCCAAGCTAATTGTAGATTATAACCTGATGCTAGTAATAATCCTTGTTTGATTGCTGAGATTTTCAAACTTAAGTTATTGTTTTTTATTGCCAGTAACAGGTAAGTCTGGATGACTTTGCACCTTGCAGTGCAGGCAATACCTTATTTACTGGTTTCAATAATGAACATCTAGGGGAAGCACTCTGTGAATTTTTTGAGAGTTTGCTCCTGGAAATCTGAAAAAACCGTACCCCCTCAACCAGACCATATTCACCTACATTTTGAAACCCCTTTCTTGAGTACCCTATCCCAAGGCAACCCTATCAAAATGTTCCAGCAGCCAGTAGTTTTGCCCTTTATAGTCAGTTATTTGCTGCTTTCTTCACGTTGGAGTTCCCCACAACCCTTCTAGCAGGCAAGGATCCCAGTTCTTGTTGCCTATTACTTTATTGTGCTGCCTGTTATTGCAAATCATTTTGACATGGCTGTTATCCCACAGTAAATCTAATACCCTATTCTAGACCAAAATTTTCTAATATCTACACCCTATCTCAGACTAAACTGCTTGAAAACCATACCCCTCACCCCCATACTTTCAACAGCAGCAAATCTCACATGTATGGCTTATATATATGGAAGAACTGATCCACCTTCCCCTACCCCCCCCCCCACCCAAATCCCCACATGCCACCTACTCCTGGTTGAACATTAACTGTTCAAATAGGAACATTAACTGTTCCTATTGTCTCAAACAATAATTCTTTATTTCCCTTGCATGATTGAGACCCACATGCCACTTCTCCTGGTTGAACATTAACTGTTCCTATTGTCTCAAACAATAATTCTTTATTTCCCTTGCATGATTGAGACCCACATGCCACCTCTCCTGGTTGAACATTAACTGTTCCTATTGTCTCAAACAATAATTCTTTATTTCCCTTGCATGATTGAGATGTGGGTTGTTAACTAATGAATCACAGTTACTCCCACATCTCAAACATGCAAGGGAAATAAAAAACTGTTCGAGACAATAGGCGTCTGAGATAGCCAATAGTAAATAGTGAGTGAATCAATCAAGGAAATTAAGTTTGACGTTTGAGTTTGAGACAGCTGGAGATTTGAAATGGCCAGGTTCACCGCAATGGGGGACTACTGTATTTCTAAAACTATGTGCATGTCCATAGGAAATGAGTACACTAAGAGCTCATTTTTGAAAAATATACATTACAGTTACAACATTCACCTACACTGAACTCAGGGTTCGTAAAACTCATGGTTTGATATTTTGGTAATTTGCGTGCAACCTAACAAATTATAATGCAAGCGCCCAAAGACGTAATGAAGATCAATTTTGGAACTTAAGATTGCAAAATTGTCTTCTAAACCTACATTTACTTAAAATAAAATAGCAAATCTCACGAGTTATCCAAGCGCGCTGTCAATATGCGTGCAGAGGTAAAAGCGCATGCTTACTTTAGTTGCCGGATTTCAGACAAGTCGTCACAACCAGCTCGCTTCTTTAAGTCCTCTACCGTGAGTTTCTGATTGTCTGCCATATTTGCTGGGTTGAGGAGCGTGCAGGATGAGCACTAACACAGTATTTTCACAAAATATTACATCGGGAGCCTTCACAATGACTAGTAAACACCACCATAACAGATATCAACACGTGTGAGAGAGACAGCAACAGAAGTCATGCGCAATGGGGGCAACTGCTGTGATATGACGACACTTTTGATTGGATCATTTGGAATTTAACCAATCATCATTATTCTTAGAAAGATAAGTTCTGGTAAATTTTCAAGATGGCGGCCTCTGGAGAGAAGAAATGTGGATGTAGCGGCATTCGAAACTGTTTACTGTGTGAAGATAAGAACATACCTACAAAATCGTTAGACTTAGAACATAGTACGAGGATTCAACATTACAAGCTTTGTATTCAATGCGGAGACACCTTGCGAACCGATCAACGATGCAAGCATTGCAGAGAACGGGATAAAATGGATTTTATCGCACTGGAGGGTGTCAGTGTGATTCAGGAGTTTGTAAACGAAGTAGAGGAACAGTCGATTGTCACAGAAATTGACAGAACTATTTGGAAACCGTCACAGTCTGGCAGACGAAAGCAGGTGAAACAAAAATGGATGCCCTACATTAGGCACGCGCGGGGAGGTGTACATGAGGGGGCAATATACGTGAATTTTTAGGAAACAGGAAGATTTAAGGGAGAAATAAAAGAGGGATTAAATTTCTGTACACAACACCAGACAGTCCACCCCACGCAAGAGCACTTGGGGATGTTTGTGGAGTGTTTTGGTGCCCATCTATTAATTGTTAACTTTAAATTATATTTTAAACTCAATTTAACTCAATTTCCCTCCCCCTTCTCTTTCTTTACGTTCACTTAAAAAATCGCAAAAAAAATCTCTCAAATTTATGGGAGCTCGCGCTATGATCCTATGATAGCACTTTTGGATTGAATGAGATCTCATGGAGATAATTAAGAAACAAAGCTGAAATTTTGGGGGGGGAGGCATCTACAGCTGTACGTATACTACCCCCTTAAATATCCCAAGAAACCCTTGGGCTAAGACCAAGCTCAAAATATACTTCCTCTCCCCCATCAAAAATACCCAGCTAGTCTTTATCTTCAATCACAAAAAAACCCAAGAAACAAAAACACAAAAATTAATACTTAAAGGGGCATAGTCACGCTATTTAAGTTCAGTTTAAAAATAAAAAATATGTCCTCACATCAATGAACGCCCACAAATAATGGTCTAGTTTTGTTACCAAAGGCTGTATTACTTCACAGAAACTATTTTTTGTTGTCTGTTGCTACGGATGGCACGGATGGAAATGGATTGCAATTTGAAAAAGTTAGGCTAAACTTTTCAAATTCTTTCAGCGTGTTGACATTAAATCGATATTAAATGGTCATGGTTTGTTTTCTTTAATGAAATTAAGTTAACATGTTCCATTATATGTTCGAACACAATGTTGGGCATGGATAAAGTTAGCTACCAACAATTTTAGCACAGTTTTGCCCAGAAATCTGCAAAATCCTCGTGACTATGCCCCTTTAATAATAATAGTGGTGTTATGAATTTCAATCCCAAACAAACTTTTCTCTTCCCCTCATTTTTAAATCTTTGTACCCCCTTGGGGCTGATATTATTGAAAAACACTCTTGTATATGGGGTAATGTCATGAGAAGTCTTGTCTTGGCACTACTCAAAGGGGTTACTCCTCAATGTTTTCAGAGGAGGTGTGCCAACAAGCAGTTGAACACTTGCACTTTTTCAGACTAAAATACTTGAAGTCCTCCAACTGAAGTAGAAAAACATTTTTGAACTTCAGTATTGAGATCAATTTGAAAAAATTAACGATATTTGATTTTATGCCAGTTTCATTCTGTTATGTTTGTCTCATTGTTTGTACTACAGGACTTTGGACCTCAGGTGAATTTTAAGAAAAGGAAATTGAAGCTGGACAACTTTACTGGTTTGCCAGAGTTCAGTAGAACATTAGTGGAACGAATGTGGATGATGCTTCCAGAACTCAGTGACTTTCAACCAGTAGAGCTATGTAACTTAGAGTATATGCCAGAGAGAGGATCTTCCATTGATCCACACTTTGATGATTTTTGGGTATGGGGTGAACGGCTTGTGACTTTGAACCTTTTATCAGAAAGTCTTCTCACTTTCTCCAGAGATGACAATATCGAAGTGGCTGTTCCAATGCCAAGGAGATCTCTGATCATTGTTAAGGGAGCAGCTCGCTATAAGTGGAAACATGCAATCAAAAGAGAGGATATTGTTTCCAGGAGAATAGCTATAACACTGAGGGAACTTGCACAAGAGTTTTGTGAGGGAGGCAAGAGTTACAAAGTTGGAGCAGAACTATATAAGAAGGCATTGACATTTGGAGGGAAATCAGTTCAAGTAAATTTGAAAGACCATGAATGCTAGAGCCAGTGTGATGTTTCACTGTACTGAATGTCATACAAATTGTTTATAATTTACAAATATGTTGTTAGACTTTCACAAAGTCCTTTGTCAATGCGCGGTTTAGGTATGTCACATTTGAAGGACTTTTTCCAGCTTGCAGTGCGCCAATTTTATCGACCCAATAATATTTATAACCGCAGCCAATCAGAATTGAGATCTCAAAGAAACTGTCATTCAAATTTTGTCACTGTGAGGTCACGATATCATGCAGACAGTTAAAGAAGCGTTGAAAGTTGCTCAACAGGTCACTGGATATGAGACCTTAAAGGAATATCAGCAGCAAGCTATAGAAGCTTATCTATGCGGGAAGGACGTTTTCGTTTCTGCACCTACGGGAGCAGGCAAAAGCCTCACGTTTGAATTGCCTCCTTTTGCGTAAGATTACATGCGAAATGCACAGAAGGACCGTCCCCTGATACAAGTGGTACAATTTGCCCTCTCGTGACTTCATCGCTCATGCTCGTCACTTTGCAACGCATTACGGCAAGCGATCCAAAGAGAGGGCAACTTGGTGCAAGTCTAATATTGAATTGACAGTTACAAAATAAAGCACTAGTTTTTGTATATCTAAAGAACAATTTATTAATGAGCAAATCTATCATAATACACAGCCATTCACTTTTTTACAAAGCATGCCTTGGCTATCAGATTTCTAAAAACTTAAAAGGCTATTAAGCAGTCTGCTCAGGTGTACTTTGTGCAGCTCACATTACAGCTGATTTCATTGTTCTGTGAAGACAACTTTGTGAAACGTGTTTTGCTGGTTATTTTTCCCATTCATGATTTGACAGTCACAAAGTTCACTGCAGCTTTTGGTGGCTTTTTGCTCTAATATTATGACCTTGATTTATAGTTGGTGAACAGTATTTGAACAATGCAATTCTACATACAGCAATGAAATCAACTGTAAGTAATAGGCAAATATTATTACGTTTTTCTGCTGACAAAGCTACTGTGGTAAGACAAAGCTGAATATTTGCTTTTAGATTTCTGTAATAAGCGGTGTTTTGGGGGGTGGTTTTGAACCACCCCAAGCCTTCTCCAGCTTTTCTGTTTGTTCTTTATGTTGCTTATGACTTGCAGATACCTCAGCATGTACAAGTTGTAAGCTTAAAATAAGAGAATCCAAAATGTTGGTGTTTGAGTGAACCCAAGCTAACAAGAATTCTGCTTTCTTTTTTGCAAGCCACATGGATTTGTATAAATCTGTGTCTTGCTGCTTAATCTTAGAGTTCACCTTTAACTTTTCTCTTCCTCTACTGAGAAGTCTACACAGATGTGAGAGTGCACATTCTACAAAGTTTGCACTCAGGCCATCACTATCAGCATGTCCTTTAATCAAGGATATCACATCATGTAGGGCCAGATGGGAAAAGTCCTCTGAACAATACAAATCCTTAGAATGCTGCACAACACTGAGAGAATTATGAACTACTGATTCCACACTATCAAACACTGCATTCTGAGACAGAACTGGAGAAAGCAGTAACAAACTCTCTGCTGCTTGCTCTGAAGTGTCCTCAGGGCATCCATTGTAAAGCCTCATGACATAAGTATAAGAGAAGAGAACATCAATGCAACTGAACTGAACAATTGGATTTGGCGCTGAACTTTTCAGAATCTCAGTCAATGACGGAATGTTTCTTTTGACAGGCGGCAACTGACGACGTTTATTTCCTCTCACTTCTTTAGGTTTGTCGTGAGTTTCCTTTGAAGCACTGTTCTCTGCACTAACTTCCTCTACTTTCCTCCTACCAATCAAGAAAAAAATACATGTATGTTGGTAAAAGTGAAGAACAATCTTCTGGAAAAGAAAAACTCTTGTTTTACTGTCACCCCATGGTCACTTTACAACATCTTGACTCCTCAGAAGACCTCACTGATTCTCACAAGTGTGAACAAGAAAAGCCCCAGGGGCATTAGACCCCACCATTGTTCTCCCTCACCTGAGAGTTCAAAATAGATTACCGTCACTCAAGATACGAGCGAAAAACAGGTCGTCTGGGGATAGTCACCAACAAAAAAAAAACGAAGAAGAAGAAGAAGAAGAAGAAGAAGAAGAAGAAGAACAAAAGAAAAAAATGAGTATTACTAGACCCCATCCTGACGTTGGGGTAATAAAGGCAGTAATGTAAAATACTCTAGAACACTAGAACCACGCGTACATGTGGAAGGAACAAATACTTTGATGTTGTTCCTTTGGACTAGTTGCCAGAGTATTTTTGCTGGTATGTTAGTTTCAAGGGCTGTTACAATCAATGAGGAGACATTACTTTTGGGAAACACTAGAAATGTCCCAAAACTAACGCTATTTTCAAGGGAGACAATTATTTTCGGAGTCTACAGAATGTAGCTTACCTAAAGGACCACCTGCCCCCTGCGACAACCAGGCTATTATGCAACTATCAATGTTAAACCACAGGGTTGGGGGGGGGGGTGGGCTACTCCCCGGATATTGACTTGCAAGGGTGACCCCTGGATAGGGATTTTCAACATACACAGTGCCCCAATTATTTGACTTTCAGAGAAAAAGTTACTCAAGGGGCTGAAAACTGACATTCATTAGTTGTCTGGGAGTAGGGATTTCGATCCCGGCTTTACTTAAAAAGTCAAACTCCAATGGATCTGCCCCCCCCCCTCCCCCTCCAATCCTAGGGCTTAACATTATTGATAGGTGCATAATAAATGGCCTGAAAACGAGAATAGAAAAAAAACTAGTGGTTCTATAGTCCTTTTTCAACGTAAACTTACTTGCTTTTACTTTCATTTCCTATACTCCACCAGGGTTCCCAAATGTCAACGACATTGGAAATCTCTCCACTTTTTACAGCGGATTCAAACTCTTTTCGCTCTCTTTCCGTCAGGGCCGACCAAACAACCTCGGGCTCTGCGCTGTTGATGTTGATATCGCCCAAGCGTTCCTCCAGATCCTCGGTTTCCGAATCATCTTGGGCTTCTCTATTTTGTTCCTCTAGTTTCTTTAACATTTCAAGCATTTTTTGCTTGCTTTCGTCGTCACCTTTCTGTTCATTCATCGCTTCCATGACACACTCTTTGTAAAAAACCTCTGAACACTGTAAATGTTTCTCGCTTTTATAACACGCGCTCGAGCAATAACGAACATTACAACGAGGACACGTGTACTTAGAAGTTTTCATAGCACAAAAAGCACAAGGCGATTCCGTTTGAGGTGATGAAAGAACGTCCTCAAAACGTACCGTTCTGCTCTTGTCCGCCATTTTGGGTTTGCAACGCTGGTACCCAGTCTTTCCGGTTTAAGGTTCCACGGGAAGGAACTCTGGGAAGAGTGTGTTCTTGGGAGTTTAATACCGCTGAAAGTGGAAAATGATTGATTCCTATTTTTCAAAAACAGAATCAAAGTGCAAAAAACGCAAGATGGATGAGAAAGAAAAAGAACAGGAACCTGATAAATTCAAAAGGCCAGATATGAATGATAGTTCCACTTCCAGACAATCTACCTCTACCTCATCGAAGTTGTCATTTCTTGAAACTGGTGGAAAACATGATCTCCAGTGGAAGAAGATAGCATCAGAAAACTTGAATCTTGATTATTTGCAGCTTTTCACCAAAACTGAGGCTGATGCTCTCTTCCAAGAAGCAGAGAAAGTAATAAAATACAATGCTGACAGCAAAGTGTTTGTTCATGGCAAGTGGCACAAGGTTCCAAGAAAACAGACTGCTTATGGAGATGAAGGTCTAACATATACATTCTCAGGTGCAACAGTTGCTGCGCAACCATGGAGCAATGCCCCTTTCCTAAAGAATGTTAGCAATTTGGTTTCTTCATTAACAGGCCATAAGTTCAACTTTGTTCTTGTGAATCGATATAATGACGGTAATGACCACATGGGGGAGCACAGAGATGACGAAGCTGATTTGGTCCCCAAAAGTGCCATAGCATCTGTGTCATTAGGTCAGGCCAGAGACTTTGTCTTTCGCCATAGGGATGCTAGAGGAAGTAGTGCCAAAAGGAAAATAGACTCTGTTAAGCTTGAACTGTCTCATGGTAGTCTTCTGATGATGAACCACCCTACCAATGTCTATTGGTTTCATTCTCTTCCTGTGCGCAAGAAGGCAATATGTCCACGAATTAACTTGACTTTTAGAGAAATGGTTGGAAAAAGGAAAAATTCCCTTTAATATGATCATATCCTGAATCATAATTTTTCCGCCATATAATGCTAAGCTCATGGAGGAAACCACAGGCTGGGTGGCCTGTTTGCTTGTTTGGTTTTCATGCGAGTGTCATGTGACCAGCACAGCCATGCCTTTGCTGCTTCCATAAGGGACTTGTGTAAAATGCAAACAGTCAAGCCTGCGTCCAGGCTAAGTGTGTGACCAGGAGCATAGGCACTTTATCCCTTTAAAAAAATTGCAATATAGTTTACCTACTAGTTCAACATGACTTGTTTACATTTTCAATCACTATGATGTGATGAATAAAGATGTTTTTTGCTTTGCTATGTGTCATTTTTTGCTTTTGCAGTGGAACCCTGATATAACAAAGTACCAAGGGACTGGGCTCATTAAAAACAAAAACCAGTTCTAATGAAATTTGCGGGAAAACGATCAAAATCTTTGATTTTGCCTTATTTAAAATTAAACAGTGTTATGTTCCAACAGCAAGCATTCAGCTGAGTACTGCAATTATGGCACAGATTTGAACAACTGAATAAAACGTGTGATATAGGGGCTGCATGCATCTCTGTTGATTGGTTATACATTCAACTTCAGTCATGCAATGACATTTAGTCATAATATCAGGGCAATTTTTTTAACTTTAGGGTTCTGGTTGGTGTTCATTGTATTGGGGATTTCATTATACCAAGGTTCACTATGTCGGGTTCTGCCCCATACATTTTATTGTAGCTTTGGGTGGGCTAAAGAATACCAATTGTTATAGTGGGACTTTGTTGTAAAGGGGTTCATTAAATCAATGTTCCACTGATTTAAGTTGGGCTAGGAAGGGGGAAGGGGGGACAAGGGAGTTTAAACCTCCTGCAATCCCGGTTCCCACCCTGTATTTGTTGGTTCCTGCCCCTTTGCATTTTTTTGATTGCAAAATATTGTGCAATGTTGCATAATTTCCCCCTTTTTCTTCCGCTTCCCGCCACCTTGGAAATCCTGCTTCCTGCCCCCTCTTTTTCTGCCTCCCATACACATCCCGCCCCCTTTTCTCCCAGTCTCCCACCTCCCTTCCCCCCCCCCCCACTAAGAAGTTAGCAATAAACTACACCCATTCTTAAGAGGTTAGATGGGCTGATTTTTCCAGGGGCCGTGGGGCAGGGGGAGGTACCCTCTTTTATAAGCTAGATAGAGGTATGTGTGGTGCCAAAAGGTATGGTTTTCAAGCCATTTTAATTTTGTCTGAAATAGGGTAAATGTTGTGCAATTTGGTCTGGAATTGGGTATGGTTTTTAGAAGAAGCTACCTTTTTGTTACAATCTTCTCTTTAGGAGTGTGTTTTGATTAATATCGGAAATTTGAAGCCTATAGTGTTGACATTATCTGATTGTAATCGGATTCGGAACTTACTGGACACGCAAGTAATGAACACACAATCTTATTATGAATAGTCTCCATTTATTCATAAATATAACCATAAGGAATCTGTAGAATTAAGTTAGTTGATTTATGGAATAAAAGTGTGTGAGTGATTACCTGCGAGTCTCTCTTCATTCAAGACACTATAGTGCCGTTCTTAATTGTCTACTCAACTGAAGCAGTCATGGCTGGGAGGCCTGAAATGACCTATCAAATTTTGGGTCAGGTCTGAAATATGAAATAGGGTGAGGGCTTAAAGGGGTGGGCTGCACACCTTGGCCCCCGTCCCCTCTCTCCTGCACAGAGGCTCCTATTGAGAAACACCAGTTAATTTTTCCCTCCCCTCCCAGCCTCCATGCATTTCTATCCTGCGCGACTGTAGGAGACCTCTGCGGAGGAGAAAGCCCCCACCCTGTGATTTTATACAACAATGCTGCATTGAAATTCATACACTGTGTAACAGCAGACAGAAGATACAATTTTTAAGAGGAATTTTAAACTGTCTTCAAAAACCGGCAGCAGTTTGCCACAACAATATCTTGTATTAAAAATCACCCATGTGCTTGTTGATTTACCCTAAAGAGTATTTGAAAATCCCATTCTCTCATTTTCCTCATCGCTTCATTTCCATCTATTTGTGATTTGTTGTCTTGGAAAGAGTGACGTCATGTAATTTTCTCTTATATTCCCCAGCCCTCCGCGACTAACTTCAGACAGGAAGAATCGACAATGGCGGAGGCACCGGGAGCGTATTCCATGGGAGAAAATGAAATGAACATCGATGAACGATATGATTTTAAGAGAGAATTCAGAAAACAGAAGTAAGTATGTAATACTAGTGTTGTTTTCCATAGGTTTTTAGCCTGACAAGTTTTCTAGTGCCTGCACCGTTACCGATCGCACGTATAGCTTGGAAGGTCAGCAATCCGGTTAATTCGATTTGATGTAAGATTAACTATAGTACCTGTGAAGGTTTTACTCTAAGGTCTTCACTACTCATTATTTATGTGCTATGCTTTTGTTTCGACAAAAATTTCTTTCACAGTATTTAAAACGAAAGCAAAAGGAACCGTGGAACACAAATTGGCTTGCAATTGCAGGATCACGATTCAAGTTTATTTGCTTCTGATATAAGCTTAAGTCTTAAGCTCAATGTCGTTCTTTATACTAGCAAGACATGATAACCCAAACCCACAAATACAGTTCCTTACAATCCACCTCCAAGGTAAAGAATGTTGTAATGAAATTTGTTGAAGAATCTGTCTATGGCGTTAATCGTGACAAAAGCGGAAGAGCGTCGACGCGATGCATTCGACACAGGAAGTGAGTTTATTTCCAGAACAAAAGAGAACTCTCGCCTTGCATAATAAATGCTGGTTATTCCTTGTTACTTTAATTGGTAACTGAACTCTGCTTATAACACTTAAACCCCTTTCTTCATAAAATCTCAAAACATTTGGGAAGTCTTCATCTACATTAATTTAATTATTTGTGATATCAAAATGACAAAATTAAAAGGCTTACCAAAGCTCAAAAGGTCAATCTAATACAGTGAGCACTTCTGGTAGGAGTAAGCTTTACAAAGTAAATATTTTCCTCTCTTGCTTTGTTTGCAAACCCAAGTAAGTTATTTTAGGCTTTCTTTCAGAAATATGGAACCTAGTGTGGATGATCATAAGGAAAGCAAGAAAGCGAAATCAGTGAGTTGTTTTGGTACACATTGTCAGGTAGAAAGAACAAAACATGAATTATATGACCTATCCATTTTCTGGAAAGCAGGAGAACTCACATGTATTCAGATGCTGTGTACATCATAATATCACTTTTTTGAATATCAATGAAGAAAACTAAGTGATAAGCTTGCTGGCACTGTATTCCCAGAATTCCACTGTGTCACATTGTCTATCATGTATACTTTTTATCCAACAACTACTCCAACAATTACTCTAGGAGTTTTTTGTTTTCTGTGGTCAATCTAGAAATATGATTGGCTCTTTCGAAGTTGACTATTATGGCAATATTCAGCTGTCAGCTGAAGGATAAAAATTTTATAATGTCTAAATATTATTGTTTATTACTACATTTCAAGGTAAGGGGGGTTGATTTAGGCCACAGGAAATCACACTGTGGCCGAAATGGCAGGGTGTTGAGGTGACCAAGTTCAAGGTCATCATCATTGCTTGGCTGCTGCGAAGACAACTCCCAGCTTAATGTCCAGCCTTTTTTGTGGTTAACAAGTTGAGCAAATTATTTGCGGTGAACTTATTTTTAAGTCTTAAGGTACTGAAAGGTAATCACTAATAAAGCAACGTATTTCAACCTTCTTTTTAGTCGCATGAACAGGAACAGAGTCCCTTCAACATGACAGCAAAGAACTTTCCAAAACGAAGGTATGACCAGCATTTGATTGAATTTGGAAAGCAGTGTACTGTGTATATTGTGAAGTTTACTGACGTCAGAGTGCTGATATTTACTATTTTATTGCAGAAGCCGGATGCATGCCTCTGTGGCTTCTTATAATCGCACAAGGTAATAACTTTAACCAATGATCAGAATTAAAGTACATGATGTTAAGTTTTGAATGTGCCTTCATTTTCTCTCTCAGTTCAAGGGTACTTATATTGCACGTAAAAAATAAATTATAATAAATTACATGTAAATAAATAATTTTTTTCCTCTTTTTCCTTTTTGATTACAAAATGAGAGAAAAGAAAGCTGTTTTTACTTGATTGTGGAAATACCTTTTTGGAGGGCAGTAGGAGGTTTTTTTAATATTTGAAAAGAGGACTTGTTTGTATGCTTACAATCTAAATTTTAGTTTTCTTGCTGTCCACAGGGGAGGCACAGTCAGTGCTAATAAAGCCTTGGAACTTGTTCGAGCTGCTTTGCAACCCTCCCTGAATGCAGAAATTGAGGCAGTTTTAAAGAGCTACCAAGAGGTATCTTTTCATTTTAGCTTGTTTCCTTCAATACTGCAATGCTTTGCCTGTCATTTTTAGAGTCCACCGAGGGAATGTATGTGAGTGTCATTTGCACCCCTCATATAATTATTATTGAAAGTTCAGATTTCAAACCAGTGCTAAACTGTTATTGAATAGATGTGTTTGTTTTTTGTAATAACTATGTCAAAGCATGGTAAATTTTTCAAAGGATATTTGATTTGTCATCTTTTCAGATGTTTCGTATGGCAGCACGTAACATTAAGGACAACACAAGCGAGAATGTCTCTGAGGAGCAGATAAAGGCTGTTTTACGACGAAGCCTGGATGAGGTACAAGCAGTCTTTTTGAAGGTTCTATCATCAACAGTCTGTCTAGTCTCGTTATGACCTTCAGGCTTTTACTCATTTTTTGTGTGGATTCAAACCCAAACTACAATGGCACATTTCTCATGAAATTACTAGTAAAATGTTGAATCCAGGAGGACATGTCTTTGGACCCCTCCCCTTACCCTGCTCTTGTGGAAGGTGCGGTGGTGTAAAGTGGTTAGCGCTTTGGACTTCAGATCTGAAGGTCAGTGGTTCAACGCCCAGTCCCTGCCATTGTGTTATTTCCTCAAGAAGAAACTTTGCCCCACATTGTCTCTCTCCACCCAGGTGTAGAAATGGGTACCGGGGACATACTGCTGGGGGTAACCCTGCGATGAACTAGCATACCATCAAGGGGGGAGTAGCTCAGTACTCTCAGTTGCTTCATGCTACAGAAACCTGGATAAGCTCTGGCCTTGTGAGGCCCCCCTGGCTCGTGTGCAACTTAACTTTACCCTGGTCTTAAACTTCTTAAGGCCTAGTACAGTTGAACCCTTTGTTTGTAAACACGTGATGATGTGATCACACTGTTGTTGCAAACAGTATTCTTGGTGCTGACCCATTTGTTTCCCTTACGTTGTAAGATAACCTTCACTGAACACGGATGTCTTGTTAATACTGACACTTTTTCTGGTGCTTGCGGCGCCCATACTACTTGTAACTCCTTGTACAAAAAGTGGCGACAAATCTTCTTTAACCAGTTGAAATCTATTTCTAATCAATGATAACTTGTCACTCCACAGGCCAAAGTCCTTTTTAGAATGGATACCAAAACCCATCCAGACAGCAGGGTAGGCAAATTATTTTATGTAATTTAAACCCTGTTTACTCCCAGTAGCTGGATGAAGAACATTTAGTAATGGTGTTTGGACTAAGAGGAGTACAATATTCAAAAGAGTAATTAATTTCAAATCCTAGCAGAAGGACTGTTGAAAAAAAACATGACCATTCCGAATTGTATGAGGTGAAGTCCAATTACAATAATTGTAATTACGATTAATTATTAATCGCATCATGAATGAAATTTGTGATGAGAGAGTTTAATATACAAACACTTTTTCTGGATTTATGGCGTAACGTAAGATACATTTCAGGTTGCATTTGAAACATTCCTTCTTAGTGTGCTCTCATGGCCTTTATAATATTAATTTTTTGTTGCAGATGAGATATGAAAGAGGAGGAAGCCCTGTCATTGTTAAAAAGGTTTGTGACATTGATCATCAGCATGTATGAATTTACTTGCAAATTTGTGTCCAGTTAGGGGTCTCTGTGAAGCAGGCATTTCAGTGACCTGTTTATGAAGATTTTTCTCTGTAACTCAGATGTGCTTTCAATAAGCACCGGCAGCTGATGAAAAGCATCGGCTATTTCGCTCAGATAAGTGGGCTACTTTTTTCCCTAAATTGAAGTAATTAAAGAAAGATTCTTTCAAACCCCAAGTTGATACATCAGTTTCTCTACTCAAACCAGTTGCCTACCCCTGTAATGTAATCATCAAAATAATACAAAATACATGTATCACCTTACAGTAACATCTGTGTAACTTTATAGTGTATGTAGAGCTTTACCCTTGAAATTTTATTTGTGTTGTACTCTGTTTGTGGGCATGTAGTTATACATTACCTGTATAATAACATACTTGTGTGCATACATGTTATTTCTTGCAGAAGAGGTCACGGCCTGATCCAGACAAAGAAAGGTGACTGTCAAAATACGTTTACAGCTATTGAAAGTGTTTAAGCTGTTTGCCATGTATAGTGGAAGTGTAACGAGCCCTGGTATTACGGACTTTGCAAAAATATATAATTTACTAAACAATGCAAAGTCAGCATTTTATAAAGCTTTACAGCAATCTGTAAAATGCAGTGAATGGAGATTTATTTACTAGGTTCCTTAGCTGCCTTTTCTTGTCCGACCCAGCACGTGCTGGCAGTGTCAGCTCGTAGTGCTGGGGAGATGAGAAAGCTTGAGTAAGTGATAACTAACACAGTGCTAGCCGGAGCCAGGCTTATAGATCGTGTTAGCTTTTGACCTGTCTAGGTACTTGTTCAATCCAGTATGATTTTGGTGCAGGGGAGATAAGTAGGCCGTGTGGTTACGTAATGGAAGTCGTCTGTCATTCCAAGCGTGGAGTGGTGTTCTTCACTTTTACTCCAAACATTGTGTTCTTATTTCATCTATTGTGTTCATGCCTCTGTGCTCGATAGTTAAAGGAACTGCAACATTAATGACTGTACGTTACCTAAACAGGGATAGAGTGAAAGTGTATCGAAACTGAACCAGAATTTGGCCTTCAGGACCTTAGGTATTTTAAAAGCAAAGGAGGAGTATCTGGCCCACTGTGCCCATGGATCCCCTCTCAGGGCACCCTATCATATGGCACATATTAATTTTGATTGACCAGGAGCAATATAGCCTGAAGTCCCACAGTTTTCCTTAGGGGAGTCGTATTACCCTCTTTCCCACTTTTTGGTGAGCTGATCAGTAGAGCAAAGATTGATCCAGCCACATTTGAAGATGAACTGATGATTCATGGTCATATGATGTTTAGTATGGAATTTCACTTTATAATTTAAAGTTTATAGTAAGTTCAATGTAATTAAAAATCCCCCTTTTAAGTAATATTGCTTGCAATAACATCACCAAATAAATTTAACGTGCATTTATGTTACCAGTTAATGACAGCATCAAACAGAATCAAACAGTTTTAGCTCAAAATGTTTCTTGCATACATGCGTATTGTACTTCCATGAGTTATGGATAAGGCATTTTTAGCGATAATTTATTTTTTGGTGTAAAAATATTTTCCTAATTGAAACTTTTCAGCACAAAGACAGTGACAGTGAAGCAAAACTTAAAGGGGCATAGTCACGAGGATTTTGCAGATGTTTGGTCAAAATTATCGGTAGCTAACTTTTTTCATGCCCAACATTGTTTGAACATTTAAAGGAACGTATTAACTTAATTTCATTAAGAGAAAACAAACCATGACCATTTAATATCGATTTAATGTCAACACGCTGAAAGAATTTGAAAAGTTTAGCCTCATTTTTTCAAATTTCAATCCATTTCCATCCGTGCCATCCATAGCAACAGATGACAGAAAATAGTTTCAGTCAAGTAATATAGCCTTTGGTAACAAAACTAGACCATTATTTGTGGGCATTCATTGATGTGAAGACATATTTTTGATTTTTAAAGTGAACTAAAATAGCGTGACTATGCCCCTTTAAAAAATGAATAAAAAAGATAGGACATTATGTTTGTTCAGAACAAAGTCACTATCAGAGAAAATGTACCAGGTTGTTAATTAGTATGTACTAATGATGCAAGAAATTTTGTGTAGTAACTATGCGCAATGCTGGTTCGTTGTCATGAATTCTGTGTATGGGAGTTACTGAGTAACATATAAAGGAATTAAAGTGTATATCAATTTGTCATTTATCTTCAGAGAAGAGTCACCTGCCAAGTCAAACAAATTGGAGAACAAACCAGTCACCTGTGATGTAAGTTACTGACTAGTAGTGTAACAAGCATGGATGCACTCTTAAGACTTAAAAATCTTTGTAAGAGAAAGGTGCTGTGGTGTGGCTTCGAAGATCAACTATAGGGCACTAAAAAAGCCTTTCCAGAGAAGACAGGGGTAGGATATATAATTATGTGGGCCCAATCATGGCTTGTTATGGCAGGCAGTTTACAAGACACGAGAAAAAAATCAAGAAAAAAAAATCAAACTTAAGAGTTTTTTAGGAGGGATAGGGTTGCAAATTGCTCCTTCACTACTCTCCGCAATTTTGTTTCATACCGGGTTACTGAAAAATTGTTGTAACATCAGCATCATAATAATAAAGTGTATATCGTTTGTCTCAAGTGACTACATCGTGAGACAAACGATACACTTTATTATCACTGTATTTACGACGATGAACAATAACCACCTTTTTTACGACATCAGTGTCATACCTAATGTAAAAGTTTAGGATTTCTTCATCATTTCAAATTTTATTTTTCAGTGGAATCCAGACAGCATCAATGAAGACACTGAGTTCATCATGGGAGTCAAAGCAAACAAGTAAGTCACAAATATCTTTAGTTGGCATAATCATGTGTTACTGAATTGTTGTAAGGAGACTGAGTATTGATGATTTGACCTGAAAAAGTCTCTATTTTTCTCGATAATTTTTTTTGTAATTTCTTTTTTTCTATTTTGGAGCACACTGACGTTTTATCACCTAGTTTTGTATTTTGTTTTGGACATGTTTTTGAATTTGCCTACCCTAGTATATATAGTGCCTTAGTTGGTTGCCAATTTCCTGGCTTAAGTTACTTGAAATACCAGAGACTGAAATAAGTCTGACTTATTGTAGGGCTCTTGGCTTTGCGGCAACAAGAGGAAAGCTGTACTACAGGCATCCTGAGTTGTTTAAGGTATTTCTTGATTGTGCTGCTTTATGACCCTCTAATACCCCTCCTGTAGGGGGTGGGGTGGGGGGGGGGGCAGATAACAAAAACTTCCCCGTAAAGGGATGAAACAAACCTTCATCCCATTCAAGACAAAAATCTTTCATTTTCCTACCCTACTTAACTGCAGACATAATGTCTTGTTTTGTGACCCTGTTTGACAAGGTCACAGAATGAAGTTGCATTTGCAATTTATTTTAATTATTATAAGCAAGGTGTTATGTGTTCTTGCCTTGAGCCAATGCTGAACCAATTGTTTTTAAAACTTGTGTCTATTTAAGACATAATCAGTTCTGTTAACTCAAACCCATTCTAAAGGTGCCCAGTTTAGTGAAATTTTATACCCTGTTGAAAGTAAAGGACCCGAAAAACCATACCTATTTAGTTTTCCACTCAAGGATAAATAAGAGATTGCTCCTATTTCTGAATGGTAATCACACTCTAATATCTTCACAGTTGTACAAAAGTTATTGGTTAGCCAGGAGAACATCGTGTTTGTTATTATTTTGTTTTTCAACAAGTTACAGATTGAGAGCTAAACCTAAACCAAACATTCATTTAACTATTGCCTTCAACACCCAATATGACAATGACAAAATATTCTGAATATTGATTGAACAGCTTCAGGCAAAACTCAGCTTGTGACATTCCAGGCCAAAAAATACAGTTTTGTTGAACTTTATGTTTAGGGTGGAGAATTGGGCATCTTGAAGGTTATTAACATTCTGATTCATGAGAAATTGGATTTTTTTTTTCATTGCAAAAAGACAAGATTTTCAACAAAAGAATTAAAAAAACTCTCTTTGGACATTATTGGCTTGAGTTTTTTCACTGTATCAAAGCATTAATTGTTGAATGTGTATGTGTTTTTTTTCTTATATTTAGTACTCAGGGGACTCTGATGATAAACTGTGGCTTTATGAGCAAAATGAACTGCCCATCACTGGAGGAAAGGTAGGAAGCTGTAATGTGCAGATAAATTGATTAACATTTCATACATTCCAAATTTGACTAGCATGATTATGGCTGCCATGCATGTCTTTTAAGGGACTCGCCCTCTATTGAGAGAAACTGTCTAAATGCACACGCTAATGATAAATCAAAATGGCGAATTTATTTTTATTTATTTATT
>Ga0126336_10000176_pt1 | contig 20201 bp, 16 predicted proteins | sample SidCmetagenome_FD_92530 | JGI IMG/M metagenome (GOLD analysis project Ga0126336, IMG submission 92530) | Coral microbial communities from El Islote,Puerto Morelos, Mexico - Siderastrea C C metagenome | ecosystem: Host-associated > Invertebrates > Cnidaria > Coral | place: El Islote,Puerto... | reverse complement strand
TACCTTAACATACATCCTTTTTTGACTTTCTGCGACACGTTTGGCCTCAACAAGTCGCCCTTTTTGCGCCTGCACTTGTGACGTTGACACTGCCGACATTTTGGACGCCATCTGCAATAAAAGTAGAAGATATTTATCCTATTCAGACCAGACGGTTTTGGTCTTCTTGGACCAATGAAACTTGGAGGGTGTATAGTACGTTGTTAGGGTTGTTAGGTACAAAGTTGTTAACGTCACATGACTTGGGAATTACTTCATTATTTTTGAAGAACCACCATCTCTTATTTAATTATTATGAGATCTGGAATTTTTCGCACCAATTATACACCGAGGAATGGAGTTTGCTATATGCATATCTTTTAATTGCAAGAAATGAATGAATTATTATTATTATTATTATTATTATTATTATTATTGTTAAAGTTATTGTCGTGGAGTTTCCTGAGAGCGGGAAATTCGGGGAGACAGGGAAATCTATGCCCGAGAAAATTAAAGAACACGACAAGAAATACTGCTCGCTTGTACGCCCATGAGACCAACAGCTTTCCGCTCAGGATCGAGGTAAAATTTATCAACCGAGACTTTTACCGACACACTCACAGGATCATGAATGTTAGCCAGCTAACACATCACCATAACAACATCAACACGGATAGCGAAATTGCAATTTATGAAGCGTGGGGATACCAACGGTCAAGGAACACAGCAGGAGCCCGACATGACGGCGGACCGCTTAGGGAACAAGAAGCTTCTCACTAGAACAATGGGGATGGAAACGCACCAATCACAACCGCTCATCGTAGTACAAATATTACCGCCGCGTAACTATTCGACTTCATCGTCTGATGAAAAAGAACATGTACAGTGAGCTGTTGTTACTTATTGAGATAGCATTTGTTTCCTAGATCTCTGCTTCCATATTCCTGATAAGCGAGCAATCCTTTAATCACGAAGACACAGCATTTTAAATTACATCTCCTTTAGCTAAGTAACTCATTGATTCTCTTGTTTTGGGACATTCGTAAAAAAAGTATACGATAAATGACAGTGCTCTTTGACAGTGCTCATACCGTTTGTTTTGGTAGGCAATCTTTTATTTCATGGTTGGATGATATGTAGGAACGTTCCACTAGTACTATGGTGTTTTTGACATGGAAATGGAAACCGCACATTTCGCTATCTTGGATATCGACAGAAAATCAACTTGATTTACCCCAAAATATATAAATTATAATAAAAGTAAAAAGTTACTCTTTCAAAACCTTCAAAACAATTTCATTAAAACAAAAAATTTCTGAAGTAGAATTGGGCAAGCATGCTATTTAAAATTGAAACATGAAGATTGATAAACAAAACGATGTCCCTTAAACTTATTCCCTGATACCCTCAAGCTTTGGTGATTAGTTTTCTAGTGCGCATGAGTCCACAGGGTGAATAGTTGAAGCAGAGTGGGTTTCAAGTAAGTGTCGAAAGCAATCCGCGTTTACTTTGAGTTTGCTTTTCTTGGCGCTGTGATTTGATTAAAAACTCGCGCTACTTTTCCATCCAATCAGAAGTAAAACTGAAACCAATCCTGACTTTCCGCATGTGTTTTTCCACGCTAGGCGCCCGTTACATGTAAGTTACGAGTTCTGATTGGTTCATCGCGGTGTTTGCGTCTGTTGTGATTATCCTGAGTAATTGTTACGAAAGTTGAAAACCGTCCAAAAACTATTTTGATGAGAGTTAAATATAGACTGGCACTATCACAAGCATAAAACTATTTTCCCTATTACTGACCTGTTGGAAGTTTTCGTGGTTCGTTACGGTGGAGATGACATCGTTGAAAGCTGTCTCATAGCTTTGAGCTGCTCCTTTAACTTCTTGCACGATACGTTCAAGAGCTTGCCACCTCATTCGAGGAGCAAATAATTGGTTCTTTCCAAAAATGTCGTAGCCTTCTTTACCCAGGAAACCAAGCTTTCTTTTGGCATCTGAGAGAAACAAAAAATGTTGTGACTTTGATAAAAAAGTGCATGTGGTGTATACAACTTATCTCCCTTTAGGGAACCTTTGTGCTTTCAAGGGAAATATTTACAGTTTTGTTGACGGAGTATGAGGTAAATGGCTAATAAGTAAAAATCACAAACCAAAATAAAAGCTCTAAACAATTTTCAACGATATGAAAAGAAAAATAAGCTGTCGAATGAAATGATCGTTTACTACTAAAGTGTCTAACTTAAATCTACCCTTTAAACCTTCTATTTGGAGTATTGTTCCTATAAAGAAATACATGCTGTTGGCTCCGTGGCACTGGGATGCAGAATAGTTAAGTAAAACGGAAAGAGTTTAAGTGCCAAAAGCAATGTTTTTATCGGTTCAAATGTTTAGGGCACTGCTCTTCTTCAGTGTAATATGTCAACCGGTAAAGAAGCGAGAAACGTTGCACCCAATAAAAATATTTCAATACTGCTTCCGCTATCTTGAACTCACAAGAGAGGCTGAAAATTGTTCGGTATTCGAGATAGCGAGAGAAGAGTAAAATTTGGTTGTCTTTTTTTAATCAGAACTGATGACTGCAGACTCTAGTGCTTGCAGAGTGTATTTTTAAATAGATTAAATGATTTTAAAAAATCATCGAAAACGAAGGCCTTCATAAACGATTGCTATAGGGTACCGCTGTATGTGAACATCATCAATGAAAATTCAGGACGTTTTAATTTTGAAAACATGTTTTATCATAATTGTGAGTTGTGGAACATTGTGGCCCGTTCTTATTCACTCCAGTTTTAGATGAGAGGTGGCAATTTTAGCCAAGGGAAGTCACACTTTGGGGATTCGAGATAACCGAGTTCGAGATTGCCAATAGTAGTTAGCTAAAAAAAAAAAACAGAAAAATTCCATCCAAACCTTTCTTTATTTGATCCACGTCATTTCTTTCATTCGCCAAGCTGAATATAAACTGTAATGCCTCTTTTCCTTTCTGATTTTCGATGTTCCCCAGCAACAAGTCTTCCACCTGCCTTTTCATGATGACGATTAGTTCCACTGGGAAGCTTCGTTTACTGGTTGCGTCCAATGCACCGTGGTGAAGATTAGAAGCACTGACCGCTCCATTCTGTCCTTTCAAGTTAGGGGCTGAAAAAAAGGGTCAAACAACGAAAGAGGAATCCGAAGGACGTACAGTACCCCAGATCATGGAGTGTAGGTGGTCCACATTCGTCACGAATTACAAAACTGCTGCAGTTGTTATCGGAGATTTTAAGAAAAAAGCATTCAAAATACTCCAGCCGATCGATGGACTGGCGTCGACTCCACTTTGCTTTAACGGTATTTCTGAGAGAAATAATATGCCTAATCAGAATTCGAGTGTCATTTTTCGTTGTTGACACGCCTGACCTATCGTTCGGCCTCTGGAATTGGCTATTTTTTTCTCAGCCCACCTCCCACGCGCACCTCGTTCTACGCATAATCGAGGTAATGTTTTGTGAATGAGTAGAGACTGGTATCAAGAAATCTAACAGCCCTTCAGAACATGATCGAATTGTCGGCAATCCTTGAATTTTGCTTGTTACAGTATTTCAAACCTTTAAGAGTAAAATTCAACGATTGCCAGCAATTCGATCGCCTTCCGTAGGGCTCTTAGGCTTTTTGACACCAGTACACCAGTCTCTATTCATTCACAAAACTTTACGCCACTAACGTCCAAAACAAGGTGTACGTGGGCAATGGACTGCAAAAAAAAAAAAACGCTCTGCACTGTACGGTGCTATAGTATGTCACGCCCTAAACAGATAACTTGTTAAGGTTTACTATTTTTGGTTCTGCTATGGCAAATGAATGAATGAACATTTAACCTTTATTGAACGACAGCTGCCTTTGTTGAGCTTAAATCCAACAACGTCGGAAACAGGAAGAAACACACGCTACTTTATTTCGTAATTAAAAATAGTTTAATTAAATGAACTTGTAACTACCAACGACGTTTTGATTGGTCAAAATCTGGATTGGTCACAAGACGGTAAAAAAGAAAAAAGAAAGAAAAAAAAATGGAAAAAAGATGGCTTTACTTGATCCTGAATCCCCGGTATAACCACGCGGTCCATCGCCGGCTCTGCGTCCAGCTCCATTGCTACCGCACCAATCACCACCAATTTTGTATCCACTACTACGTTTTACCTCGCAATACCTTCCTCTGCCTCCCGTTCCACCGTTTCCACCTGCAATTGTATACCACACAGGTGACAAGGTCGCAGAGGGGTTGAATGAATGAAGGAATGAATGAATGAATGAATGGGTGAATAAATGAATGAATGAATGAATGAGTGAATGAATGAATAAGTGGATGAATGAATGAATTTCCTATCATTCAGTACAATGATATACAGATCATACAATTTCTGTTTCTATGGAAGATAACTAGAGATACCCTTACGGGCTTTTACAAATTATCCTTTCTTTATGGTATTTTATGAACTATCTAAGTCATATTTAGTTGATAGGCATCAGTTATTGACATTTTACTACTAAATTTCTAATAATCATATCTTACATAATTATGAACTTTCGCTTGTATTTTACACGAAAATACAATAAGGATAGCAAAAACAGTTTCATTTGCCTTTTGAAAATGTTAATAGAAGCCAAGATTTTTATGAGCAATGGTATTCTATGCCAGATATCAATTAACTTGTTCCTTGTAAAGTATTTTCCATAGTCTGTTCTATTATAAAAATTAATTAGATGCTTCTATTTCCTAGTTATATCCATTGCAATTCTCTATAAGGAAGTTTATTAATAAGTTTAAAGCTAAATGAGGCATTGATTTGTCAATGTTTAAATGATTCTGTTTCTTGAAGGGAGGAGGAGATAGTGCAGTGTAAGGAGAAGAACTTATGATTCTTAATATCTTCCAATGTTTTACACCCTGGAGTTACTAATGCTACTTTTAAATCATCAGGGGTTTTGCCTAACAAATGTCGGATTAAAAATACGGAGAAAGGGACCGGTCAATAATTATAGGAGGGGGGATGGGGGGGGGGGGGGGCTGGAGCATTTGGAAAAGTGGTGGCCCAAAAATGCATAACCCACCCCCTTACGAAGGCATAAATTCTGCTGACCCACCCCAGATCGAGTATTAGCTGACAATAACCATCCCCACCCCCCAGGACACGAGATCACTTTATCATGTTGTTTATCCATATCTTCTTTTAATTAATTAGCAAAGTGGATTTCACATGTTAAATATGCACACATAATAATACTGCATGTTAATCATACACAATAATTTGCAATTACGCTGTAGTGGTTACTAAAATAATCACTTAGATACTACGCAGAGTGCCTAGAAAAGAGTTCATTTTTAATACAGAAAATGTTTTATCAACATACAACATTTTAAAGTACTGGATTCATAGGTAAAACAAACGGACGTGAGCAACGAAGGTGCAAACATGAGTGGACTCTCTGAAACGCCATTTTGTGCGTTCCCTGGACCGGATTTCATTACACATGACAGGAATGATCATTCTTTTACAATTGCATGAGTTATATAAGTGAGCAAAATAAGGCTCAACTCTATCCGGCTTTAATAAATAAATACAAGTCCATCTGATTTATTTACACTTCAGAAAATAATTATCTTGTGTGACAGTACCGGACCTTACATATCAAACGGCCGGACGTTACGTCTGGCCTCCGGCCTCAAACGAAACCCCTGGATATAATATTTATATTTGTAGTAATTTATGTCGTTAGCCACTTGGAAGCTACAATTGGTTGATGTTCACCACTGCATGTCTCTATTAATTGGCATCTTGAGTTTCTGTTGTAGTTACGTTTATTACCTACAATACTTAAACAAAATTTATGTTAAATAAGAAGTGACTATGTTTGTGACCCTGGAAGATCTTTCATATGTGATAATACTACTTGAATTTCCACTGACTTTTCTTCAACAAAATAATAATACTGTAGGGTTCTGTTTGCTTAAATGGCCTTTTCCTGCAAGTTTTATTCAGATTTTGCAAGGACCTCATTACCCCTAGGGTTACAGAAGGCTTTGGAAGTTTGCAGTGTTTCAATATACAAGGCTTAAAATATGATGACCCACCCCTTCCTGGGGTTGAAAATAGCATGGCCCACCCCATTGGGAAGGCTGAAAACATAGTGACCCACTCCCTCTGTGCTCCGGCCCACCCCACCTATACTTACTGACCAGTCCCTAATGGAATAGATATGACAGGGTCTACATCAGATTTAACGAATTTGCTGTTAATTTTATCAATACTATAGCTTGATTTGCCTTCCATTTTATTGATTAACCTCTTTGTTAACCTAATCAGAAGTTGTCTTCTATAAAAACATAGACTCATTTTAACTTCCTTTTAAATGTTCGTAAAATTCGTCAACACTTTCATCTTTGAATTTTTAACAATGATTAGGCTCAAGGTTTTCATAAAATATATATATTTGAAATTGTTTGAAGTAGTAGATTCCAGATCACTCACCTTTTCATTGTTATTGTTTATAAATGATCTTGATAATTTCAAAGGGACATTCGATTTATTTTTCTCTAGTGAGTCATTAACTGTTTTCCACGTTGCTTTCTTATTGTTTTGGGCTTGACAAAACTTTTTAGAATAATAATTCTTTTTAGCCATTCGTATCAAGTGGTCAAACTTATTACGATATGCTTTGTACTTCTTCTCTCTTTCTAACATTGGATTCTTTATAAACCGTTTGTAGAGTTTTGTTTCTTGTTGTTTTTTTAATTTTCTAATCGCCCACCCCTCCCCTCAAAAATAAATTGTCCACCTCTTAACTACCGCACCTCTGAAAAACTTGGCGGTAATAACAAAGATGCAATAAAACTAACTGTTTACACCCTCTTACCCCTTCCTCCTTGTCCATTTATTGCCGGTGGAGCTCCAGATCCTCCGCAGGACCTAGATTTTAATTGTCCGTTTAGCTTTCTGTAGCGAATATTTACGCGCCCAGCATTTCCCCCTTTTCCTGGAAAAAAAAAATAAATTTAAAAAAAGAACAGTCAGCAAAAGTTGCTTACATTATTTCTTAAAAGTACAAAGGTAATGAAATAAACACTAATAGAAACCAAATGTTTTCTTCTTAAAGTGTTGTCATCATCATAACACGACATAGCAAAGGCTCTCTTCATGTATATTCAAGGGAATAAAAAACTGGCAAAATGAAAGGCTCCCACTGTCAATGGATTCATACCTCAAGTGGGTAGAGCGTTTACATCGGTATCGCGAGGGCCATGGGTTTGAAACTCACAGAAACCTGCCGTTTTTCAGGTTCGACCAAGTTACGCCACAGGTGGTGGCCGCGTGGGCCTCCTTGGCTTTACCTACTTACCGTTCGGCCTCGGCTCTTTTCGGTAATATCCCAGTGGATAGCTCAAGCATTCGTGTCTACATGCGCATGCACCCTAAGCACAAAAATGACAGCAGTCTATTTCACCACAAGTTCAAAATGGATGGTCGGAAATGTTAGGGTTTCAGCATAGAAAGCCCTTTTTTTTCGTATAAAATTACATGCCACCTACAGTTTTAAATATAAATTACGAAAATGTTTAGCCAAGAGAGATTCTAAATCGCGAAGTCGATTACTAGCATTTTCTTTGACTGTTGTACTCTTACACCGGACATACTTTTAAAGTTATTGTTAATTGTTAGTTTTGTTAATTATTATTGTTACTGTCATTATTTTATTAGTTCCTTCATTACTTTTTCCCTTTTTAGAAGACCCCCCTGAAAACCACTTGTAGTGATGAGAGCTTTCCTCTCAAAAACTATTTATTATTATTATTATTATTATTATTATGAAAGTACAAGTTTTGCATTTTTAGAAAAGATGTTCATGTTGATGAAGTTAAACCAAAATCACCACTTTCATTAGCCCGCTTGGGGCTTTTGTCAGGGAGCCATTTGCGGTAGCACGTTCATAAAATCGAAAAAGGCAATAAAATAATTAAACATCCCTATGGTTACTGGTTAAGGACAACAAAATATTATCGAATTTGCTCTAACCCAACTTCTAAGTTTTTTTAAAAATTATTATTATAACCATTATTATGGTTTCAAGCCATCTCGCCACCAGGAAGATTCGCCACCAACCATCTCGCCACCACAAGTCACCTCGCCACCACTTGAGGTCATCTCGCTACCACCAAACCGCCACCAAACATGAAATATACTAACAAAAATTGTACGTAAAGTTCCGCTTGTACAAACAAGTACCATGTGACGTGGAACATCTGATTTTAGGCTAATTTGCCTTTAGACTGTTTACAGTCCCCTATTTTGCTGGTGTGATATTCGAGATCTTACGCTTCAATCAAACGGCCGTCATCTTGCTCTTTTATGTTGAGGGCAGCCTGGGGTGAGTGCCAAAGGTACCGAGTGATCTCTCGTCAGGGTGTATATTGGCGGATGGAGGCGGTCGTTCGCGTTCGATCGAACCGTAATATCTCGACTACACGTAAAGATGGAAATGAGGAAAGTGTAAGCAGTCTATAAATTGCACTGGATTCATTTATACGGCACACGGTGGACTCGGTTCGCTACAAAACTGTAGTCGTTTCTTCCCTACGATTGGCACTATATATCCGCACTATATATATAAACTCAGGTCCAAATATTGAATAAAACCGCAATCTGCTGGGTTGCAAATCGGTTAAAATGTTACTTTGAAATCTCCGAAATCCGGACATAATTATTTCCAAAATCCGCCGATCCGCAGACCTATTCATCCCCCCCCCTCCTCACTGAAAATTAAGGACTCAGAATTCTCAGAATTCTTTTACCACTCGTTTTTCCCCGTATGGCACCCTCCATGACAAGGTGGTATGCTCTCTCAACTGGCTCTGGCACTGACTGTGGTTCTGACCTAACAGGCGAATTTTCTAACGTGCTCTCCTGCGGTAGTGGCGTTGGATCCATGCTATAGCTGTTGGGGAACACTGGCGGCTGTGTGATAACGTATTAAAGGTTGGCGAAGAATTGTGATATATACACTTTTTACATTGTGTTGAAAATCATAATATCAATATAATAGCTGCTGCAAAAACCTTGTAATCTACTTTCTTTCTGACTTTCTTCGTAACGATATTATTGTCGCATGTTTATATTTCAGCTACTCGTGATGACTGGCTGGCATGAAGTTGGAATTTTTATGTCGTTCATTGCTCTTTGAAAACTAAAAATAGAGTAATTGTCTAAAAATCACAAAATTATTCTATCACCTTGTTTTTTTTCTTAGCGGTATCATTGTGGTGTTATTGTACGTGAACAGTTTATACGTTGGTAAAGCTGAACAATTACTTAATGAAGTAACACTTCCATTGAAATGAATTTTAACATTTAATAGATGCTTCAGTAACGACTTGTGTTTTTTTTACATTATCATTGAGGGCTCCGGTAGTTGGGAAAACTGTTTTTGTTTTAAATGTAAAGAAGATCCTCGCAGTTGTTAACGCAACTTATGCAGTTGCAAAAAAAAAAGCCTGAAAAAATCAGGCTTGCCGGCGTTTTCTTTGTTTGCTTCGTTCGTGGTTCTTCGGCTGAACGCATTTGGCTTGTGACCTCGCTCTTTTATTAACAGAGGTTTGAAGTGGTTATGCATATATGTAAGTGAACAACTGACCTGTTACACAAAGTAAATCCCTCTTCTTATTGCTACCGCCGATTATGTATCAGAGGCGTGATACTAGCATGTCGTGACTAGCTTTGCTTCCCTCGGACGTTGCTGATCAAAACTCGGTATTCTATTTCATTTGATATATAAATTTTAAGTTGTTAATTGCGTGAAGAGTACTTAGGGGTGCTTTTTGTTTTTGAAAACAAGAGATATTTAGCGGCTGGTTGGTGGCGAGGTGACTTCGTGTGGTGGCGAGTTGGCGGTGGCGAGAGCCTCACTTGGTGGCGAGGTCTTTTGTGGCTATTCTTCCTGGTGCGAAATGACGGCAAACCATTATTATTTCTTAATTTTCATGGTTTTCTCGGAAACAAAACACGTATAAGTAAAGTGTTATATTCGGGACAAACGACAAAGTTTACCGCACCAGGCTTTCCTGCATTTCCTCCTTTGCCTCCTTTGCCTCCTCTTTCTCCTCTCCGTCCACTAATGTGACTCGGGCAGTTCCACCTTCTATATGCCCTACATGCCTTATAGCTCAGGTCAGATCTCTAATCAAATAGAACATTTAAGAAATATCAAGTCAGTTTCTGTGTGGCTGTTCATGGGTCGAGTTCCTGTTATGGGAATCTTTGGCCTAAGACAGAACTATTTAACTCTACAATGAGCGGCATCATTTGAATACTGCATCAAGCGTTAGTCAAGTAAGCAGTTATGATTGGGAAGTAAAACTGCGATTATTTGCAGAAAGCGGTCACGTTATTTAGCTGGAAGTTTTGAAACCATACTGAAGTGCGAAAATTTACAAAACGTTTGGAAAAGTTTGGAAAAGCGCTTCAAATCCTGAGAGATGACCTTGAAATCTACACTGGTAGCGTTGACCAGAGGTGCTAAACTCAGGATTTCGCCGTTGTAAGTACAATTTTAATGCCGCTTTCGTGGGTGAAGAATACAGATGTTATACAAATTGTTTACTATTTATTTATATAAAATAAATATTCCTTTTTGCAGTATGGCACAACCTTAGAACTACAAGACAGAAAAATGGATTTTCATAGCACTGCGATCATGATAATCTTAGGGGTAATCTCAGGTGCGTCACAACCTATCCATAGTGACTTTACTGACTTTAATAAGAAATGAACAGTATCATCTTACAGTATCACCGCTGTCCCGCCCAACAGCACCTTGACCGCCGTCTTGTCCTTTATGACCATTTCCCCCGTTAGAAGAGAGAACAAAGGGGCCATTGATGATGTCACAAAATATGTCGACTGAAAAACAAGGAAAATATTTTTCAACATGCATAGATGGACTGTCGTTATATGTTTACAAAGTGAAAAAGTTATCTTTACTTCAACGCGGCTGTTGTTGACCTTGTTCATTACAGTTTTTTTAAGTTTAAGGCCTTTAAGCAAAACTTTTGCTAATTGCGAAGTGACAAGCGAAAGAAAAAGATTATGTCGCGAAAAAATTCAGCAAATTATCTGTGACACGCCCGATTCTTACTCTGCAGCTTATACCCTGGAACAGTGTTTCCCAAACTTCCGGTTGTTTTGATTTCCCGGAACGTTAGGACAACCTCGTGAGGTATGCCCAAAATTCCGAAATTTTATTCTTGAAAATTTCTGTTCCATTCGCCTCCCCACCCGGAATTTAAGAATTTTTGGTTGAATGGAAAGCGCCCAGAGCACACCTGCGACTTGACAGAAGCTAGGGAAATTGACTAAATTTTCGAGTCGATTTCGACAAAAATTATCGTGCAGTTATTTATACAACGGCAATATACCTGGTGATAATGAGAACCACGACGCGAGCTTGAACAAACTTCAATTAATTAAATATTGTGAAAAAAATAATGTAAACGAGAGGCCTCGAGATGGCATAAAACGAAAGTCAAACGAAATTGTGGAGACTCTTAGTAGTCAAATTCCCCTCCTCCTTGCAGTTTATTTGAAATTTCGAAGCAGCAAAAATCGAGTAGTATGTGTATCAACTAAGCCCACCGTTAGGTCCAGCGACTCCACGTTTACCGTCCTCTCCGTTACGTCCGGTTGTCACTGCGCTCTTATATTCTTGATTCCAGTTTGGTGCAGATACCTCCAGTTTACTTCCCATAGAAGCAATAATCTCCCGCGCGTATATTTTAACATTTTTGATACCGTAAAGGACAACGACACCCTGTAGAGAAATATTTGACACCCGATAAGTGTATAAATTAGAGTGCTAGTAATACGCGCTGGTTCTCAGCTGATTATATTCAACGTCAGATTATAACCCGAGGCATTTGCCATACGAGGCAAAGAAATTTGATTCCCCATGCCTGGAACGAGATTGTATTGAGATGATACGTCGGACAGTTCGAAAATACGGTATTTCCTAGACTTGCTTACAAGTTGAGCTTAGGAATTTTTCGACTTCGAGACTACGTTGAATGATAACCATTGTTGGAAGTGATATGTGACAATGCAGTATAGAAAACTGCAATGCAGTACAGTAAAGGACAGTACGGATCTCTCATTAGACGGATAAAAGTGTTTTACTGTCATGGGCGACTTTGGTCGACGCAGGGCTACTTTTGTCAACAAACAATAGCACCAGAAATTAGCCATGGAATCTTGCGTTATATAGTGCCCCCAAAAAAGTAGGAATAGAATAAGGGGCATACTATCAGGATTTAAATCGTATTTTTGGCATGCTCGTTGGGCAAGAGAAAATACAGGAGATGAGTAAAAATATCCCGCAGTACTACGTATACACACTACATCGTCTAATCAAAAGTGCCTTTCGGCGACGCTCGTGTCTGATATACTACAGCGGTGATTAAGAACTTAGATTATTGCATTTTTCGTCTTGTATGACGGAGATTTCAAATGTTGTTCTCATTCTAAGACACGAGCGACCATATCAACACGAGATTTTGTTTTCTCTTTAAAATTTTTATTCACTTGCCACTATCCGGTTTACAGAGTTCATGCGATTACTATCACCTCCGGTTTCAGTTTATAGAGTCCATACTCCCGATTACAAGTAACAAAAGGTTTCCGGTAGTTTGTTTCATAGAAGCATTGTGATGCAAAGTCAGAATCCATCGTTGAAAACCCTGACCAAATCTAAAGCGTTTCAAAACATTCATCAGAAAACTCCGGTCAACATGATCAAAAGCATTTTCCTGATCTAAACTCAATAAAATTTCGGGTTTAATTGGTTATGTTTACGTAATCGAAAGTATCACACAGCTGGGACAGATTCGCAAAGATGGTCCTCCCCGCGACTGAGATGTTTGGTCTTCTTGTATAATGGAGGACAAACTTTTGAACAACCGATTTGCGAGAGCTCTAGAAAAATTTTTTTAAAATTCCTCTGTGAGATACTGATAGGGCGCCAATTCTTCAAGCTTTTGCGGTCGAGTTACACTTTCCTGCATGGATTGACTAAAATAGCCTTTTTCGAGACTAAAACTTTATACTTGAAGCCAAAGAGATCCCAGAATTTGGCATAAAATTCTTGCGGTACGCCATCAGATCCTGGGGTTTTCCCGGCTGTCAAACCTGTCATCGCTTCACCGATTACACCCAACGATATAGTTTCCCTTCGCAAGATAAACATTCATTCTCTCCTAGAGTAATTCGATTTTGTTCAAAAGGTCTTGTTGCACTTCAAGATTAACTGCTTCTCGAGAATACAGAGTGCCTCTGCCGGCGTTGAGGTATAAATAGAGCGAACAGAATTTTTCTGAGCGTGTGTTGACTCGAGCGTGAAAAAGAATTTAGAAGGTTTTTTCCCGTCCTCAATTTATCTTGCTCTACTTAGAGTTGATAATTCAGGAACAGAACCAATTCAGAGCAGTAAGCAACAACATTTAATCTCGAGCGGTAGCTATTCAGGCCATTACAGAGATCAAGCACATGGTTCTACACTGCGAGCACATTGTATCATGGGTACATCATGCAACATGGTCATTCTAGTGATTGCGTAATTACATTTTATCAACATCCCCTCTTCTTTAAGAAAAACGAAAGAATACTTTACTACAAAACACCAACAATCTAGTTATGAACTCTCCAACTATTGAAAACTCCTGACGCATGTGTGCTAAAGGATTCACTGAAATGTCCACTTCACAAATAATAACAGTATAAACTTAGAGAATCAAGTCAATACAACACGGTAGTCTCTGAAAGTTCCATAATTTGTCACTAGTTGGACACTTAGTCTTTGAAACGGATGGGTACTTTGATCTCACGTCTCGGCCTATTTGCACTTAAAGGCTGTCCACGACTGTCAGTGGGAGTGATCTTGTCTTGAGCACTACGCAGTTCAATTTCTTTTAAACTAGGGTCCGTGGGTGAGCTGTGCGTTTGTGGTGCTTGCGATGGAGGTGTAGCTGGAGTCACATCATGGGCACGAGATGTAACAGTGGGAGATTTATCAAGAATCTTTGATGTGATTTTAGTGACTCTCATGTGCACACGATTTCTACGGTAAGTGCCTCCATTCGGGCGTTCCACTTGATAAGTATCGGGGCCCAAAATCTGAGTTACTTTGCCCAATTTCCAGTTCTGTCCTTCGCTATGCTTAAAGATTAAAGAATACTAACTGCCCTATGTTTAGTTCTGAGAGCGTTCGCGATTTCCGGTCATGCAATTGCTTGCGATTGCTGCGTTTACGTGCGTCACGCTTCTCTTTCACGATGGTGTCCTTTGGGTTACTGCTTATGCTAGGTATGAAGCTTCGTATTCTTCGATTGAACATCATTTCTGCTGGACTGCGATCCGCATCTTGACGAGGAGTGTCTCTTTGCTCTAGCATTGCTTTATGAGGATCACCATCGTTTTCAGACTTCATGATGATGACGGAAGACTCCGCTTTATCGTTCTTTGAGTGAAGCATTGGCGATGACGTAATGTGAGTAATACCCATATTCATGCCAAATGAATTAAATTCCTGACTGGCAAACTGCGGGCCTCCGTCTGACACAATCATTCTCGGTATGCCATCACGGGCAAAATGCTTCTTAAGAAGGGTTATGACACGAGCGCTTTTCTGGGTTGTCAGCAGACCAATCTCTATGAAGTTAGAATAATAGTCTACCACTATCAGGTACTGCTTGCCTGCGATTCCATATAAAACAAGACCAATTCTCTGCAATGGTTCGTCACCATAAGTGTTGCTTCAGTGGTTCCTGTGTATTTTGCGGTTTCATTTCTCGGCGGGCTTCACACGAATCAGCTACCTGCCTTATGTCACTGGCCACGCTGGGCCAATACACTGTTCCTCTGGCTCGACGTAACATAATGTCACGGCCTAGGCGTGCACTGCGAAGTCTTCTCTTGATGGATGCTTTAACTCTTGCGAGTCGCACAGGTCAAAATGAGATCACGCACTTGAGGGAATATCGCGCTTGTCTTCTGTCCATCCTTCCAACACTAACTTTATCACTGTCTGTAGGCTAGCGTCGCGTGAAGTAGTATCCTTAATCTCATCGAGTCGCTTGCCTTGAATGTCGCCGAAAGCATTGACATTCATGATTCGGGAACTATCATCCTGGTTTCCTTCACTAGAGTCCAGGTGAACTCTACTCAGCGTGTCTGCAAGATGTAGGTTGGTGCCCTTGAAGAATATAAAGTTGACGTCATACCTGTGGTTACGCGTTGTAATGTCCTGAAAACTTTTAGGAGCCAAACTCAGAGGTTTGCACGATATTACAGCAAGAGGTTTGTGATCGTTCTCCACAGTCACTGGTCGACCATAAGTGTATTAGTCAAGGGCGTACAAGACATCTAAGGCAATGCTCTAGTCACTTATTCAATGTGGTGAAGATGACCCTCTTGCAGCAGTACTGCACAATTCCATGCTTGCTGCTATCCACTTGAATGACAACTTATTAGGATGCGTCAAAGTAAGCTGACAAGGAGATTTTGAAAGATTTTGAAAGTGTTGAAAGCATTCTCGCACTCTTCGGGTAAGGTAGAAACCTAGACATGTACTGGGCCTTACCGCGCGAACGTTTCACTCGTTCTACGTCAGTGGGTGCTGGCATTTCACGACTAGCTTGGACTTTAGCCTGATCAACTTTTACTCCGATCCATCTTGTGCGATTCTGTGCCCATGAAAGATAATCTCGGTTTGCTGTTTGCTGTTTATCCTCATTCAGGATAATGTTCCTTTCGGCGTATCTTTTCAGTGTTTCGGTTAGTTTTTGCTGGTTGTCCCTTTGGGCTTTAGCTTCTGTAGTGCAACACCCAACAATAACTACATCACCAACGTTGTTGAGTATTCCATCGAGGTCTCCGAGAACTTCATCAATCTTGCGCTGAAATATCTCACTTGAAACTTTAAGGCCCAAAAGGGAACCTTTTCCACATGAAACGCGGAACAAAAAGTGCAATCATCGTGGTCAGTTTACTGGAGGCTTCACCAAGTCGAACGTGCCTCTTTCACATCAAGTTTGCTAAAGACCTTTGCATCTTTGAGCTTTGGTAGTACGTCGTCGAGTACTGGCAGTCTGTAATGTTCACACTTGAGTGAAGCATTTAGACGTTGAGGATCAATGCATATGGCAATTTACCATTGGGTTTATGCACAACGGCCATTTGACTGACCCTTTCACTCGGCTCGGTCACTGGAATGAGCGCACCTTTATCCACAAGCCGATCTAACTCTTCCTTCACTGCATCCTGAATCGCCAGTGAGACTTACCTGCACGGAAGTACTTCAGGTGGAATACTTTATCAATTCTGTGGGTGGCTTCGCCCAAATCGCCTAGCTGAGGAGTTGTAATACTGTGATACTGCATGATCTGTCTTGCATTTTGACTTGAAGTCATTAAGACCTTTACATTTTGTCACAAGTTTTGCACCAGGCAGGACATTTCTCTCTTTGCCTTTCGCGTTTGTAATCACAGAATTTGCAGTTAAACTTCAATCTTCACTCCCTTTGTTTGAATTTCTCTTTACATTCAGGGTTTTCTTGCTACCAGGCATTTTCACATTGGGCTTCAGTGTCACTTTACTTATAAAGTACTTTCGTGGAGGAGCTTGCATGGGTCAGATTTTCTCTGAATTCTTTAACTTGTCTGTTACACTGTTCGAAAACCCTACAGATTTCACTGCTTTGCCGAGCCTCAGACTATCCTCCCTGGGAATTAATTCTTGAAGCTGTCCTGTTACGGTTAAAACTATCTTTTCCCTCATCGTACGATTTTTTTCCTGAAAATTACAGGAAGCCGCTCTCGTTTTGAGCTCCGTAAGAAATTTGTCAAACGGTTCTTGGTATGGAATGTTCCAGAATCTGTGAGATTCGATGACTTCGTTGTCTCTCGGGTTACAGTATCTCTCTAAGGCTTCCAAGACTTTATCACGGGCATCACCCCATAGTATACTTTCACTCACCGTTTCCACCGTTTGACGTTCTCGGACACATTCCCCGAATTCATGTCTAGTTGGGGCGGAAGTCTGCAATGTCCGGTTTGTGAAGTCGCCATTCCGTTAGCTATATCCCGAGGCTGCCACCATATTGATAATTTGAGACAAGAAACAAGTACAAGACAGTAAACAACAACATTTAATCTCATCTCGAGTGGTAGCCGTTAAAGAGATCGAACACATGGTTCTACACTGCAAGCACATTGTATCATATGTACATCGTGCCACACGGTCATTCTGACTAGTGATTGCGTAATTACACTTTATCAACACTTCTGATTTGCCTAGATTTTAACTGAGACAAACTGATAGCTCTGAGTATCGATTGTGCTTTTAACTGAGTTATCTCCTTCAATCAAAGCCTGCATATTTTCGATAATCGAGTTGGTAGTGCGGACCTTTCCTGATTTAATCTGCGTTGTTTGTTGTTTGTTTATAGAGTTCTGTGTCTCTATTTTTAAGGAATCCTTAATAAAGTCCTCCCAAATCATGGATGGACGGAAAGGCTTCTTGAAACAAAACATGTTTTCGAATAAGCTCAGAAACCGTAGCGAAAACGTTTTCATCCTCGAGCAGTTCAAAATTTAGGTGCCAGATTATGTAAATCAAACCTCAAACCAACCAGGATGTTCTGAAAAATAAAACCAGCACTTAAGACCGTTTCGCAAAATCAAAAACAGAGGGCTGTGCCAAACCCGCGGATGTTAAGAGTAGATAATTTAGCGCAGAAGGCTGAAAAGAAGGAGAGATTCTTTCAGTAAAATCACATGATGGCAAAAAACGTGACAGAAATAAGTCCAGAAAAAAATAAAACTTGCGTTTGTTATGTTTCGCCCGGGATATTTCGGCGAACGGTGTCCATTATTCTTCCGTTTAGCTGTAGGGACATTTAGTTCAGACTCCGAAAGTGTGCTGTTTGGTGAATTAAGTCTATCGTCAGCAGAAACAGATCGCCTAGAAACTAATACAGGTCGCGTTGGTCTTCGAAGCGGTCGCGTTGGTTTTCGAATGGTTTACACATTCCTTTACGATCTTCCCCATAACTCCTTGTGTCACGTGAATCTGTCACGTAGACATGAGCGTAAAAAATGATTTACTATTAAACTGAATTGGCGAAATAAATTTGTTTTTTTCTCTGACATGACAAATGAATGACAGAAGAACATCACTTTTGCGAGATACGTTCACCCTCGTTTTATTTGACGAGCGGTCAAATGAAAGACAGTTAACCCTCGGACGTACAAGCAAAGTCACACCCCCACCGTGGTACAAAGGAGGGGCTAATGACCTCCCCCCTTAAGTTTTCGTTATGTTACAACATTTTGAAAAGATTTCACCTTTAGTAGAAAGCATGTGATGTGCTCTACAAGATGAGGTGCATATTATGGGTTGTCGCGCTGCTCGGGGGCCTCTGACGTCATTCAAAATGGCCGCGATATTGGGTGCCATCTTGGATTTTACCGAAAATTAGAAATTGTCAAAAGAACGTTAAAAATTGGACATTTTTGATGCTGGACATGTAGAATATGACATAATTAAACATTTTGCTGCTTTTTGTTGACGCTTTTTGCATTTTCCACCGAAAACGGTAAAAAATACGAATTTCTCTTCAAAAATGGCTTGACCACCTGCTACTTATGACGTCATATCTCGTAACCATAGGAACCGATTTTCACCAACCTTGTGTCAAAATGTGTCTTAGGGATATACGCACAGCTAATGAAAACGGGAGGTCTAGATGATAATTCGTCTCGGACAAATTCCAGGAAAACCTTATGGGGGGGTTGGCATCCACCCCCCTGAACGTCCGAGGTTTAATCTTGTCAAACTAGTTTTCTGAGACATCCACTTTCTTTTCAAACACTTAGCAGACAGACCCAAGATACCATGAATGGGGATTTTGGTCTTGATTTTAGCCATCAGCAGGAGACGTTCAAGGGAGGGGGGGGGGGAATGACACTCCCCATAGGTTTTTTTTTCATTTTTCCAAGACGAGTTTCCATCAGCATCTGCCGTTTTTAGTAGATGTACGTATACTTCTTACACACATTTTGTCCCAAGTTCAAGGAGAATCGGTTGTCATGGTTTAAGTATGACGTCATAAGTAGTAGGTGGTCAAACCATTTTTGAATAAAAATGCATGTTTTTCAACAAAAAGCAGGGACGTGTTTAAATGTGTAATATTCTACGTGTCTAGCATTAAACATTTTCTATTTCCCGCCGTTTTTTCATCATTTCTTATTTTGAGTGAAATCCATGATGGCGGCCAAGGTGGCCGCCGTTTTTGTGACGTCACAGACACCCAGCAGTGCCACAACCCATAATATGTACCTCACCTTGTTGACTGATTTGTCTGTGAGTGTTTTAATGCCTCGCGTGATATTTCTAACAAGACAATTTTGTAATCATTTTCCAAGTTGTCACAGGGGAAGAAAAGAACTCACCGAAAAGCAATTGGAAGTCTAGGCTGGAACACTTCTCTTTTTTGTGGTTTCCCTTCTAGAATCACATTCTTTGAACAAGAACTCCAATGGACAACTACTAAATACTCAGTTGGCGCTTTTATCCGAAGAACGGCAAGCGAAAAATGTGGTAAAACTAGGATTTGAGAATAATATTTGTTTTCGATAACCGATACAGGAATATTTACCTCAATATAGAGCGTGTCAGCAAGTATGTCCAGTTGTTGAATGAGTTTAATAGTTTTTCTCACAGCGTTAAAGTTGAAACGTTTCTGCGTCTCTAGTCGCTCCTTTAAGTACCTTACATGAACGAGTCGACCAAGAGCTTGGTAGTGACCTGAAAAAAAAATGAGGCATAGTCCATCGTTTACAATATGTCTACCTTCGAGACAGAATGAGTAAGCCTGTGGAGTAAGCCTGCTTTCCTTTTGATCAAATTTTATTTCTTTCATTTACAGGTGATTTCTCTGTCATGTGTACACCCAGGTTTTTCAAGCATGATACGCCGGGTATGATTAGCTCGCCGTTATTCATTATGCAGATCTTCCGAGTCTTAATAATCGTTTATATCTCAGGATGTTAGTATTTCCTCCTTATACGCAAATGTTTCTTCTTTTTTTCGTGAACATGGGCAAACACCACGATCAAATTATGAGATGATTCGCCTGTCATGATC
>Ga0126336_10000175_pt1 | contig 20243 bp, 12 predicted proteins | sample SidCmetagenome_FD_92530 | JGI IMG/M metagenome (GOLD analysis project Ga0126336, IMG submission 92530) | Coral microbial communities from El Islote,Puerto Morelos, Mexico - Siderastrea C C metagenome | ecosystem: Host-associated > Invertebrates > Cnidaria > Coral | place: El Islote,Puerto... | reverse complement strand
CAGACATACCTGCCTTAAAATTCCCGGACTTTCGCTGACTGCGCTCGTTCTTTCCTGTAATAATTTTTGCTTCACGACGTGATCGCTTTTCTTATAATCGTAATGTATGTCATGCTGTTTTAAGAATAACTGCAAGGACACATACCGACCGTACGTGTTGATATAATTCTCTTCATTGCCGACAGAAATGATTGGCGTAAAATAACACTTGTAATGAGTACATGCTGCGATTTTTTTTCATGGCCTAAGTTACGATACCAAAACAGTGGGAAGTAGGCTAACTCTAAACAGCAGTGTGTCAAAGCGAAACTTTTAGGTGGTAGTTTAGGAAAACCGTTTGTGTGGTGGCGTTACATCGATGATATATTTATGATATGGATGAAGGAGGAGAAACGGTTAGTGACTTTCTTACGATACATGAATACTGTTCACCCGACCATGAAGTTCACTTCTAAGTGGTCTTCCGCCACAGCGTTAACTTCCTTGATATCACTGTCATGCTAAACAACGGAATACTCTATACTGAACTCTTTACTACTAAGATTACAGACCAGGAATATGTTATTTTTACGCAGTAAATTGTAACGTAGAAAATGTTGTATATCTCTTGTCATGTAAGTGTTAAGGAATGCAATACGTAGCCTCGACTACTAACAAGTTCAGAACTAGGTTTAATAACCATTATATATAGATTTAGCCAAGCCTAAAAGTGGAGCCGCCAAGGAATAAACTGGTGTTCGGCTCGTTCGCTTTCGAAAAGTGTTTCTTAAAAAGCCCGAAAGTGTTCCGAATTGTCCTCCAATATTTTGGGGATCTGTCTTGTAAAAAAGCTCAAAGGGTCATTCTAGAGGCTGAGCACAGCTTGATTATTTTTTTTCGGGCATCAAACTGAACACCTATTTTACTCACGAGCCGTCTTGCTTGGTTTTTGGAATGTTTCCATATCCTGTCATTTAACTGTCAAGGCATGTCAAATGTCCTTGGCTGTTCGCTTTAATGAACTTGAAACGGCGCTCATTTACAACAACAAAGTACAACTTACTCTGAAGTAAATGGGTTATCTTCATCGCGTTCGGATGTTAACAAAAAAAAAGTGAACTGCCACTATTAGTCTAGTCAAAAAATTATACTGGCATTTCACCGGCATTTCACTGGGATTACCTAAAAGAAAGGCATTGGGGAGCTTCCAAACACCTGTAAAAAAAAATTATCGAAGAAATGTCGTGTAGGTTTTAGCGGCCTCGAAGAAAACCGAACACTTTGGGAACATACATTACTTACCGGATAAAATAATTAAAACTCAAAACTGCTTCGCTTATAGTTACTTAATTAACTTTTATATTTCGTTCTCTAGCTTGATACCATCCAGATTGAAAACCAACAAACACCAAACATGCTTAACTCTATGGCATACGTTTTGCGGCTGCGAATTGTTTAAAGTTCTGGCGCTTTTGGAAATGCACAGAACTTCTTTTGGAAGCTTCTCGGATAAAATAGATTTAAACCGACATCTGCTTCGCTTATAGTTTCTCAAATAACTTTTATATTTCGTTCTCTAACCAGAGACCATCAAGAAGGAAAACAAACAAACACCAAACACGCTTTAAATTATGGCATAAGTTTTGAGGATGCGAAGTAAGCCCATATTTATAAAGTTAGGCGCTTTGAGGAACGACAAAACTGTTTTCGGAAGCTTTTCGGATAAAATAGCTTCAAACCGACAACTGCTTTGCTTAAAAGATTATTACTATTAAAAACTTCTAGGACAAGAAAATCGACAATTGCACAAAGAGATAGACCCGACAGTCAAAATTGAAAGCAATTATTCGCCGTAATCTCACTGAAGTGATGCTTGTCCCGTGCTTTGACCTACTGTTATGAACAAACAAACACAAAATAATGGACAGAGTAATCATTTATGAAAAATTTTATTCGAAACCCGTACGTTTATACTTAAATGCAATTCGTATTACACTTCCAGCATCGTGGGTCCGTCCACGCGAGTGAAATCGACTGAGCATGGCAAAATATTAAAGACTACAGCTATCACAAATCTGAGCGCTTTTCTAATATCTTTTTAAAGTCAAAAGTAAATGACACATTTCTAATGACATAAATTGAGTTTCCCTTTCAAAACGTAATTCTTTGACCGTAATACTCAAAAATCGTGTATCTTAAACCCTTTAAAAACTTCACTTACTCGGTTGTGTTTGAGAACAGGGCAAGCTCTCCGCAGTGAAGAAAACATGAAGTCCTTTGAAGGCAGCTTTCGTAACTTGAACTTTTCGCCTTCCACCAGTATTCTTTTGAAATTTTTCTTTCCATTTATAGATATTACATATTTTTTTCTCAAGTTTAAAACTTCAGTACTGTCGAACAATCGTTTTGCTAAATATACAAGCTTTTTAAAGAAACCTCTTTTTCAAAAGCGACAGTGGGCATGCGATTTCCTGCCAAGAAAAGTGCCGGTTGCCCAAAAGCACCGCTCGACTTCCCGCCAAGAAAAGATGGCATTCTCCACCCCCTGTCAGGTTGTCTTGGGACTCCCCTCCCCCCTCCCCCTCCCCCAGAGTCTGTACGGACGGGCGGGTGTACCCTGACATCACAACCAAAATTTCTCGGATCGATAGGTTACCAAATGGTGCTCCGCTGGTGGGCTTCGCCCGCGGGCTCCGCTAAGAGCGAGCATAATGTGATGAGGAATCTTGTGTACCAACACTTTTTCTGTATGACAACACAGGAGCTTCTATAATGTAGTCCCAAACGAAGTCTTACTTAGAGAAAGGGAGGCACAATGCGTCTATCGACTAAGATCAACCAGCCCATTGGGTCTTAATGAGGGCGATTCTTTTTTTTTTTTTTTCAGAAGGAAAAGAAAGTGATTCCACTCCATACCATAATATATTCCTTGCGCGCATTGTATTTGAGAGCATGACACGCCATAGCGGTTATGTACGCACGGTGTACATGACCACTATAACCGTTAGCTTCTTGAGCGAGATTGTTCTTTATTATACAATAACTGTGTTGTTTTTCCTCAGTTAACCTGAAGAAGGTTTTTAACTGAAACCGAAATATTGCCACGGTTTTGTTTCCAGTTTTGAGTTTTTTTAAAAGGCTAGACTTGTGAGCAGCACTGCGAACGTGTAGTTGTAAAACTTTTTTAACACTCCTACGCGTTTCGTCCGACTGTCGCGGACTTCTACGGGGAGTTTTACAATTGATAGTTACAAGCTTGTATTTATACATAGCGTAAGTGGTACAAAATATTTTTACAGATTATTTTTACGGATTTACGTATAGGAAACGAGCTAAATTTTTAGGCAAGGCGTGACTAAGGTGTAGCATATGTGTGACATATTTCACACTGTGACATATGCGTGACATAGATTATTTTATTAATTTTTGGTGACCACAGATTTACTACTACGGTTTACGCTATGTATAATACAAGCTTGTAACTATCAATTGTAAAACTCCCCGAAGAAGTCCGCGACAGTCGGACGAAACACGTCGGAGTATTAAAGAAGTTTTACAACTACACGTCCGCAGTGCTGCTCACTATTCTAGTCCGAGCGTAGCGAGGTTTATAAATTTGTCGCGTGGGGATCGCGCGAGGATCGCTTAGGGCGGTCAAATCTCGATCTGCCTAAATATTTTTCGAAGGTGTCCACACAGTTGCCTAGCAACAAAACCGAATCGCGACCGCTGACAGTTGCGCGCTCTCGTGTTTGTTTCTTCATTTCTTGCTTGTTTCGCTGCGTACATTTACGTGCTGACATGTTTATTCATCGTCTTTAAACAACTTACTGGACCAATTTCTGATACAAATGAGGGACACAAGCAAAGACAGCAACCCCTGATTTAACGAGTGGCTGGAAATCCATTCCGGAGGAGATTTACAACTGAAACTCAGCGTGAACACCGACTTGAAATTCAGCGCGTAAAACGGCGAAGGCGAAAGAGTCGACGACAAACGGGTAGAGAACATCGTTTACCGGTAATAACCTAGCGAAGAATGAACTGACTAAAGCCATCAGCACACAAACTGGAGACTGGAATATCACAGGGGAGAAATCTGAGAACGTAGACAACGTAGTTTAAATTTAGCTTAATAGCACAGCGCTACTACAAAACGACCTCGAGATTCCCCAACAACGCGAGAATCGATACAAGGTCTTCGAAATTAAAACTCAGTCACACCAATGGAATAATGAGAATGAACTCAGTGGCTACAAACTCTTCGAGAAAATTTGTGCTGAAACCGATCAGGAACAGCGACACCGACTAGAAGTGGCTACAAAAATTGACGATCATCAAAATACTTTTGCTAGAGTACCTTTCCAACCGATGGTGACTGAACAGATTGGCTCAAAATTATTTCCCTTCTCTACCATTATCTCTACTCTTGATGTACCAGTAATTATCAACATATACTTATTTCTCCAAGTATGATCAAAACCACAGATTACATAAGGGAAATTACTAGTAAAGTATTTCACAAAATAGGTTTCAGTTCCCCAAACAGTGCATATTTGTGTATGAGCAGTAAAAAGAATTTGAATTTTCAATTTAGGACGTTCCCCAGAGAATATTTGAAATAAATAAATCATATTGGACCAGTAAGAATCTATAAGAGTCTATTTTTTGCGTTTTGGATATTGACCCTGTTAATAGTTAAAAAGATAATATTCAGATGGTTCAGAAAGGACAATTTCTGTTCACAATTTGGATAGAAATGCACTTACATATATTTCTCTGCTCCTAACAGTTACCACTTAATGTGTAGCGGGGATAGGTACATACATGTAATCAGTATGTATTTGATGTGAAACAAAAATTATTGCTTAGCACGAATTATTGGTAATAATTTCATGCTACATACAGTGACCAGCATCACAGCTCTGCTGTGATGCACAGGCAAGCACCAAGTTCATGAGAATTGAGATCCTGATCACCTTCAACATGATGTGAAAGTTTACTTCTGAAGGTTCCACATGCTATAATCTACGTTCACCCCTTCCCTTAATTAGCTACTCTTGCATTCCATACCAACTGAGCCCCAATGTAAACCTACAAATTCCCCTTACTGGTCTTCATACATTTCTTGTAGTACTTGTGCAAAGAACTTCTTTCTACTGACATTAACACTATTCGTGTTTGGTGATCAATTGTTTAGTAAGAAAACGGAAACTGCAAAACAATTGGGTTATTGTGTGGTCTTCAAGTTTATGTTACGAAGGTTATGTAATACCCAGCCAGTTTAGCATTCACACGAAATAATGATTTAGTTCTTACTTCCATCACCGAAGTATCTGTTGCACCCGAGTTGTAATGGTGTGGTTAACAATTACTGGATGAGACTGGGTATTATTTGAAGAATTATGCAGGTTTCGGAGGGTATTATAGGCTGAGCGGGATAACATCCTTCGAGATCAGCCTTATTCTTCGTATCATACGAAAGCCTTATTCAATAATTGTTTTATTATTCATTGAAAATATTTCGTGGCTTTCTGTGTGTTCTTAATATCTTTATCATTCAATAATTTATTTCTTCTGCGTTCAACGTTTCAAACCTTTCAAACCTAACGTTTCAAACCTACTGCCAGCCATTTTCGCGCTCTTTAGCTCGAAAGTACCAAGCCGTTGCTGCAAGCGTCAATCGTCCAATAATTTTTCTATTATTTGACGATTGACGTCGGTCGTCCACTAATAGAAAAATCTTCCAAATTTGGTCGGTACTAGCTGGTTACCCGGAATTAGCTGGAGACTGTACGCCAATCAGAAACAGATAAATTTTGCAATGAATAATGACGAAAGATATATATTTCCTCCTATAAAGTTTTCTTGTCCCGCTGGCGATAAACTAATAGAAATCTTTGTGAGTGCTCGGGCCAATTCTTATTGGACAAACAATAAAACCAGCCGCCTCAACATACATTTATTTTGAGCACCAAAATTATGCTCTCACACGATACATTTTCTGCAACCATTGGAAACTATGCTCTCACAGAAGTACGACTTCCCGTTATTCAAACTGGCGTACTTTCACTACAAGCGTACGCAGCTTCGGCAAATCCTCGTTCTATACGAATACTTGCCGATGTCCTTTCGTCCAATTTCAAAGAGCCCGCGCACTCCTAAAGTTTCATAATATCGTATCGCAAGTACGATCAGAAAACGTCAAGGAGAAAATATTTTCCATCATTGAACCATAGATTTGCAAGGTAGAGACCACCAACACAGTTGCACCAGACTTCGGCGAGGGAGGTAAGGACCAAATATCATAACCTGCGAAAGATAGACTTGAAGAACTTACAATAACCAGATTGGTTTGCACTTTCCGTTTTCCTACTTTCAAAAGATCATGATTCACCACTCTATCAAAAGCAATTCATTTTCATTACTGAAGCCAACAATCGTTCGCGACTGTAAACTTTACGCTGGTTGTACAGGCTTTATTATTTAATTTTTATAGTACACAGAAATCATATTTAATGTGGGGACTAATATTTTTAAAAGAAAGGGAGTTTAGCAAGTTCACCAAACATTCGCGATCAAATGTTGTTGGTTACATCGCCAGGACAGCGCCCAACTCTGCTCCGACTCAAAGAGGACAAAGAATTGTAACTTGCTCACTCGCCATTTTTATTTTTAGCTACTCAACGAATAATACGTTCCTTTGTGTCTCATCTGAGAATATCAAAAGAAACAAAAATTTCACAGTGCAACTTACTTGATAAAAAGGAAAGTTTAACAAGCATTTAGGTTTAGCTAAAATTGGTTTCAATTGCGCTACACCAATTCTTGTTCATTACTTTGCAAAGTTTTTGTTCAAAAATTGCGCTTTACAAGCGAACGACGTTCTTGTTGTTTTGTTTTTAAAAGTAAGCTATCGTCCGCTGCCGCGGAGCTCGACAAATGTTTGTCAAAAGTCAACACACAATACTAGGGTCAATCAAGTAAATTTATTCTCGGTTTCAGTGGATAAAAGTGGATTTTCCATTTCATTTTGACGACATGTACATTTCGAATATTATTTGTTTGATTTTCAGTGCGAACAAGTTCGCCAAAACTTACATTTGGTAAAGTTAAATGGTAAAGGATGATTTCTCGTACAGACAAATAAATTTGGTGAGGTTAGTGCGAACGGGTCCTTTCTCAAGTCAACAGGCCCAACCTGGTGTTTCATGTAAAAAGCAAGTGATTAACGCGACCAGCCATTTGGTGGACATACGTATTGTCAACTGACGATGACTGAAAAACGTTAACCACACATTGACCATACTTGTCAGACACAGTAAAGATGTGGGCAAGTTAACGACGATATTTTCGAAATCCGTTAAACTAACTCTAGTTTCGTCACCGAAAGGTTCGCTTCAGTGGACTATCTGTTTAGAACGCCTCAGAAATTGGAAATTTATTATGCCAAGGGTTTTCTATGACGAAAAGCCGTCTCAAATTGTAGGCGGTGTGTAGATTTATTCCTTTTGTTTTTAGAGGGACAGATTGTTGTTTACAGTGCAAAAGTCAGCTAGCATTTTCGCAAGGCCGACACCAGCTAGGAAATTCGGAAAATGGGCCTTCGTTCCCATAAAATTTTTTGCGAGCCGAATTTTTAATCAAAGAATTCGAACAGATCATTCTGCTTAGCTTACATAAAATCTTTTCAAAGGGTCTGAAACAATTTCAGACCGGAACCGACAAAGCAAGATTTTAAATATTTTTAGGATGCTGTCGTCCCAAAAGGAAAGAAAACAATTTAAGAATCATGAAACTGAATTAATACCGGCGTAAACTCGCTCACAGTGCTCTTCTCATCACTTTGACAAACAGAGAAAAATGTTGTTCGTTGCAAGGAAACAAAATTATGCTCTTATCCAAACCTTTTGATAAGTCGAATTTCTTTATCTCGGTCAGTTTGTGTGTTAAAACCGATCTTATATAGAACACCAAATACCTAGACCAGAAAGAGACTTGGTGCAGCTACAGACGTGTCTGACAAAAACGTTTTTAACAGATTGAAATTTTGATAATTAAAACCAGCTGCCTCAACATTAGTTCACTTTGTCCGCCAAAAACTAGAGCAAAAGAGTTGTTTGCTGTAACCAGCCAAAATTATGCCCTCACACAAGGAGGACTTTCCTTTATTCAAATCCATATACTGTCGGTATAAGCGTATGCAGCTTAATGGGGATATCATCGCACTATACGAATACTTTCCGCGTTCTAATTTCGTCCGGAAAGAGAACGAGTCCGGTCACTCTGCAACATTCACAAAAAAAATTGCAGACAGATAAGAAAACATTATTTCATTAATATATATTAAACAATATTCCATCTGGATTTCCGCACACAAATAATCCCACTTTTTGCCTCATAAGAAAATTGGATGACCTGTCGAGTGCCCGCAGCTTTCTAAAGTTTTCGCCGCGAAGCAAAGAGATTGTCGAAAATATTAGCAGTGATAACCGATGTTGAGAATTTGATAAAACAGCTATTCCAGTGGGATATGAGGAGATTTAATAACCAACTCACGCTTCGCGCTTCATTGTTTAATTATCCCCCCGAATCCATCGCGCGCTCTTAGATAAATTTTTAATTATTAATCCATAACACCGCAAGGTAGGGACTACCAACTCAGTTGCACGAGAAAATTCAGTAAGGGGGTAAAGACAAGTTGGTTATATGGTTTAAATCTAAATAACATAATCTTTGAAAAATAAAATAAAAAACTGGAAGACTCCCGATGCAATAACTAAATTGTTTTGTTGTTTCCAGTTCTCTTCTTGGAAAAGTGTTTCAACGCGCTTTCAATAACAATTTATTTTGGCTAAACCAGCAATTTGTGACTGTAAAGTTTACAAAATGACCAACTATAATCGACTAATGTTGGTGCGGTTTTTTCATTTAAGTATTCATAGTTAAGAGTTCGCATGTAATGTCGTCATTAATATCTTAAAAGGCAGGGAGTCGAGTATCTTCGCCAAAAATTCGTGATCGAGTTGTTTGGGGACTTCTACAATAAAATTGCATTAATATTTTCTAACAGTCGGCTAGGACAGCTCCAAGCTCAGAGACGACAAAGAATCACTAACTTCCAATTTTTCTTTTTCTGTACTGTGATGCTTTGCTTTATTTATTTTTTTAACAGCAATAAAAAGTTTTAACGTGCAAATAACATGATGAAAAAGAGCCGTTTATTTAGCATTTAGGTTTAGCTTAGTCAAGAGGTATCCGGTTTCTCATGCATTACACTGGTAAACGCAACCACTTATTTGTTGCCCACTGGAGTATTCAACGACTGTAAATGAACATTGACCGAAAACTGTAACACACTCAACAAAAGCAGTATGTGATAGGTTTGGTGGCTAGCGACTACTTTCTAAGAGCTTGCAGAGATCATCCGGAAAAGGTACCGACAATCCGAATCGTTTATGTCCAGGCATGGGAAAAGCTTGCAAACCTTGTTAGAATAACCGTGGTAAAGTTGTGAGCAGAGCGGGAACGCGATGGAGAGTTGGGTGATGGAACTCTACACAGCTTGCTTGTGAAGAAGCTGTTCGAATGTCAGCTATAATCTCTTCAAGCGAACTCGCCATAGAAAAGTTAGTCACAACGTTCAAAGATTGGTAACAAGAAGAAACCGGATTCTGGTAGATGCAGCGGAAATGGTAAATGGAATTGAATCGAAGACAGCTGAAAACGTTACAACGTCAAGAACGTTCAGTACCATGCAGGATTCAAGGACGGGCGGAGCTTCTACACCTTTATAAATGGGGATGAACCAACAAACGCGAAGCGACCCTGTTCTCTTTGCCGGAGTTATGACCATGGTGTGTGGTTCTGCAAGCAGTTTCATAACAAGTGCGTTGACGACCGTTAGCAGATCGCTAAAGAGAGGAATCTTTTGTTTTCGTTGTAAGAAAAGGATTGACTGGAATTCTGAAAATCCGATTGAGTTTTATTTGTTACGAATTGTCTCTATGTGGATAAGAGCCAATGGGAAAAAGTGAGGATCGACGCCATCTTAGACGACGCTTTGGTGTCCTGGGAATACAAGAGCCTTTTCAGAAAGTCCAAGTTGATGTACTCAATGATAGGGTGGAAACATTTCAGTCAATGCCATGGAAGGTAGAGATCGAAAGCGTTGATAGGCGGTTTGCAGTCGAAATCAAATTCCCCTACGGTCGTTGAAGCTATTCCTAAAGAATAGCAGTGGGCAATGTCCGATACCAAATAAAATCTTTCGTCGATGTCTCTCAGCAAGCATATGGTGCTTCCATTTATATCCGATGTGAATACGAAAATAAATCCGCTACAAGTCGCCTAATTGCGGCTAAGAGTTAAGTGGCGCCATTGAACCCAGTGACAGTAGCAGTCCTTACTCACAGTCCATCCGAAAGCACCAATGCGGAGCGTAACCTTTTATTCTGACAGCAGAGATGTCTTGTGGTGGATCCGAGGGCACGGCAAAGACTTCCAACCTTAACTTTCGTAGCTAATATAATTGGTGAGAGACAGATGTTTACTGAGTCATCGCAGCGGCAGCATGTTTCTACCTAGGAAATCCCGGCAGATTTGTGCGTGTAAGGAGCCGCTCCTTCAAAGTTGGCTGAACACCCGTTGTGGTGGAGCAGCCCTGATTAAATGACAGGAGATTTCAGTGAACGGTCGAAGATGTAAATCCAAAACAGGTCAAGAGATGCCAGAAATAAAGACGTCTAAAGAAGAAGGGGCAAGTAAGTGTCTGTGAAGCCCTTCAGTCTTGTTGCCCTCAGCTTTGAGACCTGTGATACCAGGAAAGCCGAATTCAAGTAAAAGGCAATTTACCAAGCTAGATCCCAATCTGGTTGAAGAAGGTTGTATTTGCTCTGATAATCGTTTACGTGTTAGCGAATGTCTGCCGTATAACGCACGACACCCATTGATTCTATCAAGAGTCCACTGGGTTACCAACATCATTGTAAAGCATTACCACGAGTTATCAAGCCATTCTGCCGGTACAAACTTTATTCTGTCTCACTTAAGCCAAATATATTCGATCATCGCCGCCCGAGTAGAACTTACAGAGTAGGAAAGTGAATGCAACATGTGCAAAAGGAACGAAAAAACAAACAAAGCTGCCAATCAGATTATTGCACCTCTTCGCAAGGCACGGCCTGGCTTCAGGTTGCGATCATTCACCAAAACCGCAATGGACTATGCAGGACCTTTTATCGCCCTTCAAGGACGTGGATTAAGACGCCAAAAGAGATGGCTTTGCCTCTTCATTTGTTTAACAACTCTGCTCTTCACCCGGACGTTTCCTGGGTGCTTGACACAGATAGTTTCTTAAATGCGTACGCTTGTTTCACCAGTAGAAGAAAGGTCCAAGAGAAAGTATAAAGCGACCGTGAAACCAATATTATTGGTGCCGTCAATGAACTAAGCGAGTTGGTCAAGCGACTTTACCAGGACAAGATCCGGCGATCAACAGTCAGCAAAGTTGCTCAGTGGAGCTTCAACCCTCCAGAAGCCCCACACGTTGGCAGAGCGCACAAAACCTATTTACGTAGTGCTAAACGGCAGTGAGGTGACAGATGAGGAGCTAATAACCGGATGCACTAGAGCCGAAAACCTTCTTGACTTCCGTCCTTTGACTTACCAGTCTGAAGACGCGAAAGATGATGTGCCTTTAACCCCAAACTATTGGCACATGGGTGGCCAAATCGCCCCTGAGACTGTTGACACCACAGAGTTCAACTCTCGTAAACCATTGCAAAAAGTGCAGGAGCTGATTTCACAGGTACGTAAAAGATGGATGAGAGGGTATCTACATGCCGATGCTGAATACTAGACCAAAGTAGACTGAAGTGGTTGTAGACATGAAGCAAGGTGATGTTATGCTCGCACTGGATTAAGATTCTAGCCTTCCAAGAGGATACTGGGCCTTAGGGTGAGTCGTGGAGACGGTACCCTTGAAAGGACGGACGAACTAGGGTAGCCAAAGTTCAATGTGGAACTAGAACAGTAGTCAGGTTACTTCATAAGTTAGTACCGTTGCATGGTGAGAAAGTGTACATGTCGTTTTTTTCCCTAAAGGGCACACTGGTCTTTAACTCCCCAGTGTAGGAAGGGGGAAACGTCAAGAAGGACAGAACTTTCTTGTGACTGTTGAGAGTGACAGATCGCTTGTCACGCATTGCTCGTGAAGGCGCGCGTGCGCACTAGTGTTGATGTCTTGGACATGACACGTGCAGTTTCTGAGAAAAAAAAACAGGAGATCTTTGTAAAAGTTTTGCGGTAGAGTTTCTGGACGGCTGCTTTGAAGTGGTTTGCTTTTTGGGGGGCATTAAATCTACTGAAGAATTTTAACAGCCATTTAATGTGGACATTTTCTGTAAGTGCCTCTAGACTTGAGAACGTTTTACCTGTTGCCATCAGATATAGTATTAGTAGAACACCCTTTTAGACTTTATTTCGAAAACTAAAACGACCACGGTAGAGTTATCTAGATCTCATACCTTTTGGGGTCTTGAACCAGAAAAAAATTTTGGGACACAATTGCACATTTCTGACAAGCACCCCATAACTTTCATATGAGAGTCCCTACCATCCCAGAACGGAACACTGCAGATAACTGCGAGTTTCTGGAAGACGTGTGTTTTAACTAACACTTAAGGTTTTAGTGATGATGATGATGATGATGATGATGATGATGATGATGATGATGATGATGATGATGACAGGGACAGAGATGTCTATGTTCACTATTGGAATCTATATAATACGTAGTGACAGTCAGTCATTATCTGTGCATGACAAGGTTTTGTCTCAGGCTCCAAGATGTTATTATAACTCAGCAGATCTGATCTTAGCCTAGTTGCTTTTGTATTTCATACCCACTCTCCCACCTGCGAACCGTATCAGGGGGAAAGCTTTCGTCTTGCTTCCCTCTTGCAGCGGCTTTGCTTTTTCCTGCAAACAAAAAAGTCAATGTTATCTGTACATAGTTATTGTTGTCTTGTTGTATGACTCAAAGGACTGATGGTCAATCTCATAGGATTATAAAGTTTTTAGATTTCTTTGTTATTCATTTATGTAGGCCTGCTCAGTTTGCGTCATTCACAATGAAGATTGTTTATGTTGTCATCATATCTATTTTGATGATGCTTCAAATGTGCTTCTATATTCAAGGTAAGACTTTGTAGAAAAGAATTCTCCTAAAATAGATAAATATAACTGAGTTTTATGGTTTTAACCATGTTATTCAAACATTATCAAGTTTGCGATCTTTCTAAAGAAAAAAAAGAAGGCGCCTGCCTAAACACCTAGATAATCGTGCGCTCATTCTATCATATTATAACGCCTTTTGATTGAATTCGCCAGATCTTATTTATATAATAATAGCAAGGATAAAAATGCCTAGAAATTGAATTGTTAGTTAACAAAGCTACATTACAGCCTAACAGTATAGCATGTAATATCTCCTTTGCAACTGCAAGGGCAACACCACAAGGCTAAGATGAACTACTATACAGTAATGACATCATTATGAATCCATCGGTTAAAGACGATGGCAAAAATACACACTTATACTGGTCACTTGAAACACAACAGAACAAACGTTGATTCGCTTGTTCATTTCTTCTCACAGGTCTGACACGAGCTCAGTGCCATGTACAGCTTAATCAATGTAAAGCAAACCGGACGACATTGCAGCAAGAGCGCGATGTCTGTAACAATGGTCAGTTGCTATTCTGATTATGAACGGATTTGTTTGCACCACGGCTGTAGTTGACATAATTGCCCATGCAAAGCGTTTAATGTCAGTATAAAGACAACATAGTTTCTGTACGGGCCAGTGTGACTACTAGTTATCTTCTTAGAAACTCAGATACTTTTACGCGCCACCTTAAAACAAGCCTGTTCCAGGCTCCGAGATAGTGGGGAAAGCGTGAATTGAGAAAAAAAGCGCGAAAAAAGTGTAGGGACTGGGGAACAGATCCTGTGCGTCTTATTGTGCGTTCCCTTTCTTATTTTCGTGCCGTCCCTACTATCTGAGAATCTGGAACAGGCTACCTTAAAAGCACCTTTTTAGAATTGCATATAATTAGCCATTTTACTCTTGTATTATTCATCCTTTAATATTACTACATTTTGCATTTTTAATAGTATTTAACGTTAATTTTATTAATGAAGTAATATTTTAGATTGTAATGTGCATTTGATCATTTTATGAAAAATGCACAATAGAAATTACTTAATTGTTATTATTGTTATTGTCTTTTTACAAGTGCCTTTCGATGCTGTCGATGATTGCCACTTTTCAGGACCTTTTGAGTTTTTGCTATTTCCACTGGAAAAATTTATTACGTTTCTATTACGTTGTTATGCACGCACAACTAAGGAAATATTGTTAGCGGCACCGAGCGGGACTTTTTGTTTTGAACGTAAAAAACCTTCATTATCTTTGAGACCTTGGGGCGTTTAGGTCACCAGTTTGTAGATACACCACTGACCCTCGTTCTTTCGCAATTCTTTTCTCCCTTGACACGGTGTATCTGTTGTGCTGTAGTGTCCTCCAAACCTCTATGTCTGTCACTGTTAAAATGTCGATAAATCAGTTCGTCTTTCCCTCTTCCATCCACGTTTAAATCGGCTTCTAAACCTAGTTGTTGCACACCCTACATCAATTTATTATCATAATATTTACAGACGTAGACGAGTGTGCTACTAACACCCATACCTGTGACGTCAATGCAGTTTGTCAAAACACCTTGGGCTCATACACCTGTTCGTGTAAACCTGGGTATACAGGAAATGGCAGGACTTGCAGAGGTAAGATATTAAGACCAATTGCACCTTAGGGTAGAAAAAGAAGGTCTTTCAATTACAATGATGGAAGTGATAGTACTTTCAAGGCACACTTCCTGTAGCTATAATTACTGCTTCTTCTTGGAGGTCATGACAAATCACCAAGTGGTGCGCATTTCAAATCGTGAGCGTCTCATGAAGATTGTTGTGCCAGCTCTCATAGCTGTGTAAAGTCACATTAATTCCATTTCTTTTTAGTAAAAACAGCCTTTCCTCGAAAGGGGACACTAATTTCATGTAAAAAAGATAATGATAATAATTCAAGCGACAATTTCTCACTTCACTATTTTTCATTGATAATAATGATGATGATGATAATGATGATGATCATGATGATGGTGATGATGGTGATGGTGATGATGATGATGATGATGATGATGATGATGATGATGTTGATGATGATGATGATGATGATGACCATGAAGGTGATTAACCAGCGCGTATTTCACGTCAGGTTTAGTAAAGACTGTTGTACCAGCTGTCAAAACACAGCTATCTTTCAGTTTTTGCCAAAATTACTTCTTTTGGAGCAAGCTTAGATCAGTAAGAGAAAATGGTGTAGGTAGGCTAGTGAAAGAATTTGAAAAAAGTAGCAGCTTACGAAAGATTGCATAGTCACGTGATGATTAGTAGTAGGTTTACGATAGGTTCAGTTTGCTGTTCTAATGATATCTTCTTTTAATGTAATCTTCGATGATAATTTGTTCGAGTTAAAGTCCTCGTATTTAAAAAATATTTCCAGACGTTTCGTTGAAGCCGAACGCACGTATAACGGTGAAGATGCAAGATAAAAGTTTAAATCATAATGCGCGCATAAGGGTTTGAAAATTTAACGTGCGGGGAAAAAATGTCAAGGTAGTCAACGATCTTAATAAAATTTAAAGTCATTGCTTTTAAGCCACGTCGTGGCTAGTGTTCCAAGTTATCACTCTAAATAGCAGAAAACCCAGAACCCTAATTATCTGATACATCATGCTCAGCGCTTAAAAATAACAACTGCATGAAGTGCCTCCGAAATGGCCCGAGGATACAGCGATGTTCGTATCTTGGGAATTATAAAGAACAATTATAGAGAATCATACTTAGTTGGGAGATTTTCTGCCAAAAAAACAAACAAAAATGTTTGCCGCTCTTTTATCATTGAACTCCACTGAATCTGTGTTTCTAATGCTAAATTATGTTCCAATTGCCACTAATACAGTGTACAACCAACAAACATAAGAACTGTGGTGAAAATTGCATTTTTATGTGCCGCCGTAAACGATCCCCTTCAACTAGATTTCGCCGTTTCATTTTTTTTCCCAGATGTCGATGAATGTGCCAGCGGTCTACACGACTGCCACCAGTCAGCTTCATGTACGAACACAGCAGGATCCTACACTTGCTCGTGTAACCCTCCTTACACAGGGAATGGAAAAAGCTGCACTGGGAACTCAGGTAACCGTTTAGTCTGCATTATCCTTACCACAAAGGATAAGGATAGTTTAATTTTTTAAGGTCAAACAGTCACTCCTCATTAATCACAAAACTGTACAAAGGCTAAATTTCCTAAACTAAGGTACGTTTTTACAGATTATTTTCTTACATTTACAATACAGATTGTGAAGTCTTCTAAAAGGGTGTTTTAGCATTTAATTTTTAAGTTCGCAAAGGTGAAGTAATATAGATCGACATTCAGTTTGCAAACCATACAGTACTGGGTGCAATCATGCAAAGGTGATTTATGGCAATCGTATCATGTGAGATCAAAGATTACAGAGTATTAAAAACTAAAAACGATTGAACAATAGCAGTTGAAAACGGTGGCTAATCGAATTTGTTTCACTCGCTCATTTTACATAAGAGGTTGCAGCTGATTTTAAAAAGCTGTTATCATTTTTAACTCAAATGTAGACGTAGCTATATGCGGGTTTATTCACACCTTAAAATTATGAAAAATCGGAGAAATACCCTAACTTTCCCGTTTTATTTTGTCAAGCAACTGTTGCCAACTTTCCCCAAAGGCGTTGACGACAACAACACTAAACATCAACAACCACATTATCCTTCCAATATTTAACTACAAACTAGGGTGGTGATAAATGACTTCACAACATTGACAGGGTGGATGAAAGAATTTGCAGGTGATAGGTTTTAGAATGTTTCAAAACTCATGTCGCAAACTGTCATTTGATTTTACTTATCCTTTGCTCTTCAGAATGTCAAAATTACACAATTCTCTATAGACTTGACAGAAACGCCAAGTCCGGAGCTGGTCGCTTTCAATGTGACCAAGATACCCCGTATGGCTGGTACCGCTTTAAAGGCTTCGCAGGGACAAGAATGCCTACTACATGTCCACCCTATGACACGTGTGACGCTCTTGGACCCGGCTGGTTGGATGGAAAACATCCCACGGTAGGCGAAGGCAGGGTTACAAGAAAAGTGTGTTTTAGATGGGAGGGTAACTGCTGTGCCTACTCCACCTCCATCAAAATAACCAATTGTGGTTCCTATTATGTGTATAAGTTTTACAACCAACTTCCAGGCTGCCCTCTTCGCTACTGTGGCTCGGACTACTAAAACAGAAGGTAGAATGTGTTCAGTAAATTAAACATATGGAAGAAGATAAGACGTGTAATTTTTCTAGTCAAATGTGATGTTTAAGAAAATATATGATGGAAACTAAAGCGAAAAATGCATCCTATTAAAACTAGTACTGAAATTTGGATTGCAAAAATGGAAGGTGAAATGATTGCTGCCATTTTTTTGCATCATTAAAATCTAAATATTATATTTAAGATGCACTTTTACGGTTCAGTTCTCCTGGTATAGACGCTTTTACGTTTTCGACTAGTTAAGGTTTATGTGATGTTTACTGAATACAATTATTATTTGGCTCAAATGGTTTTCTTTAAACGTAAACAAGAGCGATTTTTCAAAAGAATTTTTTTCAATGTATGAAGTTGTTACTATTTAAAAGTGCGTTTTTCAAAGCGTTAAAACCAAGAGAGAATGAAGCAAGAGAGGGAACCCCCGTGCCCCATGATAATTATTTGAAATTTATCATTAGTTCGTACCCATCCTGCGAAGGTTATTTTTACTGTTGTTCCCATGTCAACAATCTGAAATTACATGACGTCATTCTAACTGACCAATGAGGTGTCGCCCTTAAAATAACCATGCAGCTAGTGTGACCTAACCAAAACTAGATTTCAAATAATTTTCATAGGCAGAGGCCCATGTATGGGGGATTCGCTCTATCCCTTCATCCTCTCTCGGTTCAAACCGACTTCACGGCTTCCAACTGAAATTTGGCTTTGATTCTTTAGAAATTTAATTTTCGAGAAATGGATTAGCACAGCATCATTACTTGTGCATGTGTCTTATGTTGACTCATGTTGTGGAGGTCATTTTACAAAGCTTTGCTTGCATGACACGCTCTCTGAGCACTCTTTATGAAAACCTCATCTGAAAAGCTACGCGCTTAACCTTTTTAGATGGGACACGAGCAAGACGTTGAGTACCGTGTTGTTTGAGTTTATTTTGTAGCCGACTTAGAAATTGGACACCTTCGTCCTACGTGATCTGATGCAAACTTCAAAGCGGTCAAACCCACGAAGCGAGCGCAGTTCCCGCCATAATTCACAAAGGTAAATACAGACAAATGTCACGGAAAGCTTCACTTTGAGAATGTGTTCAAAATGAAGTAATTGGTGTCGTGAAATTCGTTTTGCTGGGACTTTTTCTGCATCGTCTTCACACAAAACTCCCGCTCGTAAACATGTGAACTGATTCAAATGAAGACAAGTTTGAACCGACTCAAACTTGCGTTTGACCTCGAGAGTGTTTGGAGGAACTCGAAAACATCTCCGTAACCGCCTCTCCTGCTGCTCTGCTTTACATAAAATAAACTTTCTTTCTCTCCGTCGTGTTTGCATCAGGTTATGTAAGCAGGCGAGCTAAAATACAGCGTGTTAACCGTAAGAAACAACATTACAGGGAACTATACGAGATCCTCTCGAAATGAAAATTATTCATATGGCGGGCACGTTTAATAAACACCTATGCCCTGGTGGCACCGGTTACGCTGAATAAAAGTCAATATGCGGTTCCTTCGTTTTTGCCAAACTGCTGTTACTAATAGTACAAGTTTAATGGCAAAAACAAAGCAAACGTTCAGCCATAGAAATTACTTGGCTAACTTGGCTAAAAATTTAAACACTCAAGCCCGTTGAGTAACTTGAGCCACAGCATATTATTCTGGTCTTCAATTTTCATGAAGACCATTAAAAATTCCAATCTTTGTTTGCCTTTTTTTTCTTTTGTTTTAATAAAGAACATTGGAAATTGTAGTTTTAGGTGACATGGGTTAAGCGGTCTGTTGCTGGAGGCCTACTTGACTTTAATTTGAGCTGCGTTAAACATCAACTACAGTTGATGCCCTATGGTAGAAATATCAATGGTCACTAGACATGACGATTACCGGGTTGGCTTGATCTGATTTGGTGCGGACCATTATGCGCTTGTCTCGAAAGCCCCGAAAAGCCATTTGTAAAAACGTGAACCACACGTTCGACAAAGCTGTCATTTTAATACGTCCTCACGATAACAAATGATTAACTTATTGCAATGTTTTATGCTTAGAAACTCCTTTGTTCACGGGATACAGTGTGGCATTTCGCGCCCGAAATCGACCCGAAAATTTTGGGGGCTTTCGAGACACGCACGCCAATGACTCTTTCAGCCACCCACCTCCATGGAGTAGAGAACTCCGGCGTTCTTCTTTTCTTAGTTTCGCTTTAAATTCGAAGTTTGGTACAGCTTGGGATGTTGAAATATAAAAGGATCAGCTTAGATGGTGAATCTTCCATACAGTCTAGTGAAAAAAAAAAGGACGACGGCACGTTTTTATCAGAACGAACTTGCGTATTGTCAATTGGAAAAACACAGAGATATTTATTCGTAAGTTCTGCTAACCTGTTGAGGGTCAGTTATGAATAGTTAAGAGCTTAGGGACGGACCATTATTTTTTTGGAGGGGGGGGGATGAAAATTTTTTCAAGACAAACAATTTTTTTTCTGTGTTGTTGTCTGTGTAAACATTTTTGTTTCCGGCTGCATCTTTCTGCAGACAATTTTTTTGTACAGGTGTATCCAACCAGTGATCTCGGTTGGTGATGATGATGATGATGATGATGATGATGATGATGGTGATGATGATAATAATAATAATAATAATACTAATAATAATAATAAATTTTTTGTGGTTTTTGTTTTTTTTCTTTTCTTTTTACTCCAAGGCTCACAGGTTACGGTATTCGCCCTGTTTAGCAAGTTTAGCTTTTAGCATACAGTGGTGAATTCTGCTATTATTATTATTATTATTATTATTATTATTATTAT
>Ga0126336_10000174_pt1 | contig 20244 bp, 9 predicted proteins | sample SidCmetagenome_FD_92530 | JGI IMG/M metagenome (GOLD analysis project Ga0126336, IMG submission 92530) | Coral microbial communities from El Islote,Puerto Morelos, Mexico - Siderastrea C C metagenome | ecosystem: Host-associated > Invertebrates > Cnidaria > Coral | place: El Islote,Puerto... | reverse complement strand
TTGTAGACAGAGATATTTTCAATGAGAAATTGAATGTGGTGCACATTCTTACATCATAAAATTGATTAGAGCTTGCTGCAAGAAAGACAGGAAGTTTGGATCAATTTGAAAGTTTTTATTAACAAAACATTCCTATTTGATCAATTTGAAAGTTTTTAGTAACAAAACCTCCCTATTTCCCAAACTCCCTATACTGTGAAAGGAATTTGGATATCTGATTACAAAGCTTTTTCATAAAGCCAGCAAAAATAACTGTAACATATGATTCATTCATGTAGTTTTTCCCATCTGTTTTTGTAGGAATTGATTCTCTACTCTGGGAACAAGCCAAGAAGGACAACCCTGATCCTCAAAGGTTTGTGATTAATTCTTAGATTGTTCTTTGTTGGCATTGATTGATTGATTGATTGATTGATTGATTGATTGATTGATTGATTGATTGATTGATTGATTGATTGATTGATTGACTGACTGACTGAGAGGCATTACAGCATTGTAGTCAGATCTTGGGCATACAGAATAATGAATTTTACATTTAGTAGCAAAATTTGCCCAAAATTTGAGAAGTGCAAGACATTGAGACCTCAGCTACATACTTAGAGACAGGATTCATCTTGGCTTACATGGTGATGACAACAGCTCTAGAAGATCTGAAAAGAACACAGACCTGATCTTTACAAGATGCTATTTGACACACCTTACGCCTAGGTGGTGAGCTTCAGTTAGTTTCACCTATCAGATGTCCTACTAGTCAAGGTGTCATCCAAAGAAGAAAACTTCATTGCCTGATGAACATACATGTATTATATGGCCTCCCCATTTATGCTGACTATAGCATACATTGTTAATTGATGAGTGCAATCAATAAGAAAATAATGTGATTAGTGTTCCCACCGAAATCTTGTCTTCCTAAGGTTTTCTGTTATGAAACCCGCAGGAAACTTAAATTTGATTTTAGTGTCAGTATAACTTTCATTCTTGGATTGTCTGCTCATTTAAGGTTGATTCCAATGGCAATAACTGGATTTAGTGAACTGAAAAAGAGACAAAAGCTACAGGAGCACGAGACATTACAGCATCAGAAGAGGATTTCTGTAAGTACTGTACCACCTTACGGAATAACCTGTTTTGTTCTCCATGACTTCTCAAACATGCAAGTGGCATGAATGCATACCTTTTTAACCTCCTGCTAAAAAAAATGGCAAAGGCACAGTAAAACCCACATAATAGCAACTGAATCATTTTTCCAATTTAGCCCAAAAAGGTTTCATGCATTTGGTGTGCCACCTGGGGACTTGAATAGGATCTTTTTCATTTTTGAAGGGAAAACTGCTTGTTGCTTTTCAGAAAATTTATTCAATATAAGTGTGCTTATGTGCCATGTACATACAAGATGCTGATCAACTAAATCCTAAACCAACTCAGACCAAGCTCTAGGACTTCTGATTTATTGAAACCCACAGCAGGTCGTTTGGTTTCCAAATGAGACTCTGTTTCAATTTTTAGGCTACAGCAGGTACTTATATGATGGGTACTAAATAACAAAATGTATCCTTCATGTTCTTAAATAAATCCTCTTGGTCCTTATGCACATGTTTTGTGTACTGTATTCTATTGTTTGTTTTTTGTCAGTCTTGCACGTATTGAAATCCGTTTATAGAATCTGGTGTCAAGTTTACTTTCAAACAGGTCCCACGTAATACTCAGGTTCTTAAAATTACTGAGGAAAAAAGTGTTGCCTACTCCATTACATTCAGTTGAACACATAGATAAAGGACTTCTCTCACTCCTCCTTTCCACTCATTCACCAGATGTGTTCCTAATACATGCAAATCCTGGACAGGAGCAGTTCATTCCTGGAAGGGGGATTGCAGATTTTTTAATGAAAGGGTGTGTCTTTTGGTTCTTCATACCCTAACCCTAGTGCAAACCACATCATTTTTTACCCAGTTTTCAGAGCTAGCCATAGTCGTTTGCAGAGTTGCCCTTGGTTTCCTTTGTATATCTGAAGCATATCTAGGATGAAAGATATTTTTGTTTACTTCCCTTTCCTTTCTCTCTTCATGTGTAGGTGAAAAGGCATTGATATTTCTTTGCCCTTTCATGGTTCCCTTGAAAATCACTAAAACCAGACCGAGTTTCAGAGGTAAAACCAAACCCAATTCCAGACCAAAGCCGCAAAATCTATGTACAAGTTTTCCACATCAAAACAGTTGAAATATCATGTCCCCTATATCAAGGGACTACAGTACCACCCAGGAATTTATTTAAACAATGATGGAGAAGCAAATACTGAATTCTTCCTGGTCAGAGGATATTAAATTCTTTGGTGGTCACGAACATTAGATATTGATGTATGCTTGTATCCTTGTATCGTATGTTATGTTATGATATTGACAGTAACAATTATAATAACAACCTAATTTAAGTGTGAAAGTATTTAGCAGTGCAGTGCTAACTGGAGACACTGTAAATAAGAGAAAGTAACACGACAAATGGAACAGAAACGTTAAAAAAATAAAAACGGCTGATAAGAGGCTTACCAGTCGGCTATTTACAAACATTGCTAAGGATTTGAACACGGGACTACCGTGAGAAAAATCACAGTGGTCAGAGAGAGGACTGGAACCCAGGACCTCCGGATTACAAGTTCAGTGCCATAAGCAGACTAAGCACTAGGCCACGCCGCCTCCGCTAAACAGAACTCCCACATAAGTTATTGACAAGAAAAGGGTTTTGACAAAATGTTTTGAGTATAGCTTGGTTACTTTTTAAGCCTCTATTCAAGGAAGTCTTCTTTTTGCAGCTTATAAGTGAGGAGATTGCAGAGCTACAGAATAACCACGCCACTACCATGGCTAAATTAGCACAGTTCAAAAGAAAACACTTGGAGCTTAGTCACCGTATACTTGAGGTAAAAATCATGCAATACACGCAGAAAGCACGTTCTACACTGTCTAACAAACATAAACACTAACTGTTTCACTGGTCAATTTGACCAGTCTAATATATTAACCTGTGAAAGAATGGTCATGCATTTGCAGAAAAAATTGAATGCGACTGAAATTTGTTGGATTTTGTTGTAAGGTAGTGTCGGACTGTTGTTGATATTTTAAGGATGGTGGGTCCTAATACAGAGGTATTTTTGCAAAGGTTATGGCCATTGGGAAAGGGGACATCTCAGCAAGACCTACTGGAATCTAAAAAGAAAAATGTGGGTAACCACGCATTTTTTCAGAGATGATTAAGCAAACATAATTCTAAAAAAGCTTTAAAATACAAAGAATGTATCGTATTTTCTTTCCAAGTTTAAGCTCAATTATCTCTGAAAAATGCTCGATTACCCCCAATTTTCTAACCTTTGCTAAGATCTGCTTTTTCCACATTGTCATAAAGCGCGCAAAAATGCCGTTGTATTAGGCCAATTCCTTAAGAAACCCGAATATCTCGGACCAGGGGCTCGTTTCTCCAAACTCCCGATCACTTCCCTGGCCCGAAAACTACTTTTGGTGCACAATATTCTCCAATAGCTATACAATTTGTATTGATTTTGAAAGCTAAATTTTTATTTTTATAATTTCGTGAACCATATCGCTAAGTTTGCGCCAATAATAACGATTGGCTAACAAATAAAAGAGCTCGAAAAAATACTTACATGGCCCCGAAAGATATCGGGAGTTTCGAGAAACGGGCCCCAGGCGTGCGTTTCTCGAAAGCCCCGAAACTATTCGGACCCATTTCGGGCACGATAATTCACACTGTATATTGTAAACAAAGAAGTTACTAAGCATGAAACTTTGCTATAAGCTAAATATTTCTTATCTTAGCGACATATTAAAATAACAGCTTTGTAGAATGAGTTCTTCACATCTTTATGAATGGCTCTTCGGAGCAGAAAACTTTTCGGGGCTTTAGAGAAACGCGCCGCAGACCCGAGATGCGTAGAACGTGTGCGCAGTAACAAAAGAAGGCAACGTCCTTATAATTAATCTAACTTTAACACCCTTCCTTGTACACGTAGAAATTAGTGAAAAACTTGGAAACAACAAAGTCAAACCAAAAGGTCGAAAAAAAGTTTCATTGTCAGATTAGTCTGCGCTACAAAGGGACATGACAGACAACATTTCAATTGACGTAATTTTACTATTAGGATACCACTTCTGGTCAATCTAATGTTTTGAGGGACTGGACTATATCTAAATCATTTCGTTTATTCCCTTTCCGCTGTTACTCTCATTATCAGTTTGTACGGCCCTTTCACTACAGCCTATGTGCTAAGTGGTTAATAAAACACAAAACACACACCACTGTAAGTAGAAAGCTAAAATATTAAATGTAACGAGGCATCAAATTGCATTAGTTTTACATGGACGTATTGTTTCTCACAGGTTATGGTAAAGCAAGAATGTCTCAGAAAGAGTGGTTACTCTGTCCAAGCTGATGAAGAGCAGCTCAGGTAAATCATCACGCATCTGAGCATGTCTTACTTGATTGAGATTGCATCAGTGTCTATCACATTTGTTTTTACTGGATTCTAGCCTGTCAAGAGGGAGCAATGAGCAGCGAGCAATAAAAAATCAGAGAGCGGAGCAAGCGGTCAGGCCGTACCCTATTTCTCCCTTAAAAGGCTCAGTGGAGCCTAATCCTAAAATACTGAGTAAATGACACACATTAATTAAAGCCTCTGAGTGGTTTGAAGGCCGTTTAACTGGCTAATCTATGCTTAAAAATTAACCAAGGAGTTTTACTGTTCTGCTCTGCTAAATATACCCTTTCACTTGAGTTTGGTTACTTTATATTGACGGACAAAACACATTTAACTGAAATGCCTGAATTTAACTGACTCCTGTTAATTAGCTAAATTAGTGAAAATGATTCCAAAAGTTGTTTTTTAATAGTTATATTTTTTATTTTCAACTATGTATTTTATCCTCACGATTATCTTTAAATTAGCTTCTAAAAACACTGAAGTCCTTAGTTGACGGTTGTATGTAATCCTGTACGAACCCAGTCGGCTTTCCAGTAGCCGGCTTTGGGTGAGTAAATAGCGGCTGCCTTTTTGGTTTTCAGAGTGCAACTTGAATGTCTGCAGGCGGAGTTAAACGCACCATCCCAGTTCAAGGTAGGTACACAATACGCGCCCCGGCCCCTCCTGAAGTGGGATGATGGAGTTCTCTTCCTCTCTTGGTATATACTTTGAGATAAGAACAGTCAGTAATTACTATGTACGAAACACTGAGGTGTCAAGAGAACGGTGTTTGGCTGTACACCATCCCTCCGTTTCATGCCTCGTCTGCTTGGCATTCTTTACCCAATCAGAGACGCACATCCAAGGAACCTGTGTAGTATTATGTCATGGATCATCAATGTTTGTCTTACCTAATCATAACCGCACTGCTGGACGAGCTTAGTAGGGTGTTATCTTTGTAAGTATTTACCCTGCCCCTTAATGTTCAGTTTAACCCCTAACCTGTTTTACCTGTCAGAGGTGTCACTTCAAGTGTCACGGCTGTGCAATAACTGCTGTGTTTAACACAGTAACAAAAAATGTCAGTTGTCAATGTGTCATCTTTTTTCACCTGTATACCGCGGAAATACTACAGTTGACATGAAACTTAATGAGACCCTGGGGTGGAATTATACATTTTTGAGTAAAATGTATAAAAAACAGATAAATAGCCCCTTTCACAGTTACCTTTTCTCATTTGCATGACAATGTATTTGAACGTGGATGTGAGGCAATTTCGGGCAACTCTGCAGTTTTTGGCCGAAATTGCCTCACATCCACGCTAAAATACATTGTCATGCAAATGAGAAAAGGTAACTGTGAAAAGGGCTATTGTGGAATTACTTATTTTTGTGTAAAATGTATTAGAAACAGATAAATTGCCTGGCGTGGCGCAGGGAGAGGTGGTTTCAGCCAACTGTCAGAGCATTATACACTTTTAACACAATAACCTAACGACGAGGAGTGCAAATAAACAACTGTGGTTCAACAAACGTAAAATATAAATCAGGTGGGGAGGAGACAAAAACTGGTGGCAAGGACACCCTAATGAAATGGTTCGTTTTCCATCGTCCTCTCTTGTGTGAAATTGAGTCGTTCAGTCAAACTTCAGTTTCTGCCCGAAATTGCCGCACATCCATGTTCAAATACATTGTCATGCAAATGAGAAACGTTAACTGTGAAAAGGGCTTTTGAGATATCAGAACTGGAAGGGAATATTGGTACAACTAATTACTTCATTAAATGTTCGATCAGTACCGAAATCACTTCAGAAATCACTTCAAGGTGATTTGTGAAATAAATATACAGCGTATTAGTTTTTGAGAAAGGCGAAATTAGTGGCGATTATTTCTTCTTTCTAACAGGCTCGTCTAAATGAGATGATGTCACAGATTCGTTTACGTCAGAGCCAAGCTGGCGAGAGACTGGGACGAGTTGATGGCAGATATGTAGTAGAAGGTGTTATGCAGGAACAACTGAAACAAGTAAGAGACTTTTTTGGTCTGTGTTTATGTGTTTACTAATAATTAGTTTCCGCAGTGTTCGTCATAGGGTAAACGGTTAGAAGGAAGGCTTGTGAATGACTATTTGCTCAAGTTATCAAAGAAGTCAACTGCAATATATGAGTGACAACATTAGGCTATGTTCCCAATCTCACGTGTAAAGTGGAACGATATTAAAGTAACTTGCTTTGCAGGCTAACGATAAGGAGACAGAAAAAGTATTATTTTCAAAAACAAATATTTTTAATGACATTCACCCGCATGAAGGAATTCATAAGTTCCCAGTGAGAGGCGAATATGGACCATTTACGTATACCTTTACTTAAAGCTTTTTCAAAGACAACAAAGTAACTTGGCCTGAAGCTACACATCTTTGCGCATTTGAAACAGCACAGTCCCTTGAAAATGTTTTGAAGAATGATAAAATCAGGTAGTTACCCTCTCACGCAAAGTTTACATGTACTACTCGCTTCTCGGAACAGATGAAGTCCAAACATACCTTTGCCGCAATTGGAGACTGCTGTTTCTATAAGCACCGTGTATCAGCAGCTAACACGTCAAAATAATAACTGTACTAGAAGATATTCAGTTTTAAATGTAATCATGATCTTGGTAATCCAGTTCTAATTGCGTCTTATTGCAACGAAAATACCTCTAGCGATACAGTGCAAGGGCAGCATTTTTTTAGCATTCCCGTTGCCCAATATATCTTTTGGTAGTAGCACTTGGTATTTTGACTGACAGTACAAGCGCAATGGCTGAATAAATGAGCTGCTTTTATTAGCACCCTCACCACGGACAACTTCAGACTAACCCTTGAGCCTCGTTATGATGTGTTTGCGTAGCTGGCTCGACCTGCGACGATTACGTTGACAAAAACTCGATCAACGCCGTCAATATTCGGCTTAACCCGGCTAAACTCGATTAACTCCAACAATACTTGATTAACACCGACAATATTCAATTAACTGATAAATGCGGACCGTACCCGGAAATAAGCAGAAACCTTGAATTCCCGTGTATGGCCGCACTTCTAAGCTGGTGTACGATTGTTTTGGTTCAGAAAAAACCCTGAACCAAATTCGAATGCCCGCTCTTCCGTAAAACCACTCTCTGAACTTTTGTCTTTGATTTTGTTTCAAAAGAATGCGCTCTACACTAGGGCATTTATGGTATTCAATACCATAAATACAAATCATTGTTTTTAAATTCTTGATTTTCCAAGTTTAATCATTGTTTGGCCAGAAGGCTGAGTAACAGCAGTAAAAACATAAGTTTGCATTCAGTCCTTTGGCAGCGCAGTTAGTCACAAGCAAACAACTCGTACTAAAATCTCATAATTATTTTTGTCAGTGGTGAACAGTATATTTAATTGGATATCATGATATTATTAGCTGCGGTTACAAAAGGCGCTTATATCCCGGCTGGTAAAAGAGTTTCACGACGGTAAAAATAAATTTGTGCGTGTGATCGTTTTTTCCTGAGGTAGTTTTACCCTGGTACATGTAGAGATCCGTGGATGTGACGAAAAGATCAAACGAAGCGCACATGACATTTACCTTGGGTTTGGAATCCATTGGGGGGAAAAACTAATTGCGTTTAATACACGCTTCGATGAATAAAAACGTGTCAATTGCAAAATACGTCGGTTACAGCATCATTTCGTATTTGAATTGTCGTGACGAAACATGTCGTGAAAGTTGTGGGTTTAGATGAGATGATAGCTTTGTTAAAGTTAAGGTCTTTTAAAGCTAACTTTTGCTTTGTTTCCAGAAATTAGCCCATTGATTATTTGATACGGTAAATTGGGTTTTACCGCGCGAAATAAAATTAATCGTCATCATCTCGGTATTAGGAACACAATACCCTTTTACCAGATTATGCGTAAACACAGCTATTTTTATCATAAGTTACGCAAGTTTTTAAAATGTCTTCTATCATCAGATTTCTTTGGAAAAACTTGGGACTCGATGCCTGGTTCTTTGTTGTCGTTTGACATAAAACGACAGATTAGTACAATAAAATACCAAACTACTAACGCCAAACAATGATAGTTTCTGCAACACCAAGAAACACTGACCTCTAAATCTTGGTCCCATTGATCTTAGTAGACCAACTTTTTACTTTGTTGACTTGAAGCATTGCCTTGAAATACCAACAATTAAATAATATGCCCATTATTCTAATCAATTTCCAGATGCCTCAAGACCTCTCCCAAACCTTTGCTTTGTTTCATCATGGCGTCATTTGACTGCATCTACCACAATCGTTTAGTTTGTTGTTTTCTGATGCAGATCAGGGCTCTTGGTAGTTAATACTCTGTGTGATTACAAAATTTAACAGTTGTAGTAAAATAACACCCTACTAAAAATGGCCTGTTAGCCTGTTGTTTCATGCCATAACCTTAATAATTGTTTCTAAGATTAGGGTTCTAACTAGGGTATTTGAGGGGTAGAAGCTCCCCCCAAAAGCCCAGCTTCCCCCCCAAAAAACGTTGTTCACGTTAGCAAATATCGGAGCTAAATATAACATTGTCAGAACGTGATCACGACTAAAAAATAAAATAGAATACCACTACAACATTATCTCAAAATTGTGTCTCAAAATGCACCAGATTGCATCTCAGCGCATTTCATTTCAAAACATTTCCGGTGGGGCATGCCCCCGGACTCACCTAGGAAGCTCGTGGCCTTGGGCCACGAGGGACCTCTCCCCCAAGCGATAAATTCTAGATAGAACCCTGAAGAGGCGTGACTACTTTTTAGTTGGATTTTGGTTACTGAAGTAGGTTTTCAATAAACAGTTATTGTTTGTTGCAGCATCTTGAACGACAGCAAGTGGGTCTGATGCATCTGATAGGTATCATCAAGGATGACCTGCAAGACCTGGCCACTATAGAACGCGGGCTCACAGAGCTGCCGTCCAGCAGAAGCTGAGCTCGTTTTTCAGTGGAGAACACGGCCAGCACGTACCACGCAAAGACGCATGTAACTTGTGTAACAGTGGTAAATCATAAAGTTGCAAACTTAATATTTACCGTATATTATTTTATTCCACCCAACTATGAATAGAGAAATGATGTCCAACGGCAACTGAGATATTTATCACGGTATTTTGTGCACAAGAAGTACGCTGTCTTTGACTGAGTTTTCATTACCTCATCGTGTGGCCATTCTTATTCTCTCATGTGCGTCAGCTGGTTATAATTTCAATACCAGGCTCCATCGCTCTCGAGACCAGCCAGCGGACTCTGCGCCTCTAGTCAGTCTTCATGCTATGACTTTCAAAGTTATGATATCTAGTTGTAGTATGAAGTAGGTGGTTTAAACAGGTGTTGTGTGGGACATTCATAAAGTAAGCAGTAATATGTGAAAAAGATAATGACGTCACATGGTGTCAAAAGTTCAAACTCTCTACCACCTGGGATCTAGCGTCTGTACTGTATTGATTGTATTGGTTTTACCATGGCGTCAAATCAATAAGTGGTTGTTGTTAACATGATCTAAATAGTTGTAAAGGTAAATAGAAGAAAAGTTAGAAATATTTAACATGCCTGTCCGCACAGGGTGTCCATGGAAACGTCAAGATCCGTGCTTGATATCAGAAAACAAAACAATGTTCCAAGAAAAATTGCAGATAGCACCAAGAAAGCGGTAGTTATTGCTTGACTAATTTTAAAGTGATATTGAATCATTTTCAACCCGCGGGGTGTGATTAAGGTAAAGCTCTCAAAAGAATGCTCTTGGCGTTAGTTGATGGCGTCACCATGGCCGCCAGTTAGATGGCAGATTGTTATCAGTTTTAGAGCTAGCAAAACCTGGCTGGAACTAGCTGAAATACATCCTAAAATGGACTTCATTTCCACTGGAGTTATTGTTGTAATCTAGCACAACTTAGAGGAATGTTTTTCGTGCTTTTTTATTCTAGGTGCCTTCTGTCTCTACTGTCATTGACCCTTTTGACATCGCACAAATAAAGCGATCAAGCACTTAGATATCTTAAGCAAGTTTGTGTTTGTTTCGCCGAAACTCTTTGCCGAAGGTTGAAGGTGGTTGCTTGTGTTCCAAAAATAACTGCGTAACATGATAAATGACTTTGGAACTTTATTTTAGTGTTGTGACGTACCTTACGTGTCATTTTTTGTCCATTACTAAGTGAATAGAGTGGCGAATGTATTAATTGAAACAATAAAGAGAAATGCAGAGTCCTTCGTTCTTACCTTTCTTGACTTAACAACACAACGATAAATTTTTATCTGCATGTTAGAGAATCATGTACAATTTTTCACTGAAATGGAAATTAAAACGTTCTCTCCAGAGGGTAAAGGTTTTTCAGTTTACATGTGAACTAAGACGAAAGTTAAAATTTATACACTGATTTTGCAAACGAAACGTTCGCTGAATAGTAACTAAATCACCAGAGCTGCTCAAAATACTACCGATTTTATGCATGGTTGCTCAAAAGAAAAACAAAACAATCTTTATTGAGCCCTTTTTTGAATAGATTGTTGTGCTCCCGCTTTTTTGCTCCTGTTAACCTCTCCAGGAACGAAATAAGTTTGACAATGAGAAAACAACATTTATTCAGCAAAAGAATTTAAGAACACTTTTTATTAAAGTAAGTTGGATACATCGGACCAATAATTGTTATATTGGATGAGAAGCGGTTTGTGTCATGTCTACGAGCCTGACATTGATCACCTATTGCAATCACATTCATTAAAATAGAAACCACTTTTTCGCCGTACCCCAGGGAAGAGTGTGCTTTTTCCTGCAAACTTTTCGCAAAAGGATGGTGTTAAAAGACTTCTCAGAAATAATTTATTAAAACATGTGACATTTACGTGCTTTGCGAACTTATGTGTAGTGATAAACAATAACTTTTCGTTAAAAGTCTAATTTGAAGCAGCTGTTCGTTTCAGCGAGCGCACAACCTAAGAACCTTTTCCCCAAAGTATGGATGATCTTGAGAAGGCTCAGGCTTGTGAAGTTCAAACTGCCATATTTGAGTGCTGGTATTTTACATGTAGTTCTCTTTTTTGAAAGTGTAAATAAAAGCGCTTGTTTTGCGGAGCACTGCACCCTATGAACATCGAATTTCTTGACTAGGCTGCTGTTTATTATAGCCCCCTTTGCACCCTCTCACAATATTTGTCTAACTGGCCACTAAGATGTCACGCAAAAAAAAAAAACACTCATGAATTTCAGCGTCCATATCCTAAGTCAACAATTTACTCTTCACTTTCAAGTGCAATTGTTTCAAACAATGTTTAAATCCGTCAGTGAAACATGTGGTTTGTAATACTGACGAAAACCAACATCATCAAAGTGTTATATAGGTAACTGTAGGAACAGAAAAAGAATAAAGCCTAAGCACTGTACGTGATTGCGGAACATCTCTTGTCCGCAACCTAATTTATTGAATTCGTGTTTACAGGAGCGTGATATAACAAGTCTGAATTTCATGCAAATTTCTCAATGAATAGACGGCGGCTTACTGCCTGACCGGAAATAAATAAAATTGTCTTTGAACAGCAGTGCCCGCTTGAGGCTTTTTATTGCTCTCTGTGGGCTGAACTGTTCCATTTTTAGCTCATAAACTTCTAAATCCCTTATACTCTCTAGGAACTGAACTTTTCTCCAAAACTGAAGAATTACTATAAACGTAAATATAAGCGCACCCTGAACTAGTGTGGGTTTCAAGTCATATTCTAGTTAGTAAGTCAAGATCGCCTGCACTTTGTGCGTTGAATTGACCTCATTCTGTCTTTTACTTCTCATCTCTTTCGGGTTAGACATCAGTCTCTACTTGAATTTGTTCACTATCTCCCAATATTGTATTAGGGTGCTAAACACCATTTATCAATATAAATACGTTCTTTGACACTTAATTTGTTCTCTATGCTTTCATTTATTCTCTGAAAATGTCCACTTCCAGGTTCTTTAGCGACATCCGCACGCGGACGCCACCATGCCAGAGTATTCTCTTAGCACAATGCTGCCGTCCCGTTCAAAATACATCATGCTCATAGAATGTAAACTCGTCGGTACGCAGCAAGCAGCTGGAATTTTTTTATTATAGCGGTGATGAAGGAGGTTTTGTATTATGGCGTGGTTTGTTGGGTTGTAGAACTTTTCGATGATTTCTGGACATGTACCCGTGCAGTAGTAAGCGCTGAATCCACGGGGCGCTATAATCCATTTGTCCCATTTTAATTCACGGAACTTGACAAAAAGTTTTTGCCTTGCACACCTCTCCTCGTGCACTGATCTTCGGCTTCTTGCGCTGAATGAGAAAGGGTGTTCATCGTTTTTCCTTTTCCATCTCGTCTCTTGTTCGTAAGGGTCCCGTGTTTCGTTAGGAATCTCGTTGACGGTTCTTTGCGATCCGTGGTTGCTTTTCTCGGTATTGTCACCGTAGATAATTAAGATAGGCTCTTTTCTACCACCAGTTGCAATGTAGAAATCCGACTGTGGAACTCCCAATCCTGCGACCGTGATCCATAAACCAAAATTTCGCGACGGCCAAGAACTCCAAAACGCTACAGCTGAAGTGACATTCAACACGATCCAGCCGCCAACTCGGCGACATTTGACGAGTTTGGTGTCAACCACAGTTAGCTTTCGCTTCCAACTGCTGCCGCTGTTTACTGCTCTTCGATTTAAACGATTCACTGTCACCTTGAAGTAGCCGTTAGTGTTCTCAAGCTTGGAGCGCCTTTTAAATATCCTCAACTCAGCTTTGTGGATCGTTTCTTTTGCTTGAAGTGCAGATAAGTTGAAGAAGAAGAAATGGCGCTCATCGACGCTGATCCTGGTATCTACAGTAATAATAGAAGACAATGTTAACCATGCAAATCATGATAATATTTATGTAAGGAATAATTCAGTCAGCTAGTTTGTTGTAACAGGAATGTTAGATTTGCATACCTCGAAAGAAAGTTCGTATTGTCTTTCCAGGAGCTGACTTGCCTCCCTTGGTAAAACCACTGGTGTGAGCCTGCTCCTTGTACAAGTCCATAACATATTTAGGCACTTGAGACCTGCTTCGTGACACGCTTGGCTTTTCCTTGATTTCTAACAGGTTGAGTAAATCACTTTGGAGATGGCTAAACTCGGCTGCATTTTCCAGCGATACTGTTGTGAAGCACACGAAAACTAAGATAAATTTTAAAGATTTCATTTGACTACTTTGCGCGATTCGTTGGTGTAAGTTTGCTCTTCTCATGCGCCAATCGTTGGTCGGTGTGCTTGCTGAATGTTACACTGATTACTGAAGTAGGCGAATGGTTCATTTGTGATTTTATAGCCGCCCACTATATTGTTCACGCGCACGCCCGACATTCGATGAACACTGCAGCCAGCCACGCCGGAATTATTTCCAACTACTCACCCAAAATAACATTCAAGGAATATTCAATACGTAAGCAGCAAAACTAATATTTGTTTAGTTATAGCGAAATGAACGGCCAGAAATGAATACTTCATTTCCAATCATGGGGTCTTAAAATTCCTATCGGCTACTGTGTTCAACAAAGCGATAAAATTGTGGTCACACTTCGGTTAAGAGCTGACCTAAAAAAAAATTGTACATGCTGATTAGGCAGTGGTAATTTTTCGGATGAATGGAGAGCGAAAGAGCCAAACACACTTCAGACGAATGTCGTTTGGAAGTTACTTAATTAAACACAACTAAGTGGTAAACCCGAATGAATTGGTTTGTAAAAACTCGGAGCTGTTCGGTAATCCCGCAGAATGTGCATTCGTTAGCCCGTTCATTAAAACAGATTACACATCGGCTGTCGCTAGAAGTGATTGTAAACAAAGAACAAGGCGTGATGAAAGGATAAGAAGTGTGAGAGAGAACAAGGATGATTAAACCATTCTTTGACAAATTGACCTCTTCTACTTGTGGAGACAAAGTATGACAAAAAGGTTTATATAAATTGACATACAACGAGCTACATGAAACGCTGAATTAGTATTGTACGCCTGTAGCGTAACAGTAAATCTTTGCCGCAAGGTTCCTGAATTTTAAACCCACGCTTTTGTACATTTTGTTAGCCTTCTGATTGCGGCTTCTGGAAGTTCTGAATATTCTGAATTTACCACCAGAGACAGCAAGATTAACACAAAGCCTCGACAAATAACTCGTTTGCTTTCTTTTTGTTGATGCGGGAAAGAACAAAAGCAGTATTGAAGAAAATTGTCAGAGCGTGCCCAATACTATGGTGATGTCAGTTCACTTATTCTATTCAGTTAATCAAGTGATTCATTGTTGTTTCACGTAGTCGACAAGATCAACCTTTTTTTTATCGTGCATGGTTGGCTACGAGTAAGTCAAAACATAGTTTTCTTCTTAAAAACACGTCTCTTATATTAACATTGGCAGAAGGTTTGAAGTTTTCTGTTTATATTCCTTGACATGCAAATAACAATTGTCATTTTTCCTTTTTCAGTTATCGTTGTTTTAAGCGTGTTTTTCCTTCCGCTGGGAAGGGGAGTGAGGCTGTGTGGCCGCACCAACATTTCCTTCTTCCGGGGATGATAGAGGAAAATTATTTTAGGCTCAAATAGTTATTCTTTCCGCAAATATTTTCTTTACAAAAGTCACAAACGAACACCAAGAGACAGCTTTGTTATATTTTATGAATAACGGGGCTAGTACCAATACAAATAGGCCTATAAAGATACTAAAAATCAAATACGTTTGTACTTTACAGGTCCTTGTATGGTATATCAGGCGATGCTGTTTATAGTTTGTTGTGGTGCGGTATAGTCGTAACCAAGGTACCGACGCCAAGCCTAGCGCCGTCACACAGACGTTTTTAATATACAGACTTCACAAGTGAAAGCTAATATCAAATGGAATTTTCCAGATTTTTTATCAAAATAATTTCAGTTCTAGCTGCATTTTGAAAGCTTAAATGCAGGCAGGCAGTAGGTAAATAAACGTTTAGCAGGGAAAATTGATTCCTACCTCCGCGCGAAGGAACAGACGATGAGTCAGATAAATTCCTCTAACAAATAGAAAAAAATGACAAAATCAGACCTTAACGTTTGAGCAAAAAACGAGTTTGTAAACTATAATTCGGATACCGAAAGGGCGAACCAAAGAAGGGATGGTTTACTCAGGTATCCGCCCAGTAGAAAAATGTTCACTGATTGTCGGGACAAAGTCATAACCAATAAGCGATAGCACCCAATGGATTTCTGGAGAACTGCACTTGTTTTTTCTTTTTATTTAAAATTTAATTTGAGTGTAAATATTTGACGTTTTTCCTTTTGAGAAAACCTTTTTAAGTGTGAATTAGACATGCTCTGCCATCATAATGAGCACTCTATCTGAGAACAGAGGCTAGGGTTTTCCCGCTGCTATTATAAAGGTAATATTTTCACTGCTTTTTCATTTCACCCGACAGTGCTTTTTTCACGGAATTAAATGCATTAGAGGCTTTGAGTTTTGAGGTCATTTAACGTGCTATGATCTAATTTATTTGATATAGATTATATGAATAGAGCACAGCTAAAACATTTTCGATAAAAAAAAATTTAGTCGATGGTTGACGATTAATAAGATTAAAGGCGCAAACACGGCTTTCGAAGCGTTGCTAGGCATTTATTTTCACAGTGAGCCCGAGTTTTTCGTTTTTTTTTTTTGTTGCCAGGGGGGAGAGGAGGGTGGGTGGGGGGAGTGTCCGAATGACTGCTTGTTAGTCCACAAAGTCAGGTTCAATTGCCGGATTTGCAAGATTACGTAAAACATACTCATGTTTTAACCCTATTTTGCAGCGTGAACATAAGTGATGAACTCTGCTTGAAAACAGCAGTTGTTAAGTCGTGAATACGTTTTCGCATTAAACGACTTATTGCAGTTGTGGGGGGATTTGCCACCCACTAGCTAAATCAACCAAGAAACCTGAGAACTCTGGGAACGAGATTGTCATCAGCTATGTTGTAAACTTTATATAATCTTTATATTAAACTACTGCATACAAAACGCGGGATCATGTTTGGTCGTTGACTTGTGTCAGATGGCTGCTGTGCTTTTTACGTGTGCATTTTCAAGACGCAACTATACCGTTTTCGGAAAAAAAAAGTCACTTTTTTAGAATTATAAATCGAAAGGAGAAGCCCTAAGGAACACTCGACATCTTAAACTGTGGAATTCAGAGAACTCAGAGTGACGAAATCGTTCTTCGAGGAAAGACTTGTTGTGTCAAAGCGATGAGATGTCTGCGAAGGTCACTTGTGCTGCTGACTTTCTAGGAAATGTTCAAGAGCTTCTGGGAATCCACGATGAAGTAAATTACATGTTTAATTTTTGTTTGGCACCGAATTATTTTTTGAAAATGATTCGGACATGGAGCAGAATCGCTTGCACGTAGCTTTCCTCGAAGCGAAAATTGAACGCGTTTGGTTTTCAGAAGCAAGCAAGAAAACCTGTGGTTTATCAAAGACGGGCCCTTACAAACTGGAGTTATACAGTTGTGGGCACCTAGGTTCAATGAATTTTCTCTATTGGGTGTTAAAAAAACTTTGCGTGATTTGTTTTGGAAATTGAAAAAATGAAAACCTGCAGCAAAAATGTCATACTAAACCGTAGAATTAAACCTATGAATTGCCCTCCAGCCCTTGCTTTTTTCAGTATTTTGCAATACAGTGATAAATGGCCTGCGTTTTATGAAATTGCGTTACCTGGTTCACAAAATGCTGAAATTCGCATAGCCATAAATGTGGAAATAAACTTCATTTACCGCAACATGAAGCTGTCTTGTTTGTTCTGTGTAATTTGGGTAATATTTGTGGCCATTTTAAGCGTTTTACGGACCGATTAGTGATCGAAATATCGATAATCCTACAAATAAACTTTCCTACCTTTACTCTCAAACCGTCCCGGGCACACCGAAAGGCAGTGTAGTAAAGGTAAGAAAGTTTTATTTTGTGGGATTTTCGACATTTCAGAATAGAAACTGCTGCATAATTATTCGTAGTTAGCATCCAGTCTGCTTTTTAAATCTACTGCCACATTCACGGCTTCTCTTACAGAGCCCTTTGTTATTAGTCTGTTGTCGCTGGTTCTCCCCCAGTTGAACGTGCCCACATTATTTCCCGATAATTTTATATTGTACGATGATAGCATACTTCTGAAAGCCAAGCGCATACCATATAAAGCCAATTAAGGATGTGAGGTAGTCCCAAACAACAGTGGCCATAAGAAAATGTGAAAGAAAAAACAACCTAGGCGTGACCAACCTCGTATGCTCTATGCTATAAATCATAGAAAATTTAAAACCGCATTTACAATAAACTTAACTTTATATCAGCTACCACCAAGGAACCCGTTGTTGAATTTTGTATTGTGGGTTCACCACATAGTTTTTGTTTTGTTTGTTAGTTTTTTTTTTTTCGGTGAAGTATGTACCAGAACAATGACTTTTTCAGTCTAGCCCCTGTGCGGCGTTTCTGGCTGGTTTAGGCCTTGTTTTCTTTTTTCACGCGATGACGTCATGGAACTTCGCGTGGAAAACGAGGCAAGAGAGAATGCCTAGTTACCAGGCTGCCACTGTTTTACTGTCGATGGAAATGTCATAATTTATTCATGTTTGGTTTAAGAAAATGGCTAGTTAATTTTCTTTCATTGAAGCCCTCTCTTGAAGAAAAATACTATCTGCGGGATTTAAACTAGAAGATGTCCGGCGAAGGGTCGGCATTTCATAGCCTCCTCCACAATTCCAGCTGGTTTTTTAAATGACAAAAACAAACTTTTTAAACGCGAACAGCTTTACTAAACTTAAAGCATACAAACGTTTTTAACTCTCTCAGATCACCGTTTTATGTTACGTTTACAAAGTTGTTTAACAGAACGCTTCCTTAGCCCATTTTTTCAGTAATTCTGGACAGTTTAAAAACAGCATATACAGGAAATGCATTAAATAAATTGAAACAATGGCCCACAGAAAGGAGACAGGTGTACTGTTGAGTAAACATGGCTTTGTGTTTGATGAGTACCTCCAGTGACAACACTGACGTGCTGCTGGCTACGTATTACGTATATATACGTAACATATTCTCTCGCCGGTTTAAAGCCGCAAGAACGGGTTCCATTTTACTAACAGGTAAGTTAAATGACTAATCGGCTACGTTTTAAAAATTTAATCCTGTTTGAAGCTTACAAGGTTCTCAAAAAAAGCACACACAAAAGCTCTAAACTCAGATTTATTAGTCACTCAACGGCACCAAAAATTACACTATGAAAGGCCAAAATTCTTAGCTTCCTCCGGTACCAAAATATTAATTCATTAAGTAAGACGTTTACTGAAAAAAAAAACTGCGTACAGGCACGCCTTTTTGTTGCACTATTACGACGATAGGCGGTGCGCAGGGAAACAATGCTAAAGCAGAAATATTTCCCTTACAAGAAATGAATAAGCGTTCTCAAGTCGAATATGGCCTGGCTCACCACTAGTCGCTCAGTGGTTGAGCAATCAACCGGCACCGTAGAAGTTCATGGGTTCGACTCCCGTTGGGAGGACTCAAGTTTTCTTTTTTCTGATTAGTTTGACTTGAGGATCCTTCTTCTTTTATTGCATGTCATCCAAGTCGCCATTCCACTTAAAATACATATTTTGATTTATTTCCCTTACATTAGCTCCCTGACACATTTGGAATATTGCTTGAGAACTACTACGATTGTTACACGAATCGCTGAGCAACTGAACTTTGTTAGCAATTTAATAATGCTTATGGAACTTCGGTCGTAACTTAATTTATGTAAGACCTTGCTCAAGGAGAACTCATCTTTTCACAATAACAGTGGGATAAATTTGAGCTGAGTCCGGGCTTTACATTATGAGAATTTCAACCGCTATGAAGAATTCAGCTCTTTCTTTTCTCCACTCACAGCAACGAAAAGACACGCACGCTATTTCGGGCCGACCAATTATATATTTTACAGCATTTTTTATTTTGGTCAAAAAACAGCCAAATACTAAGACGAGCTATCTCAAAATAAAGCCGATCCAACCAAACCTAAAAGTAACTGCTGTATCGAAAATCATCAAAGATTAAGTTAAAGCGACAAAAACGGAAAGATTGTCTTCGTCTTTCAAACTCAATAACATAACATTTATATGTGACAACTGCAGCAAAATTTCCAACCGATCTTCAAAAATGACGGGGGAAAGAGAACAAAATGGGTGTTGTCTGAACATACGTACGTTAACGTTTCTGAAAACCGGCTGAAGTTCCTTAGAAATAGTATTTACGTGAAGATTATTTTTGTAAAAACATTATACAGGCAATCACTGATATTTCGTAATTTTTAAGTCATCAATGCGCTGCGCAATGAACAACGTCGTATTGCAGTTTAGTCCACTCATTTTGTGAAAAAAAATCGGTCAACCTGTAACTAATTGCAACAGAGGTATCTCAACGGTTTTAGACTTAGAAAGTTGCCTTAAAATGGGATTTATTGAGAGGCAGTCCAGTGACTGAAGCTTTTATTATAAGGCCTATGAAAATGTCTTTAAGTCCTTTAACTAATAGAATACAATCAAATTCTGTGTTATGTTAAAATGGGATACTATTTTGGGGAGTATTTCTACGTGACCGATGCAGTCGTTGTGTCAGCCCACAATTGACCATCGCTCACCACTAGAGTTCTCGTAGCTCAGTGGTTAGAGCATCCGACTAGTGTACGGAAGGTCGTGGGTTCAAATCCCATCTGGAACTC
>Ga0126336_10000173_pt1 | contig 20283 bp, 16 predicted proteins | sample SidCmetagenome_FD_92530 | JGI IMG/M metagenome (GOLD analysis project Ga0126336, IMG submission 92530) | Coral microbial communities from El Islote,Puerto Morelos, Mexico - Siderastrea C C metagenome | ecosystem: Host-associated > Invertebrates > Cnidaria > Coral | place: El Islote,Puerto... | reverse complement strand
CAGCCACCAGGCTGAATTACGTAATTATTTACAAGTCAATAAAAAAGATCTATAAGACTACGATAATATTAATAGACATAATCTAATTTTAAAAGGATAATAATAACAATGTTTCTAACCATAGAATATAAATATTGAAAAAAAAAAAGAACTATATACATAATCATTAAAATATATCACTACTGGTCGTGCGTGTGCATGTACTCTGATAACCTACAGATGACGTCAAAACGTGGTAAGAAAAGAGAAGTACGCTTCGGGCCGCAGGCGAGTAGCGTCACTGATGTTCTTACCACGTTTTAACCACCTCTGTGAGTACATATACAAGCCACATGGAATTTATTTGTTTTATATATTGTTTTGATGCCGGTTTATATCCCGAAAAAATTAGAAGCGTTTTCAAAAGTCTTCGTAGTGATGATTTGCGTGCTCAGATCTTTGCGGCTCATTACGTCATTCCTGCGTCTGTACTTATACTTTTCGCAAACTCCTCCAGAACGCGAGTTTTACTCTGGCCATTGTACCGGTTGCAGAACTTACCCTGTTACCATGTTGCAATGCACTCACGTGAAATAGCCAAGTTTTGTTGTCACTTACTATTTCCGTAGTTTCGTTTCAGTTCACGGCCGTTTCTCGATCTCTGTTGTCACTTACTATTTCCGCAGTTTCGTTTCAGTTCTCGGCAGTTTCTCGATCTCGCGATGTGAAATCTGTGCTGTTTCCGGTTTCATTTTGTTACCTGAGAAACCGTGAGAACTTCATAATACTTAGCAACCCCAATTCCGGTCAAGTTTGTTAAATTAGCGGGCAAACAACGAAAATAAGTGCAAATAACATTGTTTTAGGATGTTGTGAGATGCTATTTGTTGCTTTCTCGAATATTACGCAGCTCAGGGGAACTTTTCTAAAAGGAAACAGAAATGGAAACGGAAAAATTATTATGCAAATAGCAAATTCTACTTCCGGTCGGCATGACAAGATTTTAGGGGGGGTCCAGCCCTGCGAAACTATAGAGCGGAACTTGAAATGCGAAAGTGATTGCATTGCAAATGTCTGAGTGGTGTGGTTTGCTAAAGTGAAATATTTTGCCATCTTGCTACAGGAAAAGAGAAGTTGAAGACTATTAATCACTATGGTAGTGATCATAAAAATGAAAGGTCTGCCCTGGGAGGCCACAGCACGGGAAATTAGGATGTTTTATCGAGGTTTGGACATTTGCGAGGAAGACATACATTTAGCTCCGAACCCAGAAGGAAAGGCGTCGGGTTATGCTTTTGCATGTTTTCAAAAGGACGACGAAGCGAGGAAAGCTATGCACAGGAATGGAAAATTTATTGGAAAGCGATATGTCGAGCTTGTACTCAGTAGTCAGACAGAAATGGAGAAAATTCTGAAGGAAGGCGTTCGTATGCGTCGAGATGATTTTGTTGACAACAAACTTCCACAAGGTGACCAGACTGAAAAGAAGTCAAATAATTTGAGAGAGGATGCAAAGAGTACTCGAGATAGCTCAAGGCGACCACGAGATAGTTCTAGGCGATCACGAAGTCGAAGTCCTATCAGAAACAGTAGCTCAGGTGATGTTTCTAGGAATCGAAGGGATCTCAGTGGGACGGATCATGTGAATGGTCGAAGATCGGGCCATGAGCGGGAAAGTTTGCGTACTACAACAAAGGGCAGTACTAATGGAGTGTCTACAACTCGGGGAGAAATGGACCTGCGGTCGCGTGAGAGGGGCAAGAGAAGGGATTCTGACAGCAGAAGTGGGTTGAAGAGGAACTCAGCTAGTTATAGCAAGGGTAAAGAAAGCAGAGAGAGTCGCTTGGATAGCAGATCCGGAGGAACAAGGCGAGAGTCAGAGAAGGGATTGAGACGCGAGAGCTATAGCAGCAGTAACAGGAGCCGGCGAGAATCGACTAGCGTCGATGGGGCATTTGGTAACTCCACTTGGGTTGTTATGACAGGTTTGCCATATAGTGTCAATGAAGCTGAGGTTCTCGAATTCTTCAAGGGTCTTGATGTAGTGAGTGTGCACTTTATGTTGCACACATCTGGAACTTGGGTTGGAAAGAAGAATGGAACAGCGTATGTGGAGTTTAGGTCTGTTGGTGACTGTATTCAAGGAACTGATAGAAACCGCCAGTTCATAAGAAAGCGATATATTGGGGTAAAGCGGTGTGGTATAGATGAAGTACTGTTAGCCTTGGATGCCAAAAGTACAGATAATTGGTTATTTGAGGAATCTAACATAAGGGGGGGAAGCTTTTCTCAAGATAATACAGCCTTTTCTCAGGGGAGCATGAACAGAGATAATCAGAATCTCTCATCTCCAGACGTGGCCATGAATTTAAATGGTATTGGGATAAATTCTGCTGGAAATACACCAAGTCAGAATAATGCCGCTGTGGGAATGGATGGCCCTTTGACGCCAATAAAGCAACTTGCAGCGGGGGCTAACATAAGCATGAATGATATAAGTGCAGGTTGTGTCATAGGGATTCGCAATCTACCCTCCACTGTTTCTGCGGAGGAAATTCTGGATTTCTTTTATGGGTTCCCTATCATTCCTGACTCCATACGTATTCATTACCTTGCCCCAGGGCGGTCATCTGGGGATGCCATGGTGACGCTTCCTACCAGTGGGGAGGCATACAGTGCAATTGAACAGCTGAATAATAAACCAGTTGGTAAACGTAAAGTGCAGCTGTTTGTAGTTTAAAGGAAAGCAGGAAGGAGATCCCAGGGAGAATGAACTGTTTTCAGATGCAAATTGTCAGTCAGGGTTTATCACATGTAATATTCAGCATCATAATATCATCAGAAAATAGATTTAACCAGTTTGCAGATCATATGTTGCCTATTTATCCAAATAGAGTTCAGTAGTTTTTTGTCAACCATGGTTTTTATTGTTCTGTCTTTCAGAAATTTTCTATGTAAATTTGAGAACAATTGTATTTTATGGCTCTTTGTTTATCTATATAAAGAGATATTTGGCTTGAGTGCAGTTTTGCACTATAATTCTTAGTAACTTACCAGAGGGTAGTAATACAGTGATTTGTTAACAAATATATACTGATTTGAATGTAAGACTATGAGGGATTAGCAATAATTTTACTGCAGCTAGATTTTGTTAGGCAAACATAGCAAACCTTCCAAGTGCTTGGGAAGTTTTTGTGTCCATCAGCATTTGGTTTTTTTAGTCAGAGTTCTGCTGTGGCCCTCTCGAGCGCCTTGTTTGTGTTCAAGTGTGTTCCACTGGCTTTGCAAATTATTGTTTGTAGGGAATAAGGAGATGGCTGCATCAAAAATAAAGCATCCAGTGAAAATATTTGGTAAAAAGGACAAGAAGATGTTGCATGGTGGTATATCCAAGGTGAAAGAGGTTTTATTTACACCTCCTATCTTAGTATAATTGATGAGTTTTGCTAATTAGGAAAACCTAGCCAGTCAAGTGGCACGTTGGTCAGTTTTATACATGTTGGGAAGTTCCTTCTTATTTGAAGCAAGTACATGTTGCATGGTGGAAAAGCATGTAATTTTTGGTAGCATACTTTACTTCGAATATCCACACTCTTTGATAAAGTGACTTTTATTGATTGAATGTGGCTAATTAGGATGACCTAGCCAGAGAACTGAGAAGCTAGTGGCATTTTGGTCTGTGTCTTTTACGTGTTGGGCAGTTGCTCCTTATTTGAGGTAAGGAAGACTTTTTGGCTTTAGTTGAGCCATTATTGGGGACCGAAGGTTACATCAAGTGCCAAATTTCGATTAAGGAGTTTTATCCCTGTATTATTTGGGAAGTTTTGAGTCAGTCGATGCTGGTTAGTAACACAAGAAAAAATAATCTTATCCGTAGCGAGTTTGTAACTTGTAGAAAGTTCCTTATTAAAACTCTTTTGTACTCATGTTGGGTTGTTGCTAGTTAATACATTTCACAGCACTGTTCAGGTGAAAATTTTGCATTGTGTGCTTCTAAAAGGCTTCTCGGTGGACAGACAGCCATTTCGTTATGCTTCAGTGAAGACCGACTGAGCGTGAGATTTCAAGTGTAGTGAATAACGACAACTGACACTTTACAACACAATGGAAGATTTATTTGCGGACTTTGCAGTAAGTGAAACTGAGAAGGCAAAATAATTTACCTGGTGTGCTTACACGATGAACGGTCACTAAATTGCAGACGGATTGAAACATAGCCAGTGGACGCTGCGAGCTTTCGTGACCAACTCGTCACTCTATTATAAGCAGTCGGGTGAACATTTCCTGAGGCTATGTTTTTGTTTATATTTGTGCTTCGTTTTCCGCCCTCTTCTGTGGCGTCAGTCAACAGTACAGGCTTCTGACACGCGATGTTAACTTTTCCAGTGTACGGCGCTACGCTTAACCTAAGTTCTGAAGCTTTAGAGAGTAATATCTTGAGGGATAAGCTCGTGTGTTCATGTATGGCTTACTATCCCACTGTGTTGAAAAAAATAACTCAAGTTTGTGCACTGTTGAAATTACCCCGTATCGTGTGACGACCACTTCGCTGGAGGTGTATGAGCTGCACATACGAAGGAATGCAATTTTTTCGTGTTTGGTTAATTCGTCTACCGCTATCAAACTCTCACTGGTTCATTCTTTCCAGTAGGAGAAGCAATTTGTCTCTCAGGATGTGGTTTGTTTAGTAGAGAAGTAGTAATAGTATCTCAAGGTTTGAACGAGTTACTAGCAGAAAGGAACATGACATTCAGGTCTCTTTTCAATCGTTATTGAAATTTGGAATTTTGTCCCCGCTGGCGATGAAAAGGTTCCAAGTTCATAGCAGTGGAGGGGGTTTCCCCCAAATCCAATTCTTGACTTTGAATGATGTCGAAACTGAAAGGTCGTGAACTTACCAGCAGTAATCGCGGATTGTTTTTCGCTTTGCATTTAATCTGACAAGTATGGTGACGATGGAAAAAAGATTTAGTTAGCTGAGCGACTCACGGCTTATGAAGAATAGTCAAAGTTGTCCCTCTTAATGTAAAATACCCAAACTGACTGGAGTGATTCCAAACACGTGGAATAGAGTGAGAAAAAATACACCTTGTTATTTCCACATTCTTGTTTTCTTTCAGGTCTACTTGGGACTAATAGCCACGACAGTCGCACTGTGTCGGTGTGGTTTAGCCAAGATGAAGCGCTTAAATATGTCAAGCTGCTTTTCAAATTTTTGCGTGAAATTGGGAAAACGTCATGCGTGCGTGTACTGACCATGATGTCTCTATTGTAGTTCCTTAGTTTCTCCGGCCGAACCCGTGTTGCCACTGTGTTCTGCATTGAGGTCATCTCAATTTTTCGTTTTGACGCTTCCTTTATTTGGGGTGTGTGGTTTGCTCACTTTAAAGAACTTATTTGTTCCTTTTTTCCCCTCGATCCCACCGTCACGAGATCAGGAAGAGAAATGTCGAAATATGTTGTAAGGATTCATTCACTAAAAACTAGAAAAAAGAAAAGTGAAAACTAGAATGTTTAGAGTTGAAAACTATTCACCAATCACAAGTTTATACGGTCTTTGGATGTAAAACCATAGGAAAAAAATCATTTACATCCCGCTATAAAATATTTCGACTACTCGAGGCAAGAAAACAAACAAAAAACAAACAAACAAACAGACAAAAAGAAAAAGACACAACTGACAGTCAATTGCTTGTGTCAGTTTAACCATGGAAAAATAACCCAACTTTCGTTCGGGAAATATTGGAAAGTAAACAGCAACAACGAAATCTGAATGTTTAGTAAGCATTCATTTGAATGGGCACATGTTTAGGTTTCATCAAGGGACCCATTTAAGTAACAAAAAACACCGAAGGTACATAAATGTTGGTCTATTTATAAGAGCAGTTACTCGAGGGACTGGTTACGAAACCTTGCAGGTTTCAAGGGCCATAACACAGGTGCTGCAATTTATGTTCAAAGTACTACAGTCGTGCACAATCTTTTGTTTTACGTTCGCACACTATGGCTGAATAATTTAACAGTGACATTTTTATTGGTTAGTTGTTCATGCAAAATTCAAAACCTGTTGTTGTATGTGTACGGTCAAGGCTAAAAAGGGTAACAAAAACATAAAACAAAGGACTTTGCTGAGCTTCACAGCCAGATTCTTTTATTAACTATGATAAGAGAAAAAGTACATTGTTTGCCCAGAACACAAAATTTAACAATTGCAAAATTCATTAGTACTGCAAGTTAATTGCAGACACTAAAGGGATATCACAAACTACACAAAGATTCTGAAGGACCCAACATTGTGAGGTTAATCAGGAAACTACAAATATTTAAATAAAGCGTGGTTAGGGATATCCACGAGGGATTGATTCTCCACCCTCTGAGTAGTAAACTTATTTGTTCGCTCGCCAGCATATAGGGCTGCGGCCAAAGGTTTTCGCTGGTTTGGGAGTCGCGAACTACCAAATACATTTTGTGACAAACCGGGGAGCTACAGATGACAGGTCAGCGTTTCTTACAACTAGGCCCACACTGCTGCCATCGTTAAGACCAACATTGCCATCCTTTGGGTTTACTACTAACATTAAACGGGCAAGATTGTTAACGTTTCCCGCGGTTAAAAATAAATACAAAAGTAATAAATACAAAAATAATCTCTTTTTGTGCACGAATAGAAAACAAAGAAAATAAGAAATTCTTAAATAACTCAACATCATTTCTGTACATCTTGTTTCAAGTTAACGTTCCGCAGTGATAAATAAATAAATAAAAATCTGTCACTGAAAACACTTCGGCCACTTGACTAGAAACTTGTGTCAAGATAACAGTAAAGGAATACTTATGTATTCTTGCAATAACTTGACATAAACGTAACTTTAATAAAGGTCACAATCGCACCCAAATTGGTTCACGTTTTCACAGTTTGGTATAACCCAACGCAGTTGAATCTATTTGGTCAGTTCCGCGCGCGCATGCATGATAAGGACGGTGCCTCCTTTTGTTACTGCGCATACGTTCTGCGCGTCTCGGGTTTTGTGCGGTTTATCACTATATGGAAAAAGCAGATCTTAGCAAGGGCTATCAGAACAAAACTGGGGGAAACAGAGCATTTTTCAGAGTTAACTAAGCTTGAATTTGGAAAAAATCAAAGCCATACATTCTTTGTATCTTGAGGGTTTTTTAGAATTATGGTTGCTTAATTATCTCTGAAAAATGCGTGGCTACCCACATTTTTCTTTTTAGATTCCAACACCCCTTGTTATGATCTGCTTTCCCCCCATAGTCATAACCTTGGAAAAATAACTCTGTATTAGTAACCACCGTCCGTATGGTGCAATGAAATGGCATCTAACTTGGAACTACTTCTGAGTTCCACTGGTCACCCAACAATACTATGTACCAAAATCAGTTCGCATTTCCAAACTTGTGTCTTCGTTCACCTAAGGCGTCAGAAGGTATGTTTATAAGTAAAGGGTTTAATAAGAAAGCCTGGAGGGTGAAATTTAGTTATTCGTTATTCAAAATCGCTGGTATCATCTTCATCATCAGCCCCTCTTTCGCTCTTCCCTGTTTTGTTGAGTGACATTTGCGATCCTAGGGACCCTTGTGAACTGAATCGGTTGAGCGAGGTTTGCGAGCCATTCTTTACCACGTCCAGTCGCGAGGGTGGCAAGGCAGGATGAAGGTCGTTCTGAAATGCCTGTAAATAGTTGAAGCGTTTTTCAATTCATAAGTCTGCATTATCAAAAGTAACTGCGTTCTGTGTTAACTAAACTAAAATGGTGCTACAACCATCCAGAGCAGAACAAACATGTCTTGTTTAAAAATAAACCAACTGGAAGCAAAACAAAACCAAACTTGACTTTGGCTATGTTATGCAAGTTTTCTTGTACATAGCTATAGCACCACGGCAGCATATATCTCTTTCAGCTCCGATTAATTCATAGTGCAATTTGGCAGCATTTGCTTTTTTCTGTGATTGGGCAGATGGGAACTGTCTGGCTTTGGTTGTATCAAACAGGAGAAAAATCAGATTCGTGTACGGCTTTCAAGGTTTTCCTGCCATTTTAGCGGTTGTGGAAATGGTACGAGAGAAACCTGAGAGGGTAGATTGCATGAAAGAAGAAGTTAATGATATAATGCCCGACAGCAGAAACTGGCTTCTGTGACACTCTACATTCGAGATTCTTTTTACTGTTATGGGTTGGATCATTTGCGCACACTGTGCTCATTTCCTTTTTCTTCCACGTAACGGTGAAACAAATGTGAACTAAAATAACTAACCTCTATGTCTTGCTCTTCGTCCATGGAAACCAGACTTTGAAAAGCAGCTGTATAGAGCTCCAAAGCCTTGGCATGAAACAACATCTGACCATGAAAGAAATTACTGAACACCGTCTGAAATCACAAAAAGACGGAATTAACTAACATCCCGCAATTCCTAAAAAACACCTGCATCTACATCTACGTTACTTTGTGCGATAAAAAATAAAAAAAAAAAGATGCAGTAAAAGGGTGATTTCTGCCAAGGGTGTTGGCAGAAATCACCCTTAGAGTTAAGTCTGTAAGGCATGCTCCAATATTTAGCTTTCGATCGAACGTCAATTCTTAATTTTTACATGTGGGCAGTGAAGGTACACTTCAGTCACCCCCCGGCATTGGTAATATTTGTAGCCTGTGAACAGGCTCACTTAGGAAAGTCATTTTTTTCTCCTCCCATCCTTCTTGGCGACTCGCAAGTTACTTGCAAGAATAACTCAATGAGTAAGTCTGCTCGCAGGCTATGGTATATGGTGCTAAATTTTGAGTTGTAGTTGAATTTCTACAATGTGACCGACTGAGCTCGAGCTAAACATTTACCTTTATGTCCTCCATCTTCTTTCTCTCAAATTCCACCATTTGTTCCTCCAGAGTCTGCCTTGCTCGGTTGGCATCAACTGTTAGTTTCTGAAGGTCCTGTTCGACCTGAAACAGTTTGGTAATCATTTACTACGTTAATTACATCTGACGCCGGGTGGGTGGAGGGATATCATACAAAGTGATGGGTTAGCCACAGGTTCACCAACCTCTTGTGTGGTGTGCTGTGCATTATAATGGCTGTATCGGTTTATAATCAAACTAGCAAAACTGAAGGCCAAACTTTATAGGGCTTTCAAAACTGACAAAAATGAGAGAAAATTACTGCCATGTTGTTTTCTTTTGTTTTTCTGTTTACAGCGCTGGTAAACAAACAGCAAACAGCGCTTGTGTGGTGCGCTGTTTGCACAGTGCACCACACAAACAGAGGATGGTAAGCCGGTGGGTTACCATACAGGTTAGAGGTTAAAAATGCAGTGTTGGTACCAACAAGTGGACTTAGATTTAAAATATCAAGGGTTATTATAGCTTTTTTGGTACCCTTTTGAGTTTGAATAAGGCAGAGAATTTGTCATTGACATTACAATGTACATTCAAAAATTGTCCAAAGTAGCATGTGTTTAATACAACTGTCTTATTTGGGAATAACATAGTACCAAAATGCCAGTCAGGATATTATTTTTGGACCTTTAGGAGGTTAACTGTGAACCACACCCACAAAACAAGACTTTGGAGCCTCTTAGAGGTTCCTATTGACATTTCTGATGGTTATTCTGATGCCTTGTTTAAACATGAAGCGATCCAGGATTTTCCTGCAAAGTTGAAAGTGAGGATCTCAGTCCATCAATCATAATCACCCAAGAAGAAAGGGGAGTGTGTAGTTACAAAAAACATAATTTAATCACATTTGCAAATTAAGCTCCTACTTACAAAGTTGCATTTACAATCCCATGATAGCCAGGATTTTCAGAGCAATTTTAGAAGTCAGATGAACAGGGGTTTCAATAACTTTTTTCATAAGTGGCTGCTGAAGGTGGAATAGGCAGCTGTGACCACAAAAATGTCCCTTTCCACTCTTATAAATTAACTCTTAACAGACAGTGATAAGAGGCCTTATAAGTGGCGGTAGACCACCAGCAAACAGCTTTTATTGAAACCCCTGGACGAAAGATTATAGATAAAGTTCATTACTAAGCTGAAAACTGTTCTGTTAAGTTGAAGTGAAACTGCGCAGATTTAGAAATATATGCATACAAAACAGCACATGGTATATCAGCTAATGAGATGTTGATTTGTAGATCTTGTAGGAAAAAAAAGTCCTGACTTAAGAAATTTACATTATAGTTAGCAGTAGTTGCACTGTTTTGGTAAGTAATGTAAATAATTTCTTAATTAATGGCACCCATCCCTGCATTATACCAAGAAAATTGTTCCATCCTCTTCCATGAAGATTCAAAATCAGACTCTGCCAGAATTTAAGCTGCAAAACTCACCTGTGACTAGAGAATAGTTAAGGAAGAAATAAATGGTATTATACAGGTACAAAGACTGACTACAGCAATCAAACCTTTCCCTCTTAGGGCCAACTTTTGTACAACTTTGTCACAACCAACCAGAGACCTCCTTATACGCTCAAAGGTATCTAATGTTGTTTAGCTGTTTTCATTGGTCTTGTTTTGAGCTACAATGTATATTTGCACAGTGGTCGCAGAAATGATGCATAGACTTTTGCTGTTTTGGCAGGAAAAAAGGGAAAGATGTCCACTATATTTACATCTGATAAAGGGTATCATTACTGCAAGAGAACAACATTTTTCAATTAGTTTTGTGCATGATGCGTTTAGTAAAATTTGTACTTGAGGAGAAGTTTTTGTTTTGCTGGCATGTGCAAACAGTTTTTCTGGTCAGAGTGTTCAAATATTTTTTGCTGTACTATTATGGTATGAGAAAATCACAAACACAGTCATATTTTTGTGTGAAATAGGGTCTGATTTGTGATCTCTTCCTGCGTCACATACTGAAGCTTCTCACCCCCTCCGGCTCCCACCAGTCCAAGGTGAATTGTCCTCTCAGGCATGCATTAATGCTTATGACACACTAGTTATAGCATAACCTGTTTTGTGCAAATTAAACCAACAGTTCAAAAATGGGACCCAAGGTAACATCAAAATATAATTATGATAATAAATGAGCAATTTCTTCTCCCAAAGAATTCTGACAAGGATACAATCTTTCCCTTGTTTTTAGGTTCTTTCGTTTTAAGCTTATCCAGTGTCTTATGTTTCAGTAATTCCTTTTCTCTGGCAGTATTCAGTTCTTTCACATATTCTCTGGCATGTTTACAATTTGTTGTATTCAGGGACAGTGGTGGAAAAACCCTTGCTTGCATAAAGTCTACCTGTGAAATTAATAAATAATACATCATTAAGCATATACAAGTTTCAGAAATCATTGGTTAGTGTACCATAAGGATTAGATTAACTACTTGCACACCAGTAGGTTGCCTTAGATTTACTTTTGAAATGGTATAGCTGCAGATTTTGTTTGTATTCATAGCTGCTTATTGCACTGTATAATTTTCAAATGCGGCTCCCAAGACCAGATTATTTTGTGGTCCTTGCTGCCAATTACAGTTCATCTCACTCCACTGCAAATGTTCAAAATACCCCTGGGGTGAATTGCATAAAACTTAACGGTTGATGTGACTTCTAACGTCAGACTTCAATCTAGTCAAAGTCACTATTTTAACAGCTGATGTTAGCAGTTACACCCGGTGTTAGGTTTTATGCAACTCACCCCTGTACATCCAGTGCTACTGCAAAGATACACCCTACTGTGTCCCCGATGAATGGCATCTTACATATCAGGTCCTCCATAGGGGAGGGGGACAAGCCTAGAAGGGAGAGAGACAGGAAAAATGGAGGGGGAGGGGGTAAGGAAAGGAAGGCTGGTCCGAACAGCATTCGTAGGCTTGTGTAGAGCAGCCAAAACTTTCCTTCATTTCCACCCCCCCCCCCTTCCCCACTCCGACCGAAAAAGCCCGATACTCAGTTTAGTGCTTGAAAAAAAAGCTGGAAGATTTTTAGAACAGGTGAGTAAGCGCTTGCATGGTAACAAAAACCTTTCATTGGGTCTTTGCACAGAATATATAACTGAAAATTGGCTGTGAAGCTACCATCCCAACCCTTGGAGTAAATGGTGGGGCCAAAAATAAAATATAAGTTGATGATTGACTTAAAGCTGAATTTCCTTTTTAATAAATGACTGTTGACAGAAGGTGTCTGAAACATTTCCTGTGCACCAAAAAAATTAATAGATGGCCACCACCTGCGCACAAAAAAAAGAGATCCCTTTTACCTGTGCACCGAGAAAATCTTGTATTGCAGCTACGCTTTCACTGACACCAGCCAAACTTGCTTTCATGGATGGATACTCCTCATCAGAGTAGATGTCCACGCTCTTTGATATTTTCATCCCTTTTTCTTGCAGAGATGCCAATCCTGTATTATAGGCTGTGAAATCCTTGAGCAATGTACTGAAATTCCTCTCTGCACAGTTGATTCTCTCTGTTATCACCTTTTGTTCATGGTCTCTGAAATGCAAAACATAAAACTTAAAGAAAGTTACATGAAAGCAATCTTTGCAAAACCTTTGCTCTCATTTCTCCCATCCTCTTGGTTCGTACGGTTTTACATGAAGATTAAGCTTTTAAAGTATCAGGTTACATGCACATTTTTTCCACTGGATTATTCTCAGTGTGACAGACGCTGTTAGGGGCAGTAAAGGATGGGGTGGGAGGTTTGGGCTGTATGTGTGAGTGAAAAGCGTGATTTAGGCCTGGGCTAGGATCATTGTGAGGGGTGGTCAAGAATCAATGCTCATTATTTGCAGCTTTAAGATTAGAAGCACTTTTTTGTACTATGTAGTGAATCTAGTTGATTTCCTATTAACTTTTACTCATTGCTAGTAGATGAGCTTGGATTAACCTGGAGCCTTAAAGATTGGGAGGGGGAGGTACCCATGACAACCCCTGTAAATGGATACACCACCTTGAATTGTGATTCACGGCAGTGAAATGTACAATGCATATGCAGTTTCTGCCATAACTTAGCAAAAATAAATAAATAAATAATTTAATAATAATAATAATAACAATAATAATAATAAATAAACAAATAAATAAAATACAGGCAAATATGTAAAGTTTTACTTTAGCCACAAAACTTAAGGCTGTGTGTAAAAATGAAGTATCTGCCATCCACAAGTTACAGCGGAACAAGATTCTGTTGGCTGGGATATGTTGTACACCATTTTCATATAAACTTCACATTCACAACGTTTGAAATGATGCAAACTTCAAGGCTCTGATGTGACGTGGGTCTTTGTACAGTATTTGACCGCTGTGAATAATAGTGACCAACTAGCAGGTAATTGCAGGCTTGACAAAAACCTGAATTTCGTATTACCCTTTGGACAGTTGCTTGCTCAAGCAAATCACCCTTTTTCCCAGGCTTAAAAAATTCTCAGAACATTAACAGTATATATATATTTTTACTAAGTCTTATCTTTTTCTTACATTTACTTGTTATTTTATAATTAATCATTATTTATACGTGACCCCTCAAGCTACTAAGCTATAAATTACATCGTGTTTAATTTAAATAAAGGCCTTGTATTAAAAATGTATAATTTGTAATTAAATTATTTTGTGCATCTTTCATAATTTCTAATCTAAGGCCTCCTGAAGAACTTGTTATATAAAAACAAGATGGTCACCACACAAACGTAAGTGATTGAAAATAAGGGACTAAAATCAAATTGACGCTTCAACATCCCCCCCTCCCCCCTGGGCATACTCGGGCATTTGACTGTGCATCATGCCAGGGGAGGGGAGAATTTGAATGTTGTCTTAGAAGGGTGGGAATTTGAACCAGATTTATCTCTTGTTCTAGAGTAAACGCCAAGTTGAGGTTTTTCGGGTTTTGCAGGGTTTGACAGATTTACAAGATAGAATTTCCCCTTTGTTAGCAAATAACTCTTTCAAAAGGGTCTTTAAAAGAAGTTTGAAGGTGTCATTACGGCATATCTCTCTCTGAAAAGTGTGAGCAGTGTTTGATTGAAGATTAAACTCATCGCCAATAGGTGAGCTTGGGGAAGGTGCCTATGAGTGCGGGGGGTGGTTCCAAGGCGAGAAACGAGCCTCGAGCAGGGCACGCAGGTATCCATGGCAACTCTGAGAGCAGCAACCACCCACCAGACACCGTCACACTGACCAAGTCAGTGGAGATACTTACCAACCCTAAACTTACCAGATCCACCAATGAGGGAGGGAGGGAGAGGGAGAAAACAGCAGCACAAATGCACATTTCGGAGCTCGAAACAAACAGCACAACCTCACACAGCTGGAACGCACAATATGTACGATTTGAGAAACCCTGTATGTCATGCCACGGCGCATGGTCCACTGTTTACCACTGACCACTATTGGCTCGACTTTAACTTAGCCTAAATTACATTTAGCCACATCAAAATTTGTCTTTGAGGTGGGGCATTTGACAGGCTTTTTTGCCCCGACGGGAGGGAATTTGAACAAGCCAATCTTCAAAAGTTCAAATGCCCACGGGGTTGCCCGGGGGGGGGATGTTGAAGTTTCAATTTGACTGGTACATAAGGCCTGCTGTGTCCACATAGCGCAAGGAATTCTCTTCACACACTGACTTTTAGATCAATACATAAAAGACGGTGCATTTAGGAATTCCTTGTGCAAAGATATCGCAGATGAAACACTGTTAAACAACCTTAGTTGGTTGCTTAAGGGCTAAATGATAAAATCAGTCGCTTCACCAAAGGCAAAAAAGCCCGATAAGAAGAAGAAAAACTGACATAAAATAAGGCAAAGACGGCAGATGGAGGAGACACAAAGTATGTAACTTAGTTATGTCTTACATTAACACGCAATATCCAGAACTAATTTTTGACCAACCTTGCTTTTGTTTCACTTCTGATCTCACTTGGACTAGTAGCACTTAAATTCGATGAAGATTTCTTCATTTCCACTAGGTGTTTTACAGCAATATGCTGCAAACCGAGAATTCGAAGTTTTGATCTCTGTTAGACGCGATCAAAGATTGCCAGGCAACGAATTACCAAAAACCTTCTCCACGCTAACAGGATTTAAAAATTACCCAAGAAAGGTGCTTTTGTGCCATTATGCAAAAGGAAGAAGTTGCAAAAAAGAAATGCTGAAGACAAATGCAAGAATATCTCTGGACACGACCCGCGATTTTCACCCAGTGACAATTTGCTCCCTTCACGGGAGGACAAGAGTGAACTTGACAAAACGCATGCGCAATAGCACTTACTTTTCCTGCCGGCCATTTTGTTCTCCAGGTGTAAGTCTCTGTAGCAAGCGAGAAAAACGTTTTTATTTGTCACGGCTTTTACTTATTTACCCCTTATCGTTCAGAGGTGGGTATTGGATCGTTGCGTTCTCTAAAAAGGGTCTAAATGAGGCAGAATTTCTCGTACTTGGACGAAAGATAAGGTTGGTTGCTTTCACGTGTTCAGGTAAGGAAAGCCGCCGGTGACATTCCTAATTTTGTGTAATGAGCTTTGCGTTATTAACTGCTGGTATAGGAAAACGAAAAGCGTTTTCCTGAAAGCTATGCATTACTCAGTGTATTCTATGGTGATATGAGGCAACGCAACAAACGAATCAGAGCATCAGTTCCTAAATAAGCGTTAGACTACGGAAGTATAAAGAATCTACTACATGTATTTACGTTCCAGGTTTGATATTTTGATCCTTTGTTTTTGAATCGCTGGTTACAGCAATGATTCTCAGTGTTAATTATCGTTCATCATCTTAGGTATGCTAAGACTGAAAAAGTCTGCATTTATTATGGGGCTTTTCTTTTATCAGTTTCTTCTTGTGGTCACTTGTTAGTGGCCCATCTGCTGAAAATTTCTATAAACGAAATTTAGACAACTGGTGATGGGAGAAAGTGCCCTGGAGAAATGCAGATCTAAAGCAGTGTTTACAAAGTGCAAGCTGAAATTTAAGCTTACTTACTATCTTTGCTTTACCTGAAAAGTTTGAAAGTGCAATTGAGAATATGACAGCCCTCTTGTCTTGGTGTTATAGAGTTCAAGGTGGAGAAATTGAGCTGCATATTGCAAACGCTTTTTTATATACACCAAAACACAGAAAACGGCAAATCATCAGTGAAAGGAAAGTGAAAAAAAAACAACAACAACAACAAACAACAGGGTTTTCGATAAGGACCGGCAGCCGGTGGAACTCGCCAGCTATTCCACATGAACTCACCGCCTATTTGATTGAGAAATTACCTCATATTTTACAACTAACATGAGAAATATTTACCACAAAACACGAGCCTTGGATCGGCCAAGATTTATTCAGGAAAAACAAAAGAATCTTGCCTACATTCTGAGTAATTTCAGCGGGGATTTGTGTTTCCTTTTCTGTTCAATTACCCTAATTCTTGCTCTGACAGAATGTAGGAAATGTATTCTAAGAGTCCCAAATTTTCAAAATTTTCCGGGGGAGCATACACCCGGACCCCCCTAGAATTTTGCACCTCCAGTGCCAGTAGTTCATTCTCCATCTATTCCTACAGTTTTGCCACCTACTCAAATTCCTATTTAAAACCCTGCAAACAAACAAACAAAACAGCAATAACAAGAAAAAACAAAACAAATCAAAGCAAAAAATGGTGAGCTCTGGGAAGAGAGTGACTGTAAACTTAAATAGGTTTATTGCCAGTTTGTTTTTGTTACCAGCAAGAAATAAAACAGTTAACATTTCTGATAGTGACTGTCCTGGTATTTTTCAAGTCAAAACAGGCAAATTTTGTACAGGCAAATTCTGTGCCCCTATCAGACCAGCAGGGATGCTCAAAAATCCTATCTTTTGGGCAGCACATGCATGTCTAGGTTAGCTTCCCATCAGCACTACCAATATTATTATTAAATTGTATCCTTTTATTATGAAGAAAGCCTCAAAGCCTCAAAATTTGCAGTTGTAAAATGTAATGATGAAGGATAAAACTCAACTTCAGATTCTGAATGCCTGTAAGGAACTCACCTAGTGTGTCTTGTGATCTTCTCATTTGTGTTCATCTCCTATATTACATTGTAACAAAAGTTGTGTAGATGTAAATTTTTGTATTTGTTTGACTGCATTGTTGTTTACATCTTGCAGGGCTTTAATTTGCTTTCATTACGCTGGGCCTCTAATGCGAAGAAGGGGAGGACCTCCCCCAAGGGGATACTTTGACAGACCCATCTATGAGGACTTTGGACCACCTCCTTCCCCGCCGTGGGAGCGTCGAGACCCTTATGGTTATCCTCCGTCACCACCGCCACCTCCTCCAGGACCAAATAGAGGCTGGCATGACAGACCTCTAACTCCACCACCTCCTTGGAGTGGCAGAGATGATTTTGATGGTCCTCCTAGACCTCCACCTTGGGAATTTGACGATCATCCCCCTCCTCCCCCTCCTCCTCCTCCCCGTCCCTTCCCACCACCTTCATTTGCTGATGATGACTTTGACCCACCACATCCTCCATTTCCTCCTAATGGCCCACCTAGGGGCAGAGGGAGAGGTGGAGATATGAGAGGAAGCAACCGAGGTCGAGGTGGAAGGGGTGAACCTCCTAGAGGAACACTGACTCCCCGTGGAGGAAATCCATCAAGGGGGGCAAGTACTGGCAGGGGGACAAACCCACCTAGAGGAGCGGCTAGTCCCAGGGGAGCTTCTAACACCACTAGAGGAGATTCCAATGCTTCCAGGGGAACTCCAAATACCACCAGAGGTTCGTCTAGGGGAGGGCCTGGCAGAGGAGCACCAACTACTGCTAGAGGGGGAAGAGTAACCAGAGGCGCTCCCAATGTAAGGGGTACTGCTACAAGAGGTGTGCCAAATGTCAAAAGAGGAAATAATATGCAAGGAGCTGTGAATGGTAGAGGTGGAAATACAGCCTCTAACAGGGGTACAGCCAACTGGTTGGCTAATGCCAGAGGAGGTGCTACGAAAGAAAATGTTGGAAATAGCAGTAACCAGTCAACAGTAAAAACTGAATCAACAGTAGAAACTGAGAATACTCCACAGACTCCTGCTAAGCCAGCTAACCAGACTTCTACAACAAACTCAGTTGCAAAGACTACAAATATGAATTACCAAAGTTATTCCATGCTGAATAAAGCAAAGAAAGAACAAAAAAAGATGCAAAATACTGTAGTTAAAGGTAAGTTATTATGTGTATGTAAATCATAATGCATCAGTTACTGTGTAATTCCGGCAGTGCCCAGTGTTTTTTATGCTGCTGCCAAAATGGACCACTAGGAAGTTTTGGATAACAGGTTCAGGTGTTGTCTTCGTTGGATTTTGATGTGTATATTTCAGTTAAATTCTAGTGTCTGATGAGATGATAGGATGATACGATTTTTGTTTACATCTACTGTTGTATGCGACTTGCTTAGGTCATGTCTGCAACACGAATCGTGCCGTCTCAATCAGACGTACAACATCTTTATGACAGTTGCACACAACATGATAAATGTTGGAGGATTTTGAAACATGTTTTAAAACCTTACAACAGTCGTAGCCACAATCAACGTGCGCTGCACAAGTCGCATGTGACAGCTGTACCACCTAAATTGGCCCTTAGTTGTTTAACAACAGCTGTAGTACCTGTAGTTGATGGCAGAGTAATGTGCAGTCATTAGATGTGTTAAAATAAACTTAAGAGTGAGTGTTGAAAAGGCATAGTATAGGTGCAATAGAAAACTTGATTGTTAGTTGTCACAGGCAGTGCTCAAGATAAAGAATGTTACTTAACTAGTGCCACCTATTGCAGCACTTACTTGAACACAGAGTTGTAGCTTTAATAAGGCCTGGCCATTGCTGGATGATGTTGAATTTACATGTTGAATTTTTTTTTAAATGGTGCAACTCCCCTCAACATCGTGTAACTAAATCTGGCCCTGTGTGCATTAAAAATACTGTATTGAAAGTAAGAGAACAAGAACTAGTCACTGTTTTTGCAAGTTAAAGCTCCAAAAAAGCTGTTTAGTTTATTAAATTGTCATTGTTGACAGATCTTTTTTGCAATTTCAAGTTGTCTTTCTGGAACAGCTGAGGATCACTAGACATGGAAACTCCATTCCACCACAAAGCCATTTGCACTGTTGCTGCCAGCTAATAAATGACTCCCGTAGTGAAATGAAAACATGCTTCTTTTTTGTTCATGTGCAGACTTCCACCAAAGAAAAAACTTTAATCTAAGAATATGGGTAGACAGGTTCTAGAGAGATATAGTCACCATGGGCTTAAGGGTGTTAAAGGTGCCCTATACTTAACTTCAGACTGAGGAAAAATCGCTTGAAAGATTTCACTCAAACTTATGTTTTGGTTCCTTTTACTATCAATAGAAACACAGTTTTACGTAAATGTGAGCTTATGTTCATGGAATAAAAGTTGATCTAAGCTTTCCTTATTGCTTCATTCTTAATCTCTTTGTGAAACGCTTTATCCAAAATTTGAGCTATAAAAGTCCTGGCTTGGCTTATCTACTTATACGTGAATGCAGATTGTACGTTGGTGTTTTTGGTAATCGTTTGTCATTATACACCTGTACTGCTTGTACTTTTTCAAAGCAATGTGCCTAAATGTATTTTTTTTATGTTTCCCCTAGCTGCTGTTCCTGGAGAACTAAACTTCATTTCATTCAAGAACAGTCTGCAAGAATGTTGTCAAAAGCAGCAGTTGCCTGTTCCATCTTACAAATCTTGGAAAAACAGCTATGGTTACTCAGCTAAGGTTGAGGTGGCTGGAAACACTTTCAAAAGTACTGGAATCCAGGGGGATCCTAAAGAGGCACAGCAGAGTGCGGCTTACCAAGCTTTGCTGAGTCTTGGACTGATCGACTCAACTGTTCCATTTGATGTTAAAACTGCCGTAGGTAAGGGCTAGGCAAACTACTTTGAGACATGATATTGATGTACAATAAAAGAGCTCATTGGAAAAAGGGAAAGTGCCAATTTTGGTTGTTGAAAACTAATTGCTACAGTTTAGCTAGGATCCAGGGTTGCTACGTAAGCAGCTTCTGTCATTTTGTTTGACTCAAAGGCAGTAAATTGGCAGACGTAGCTGTTACTTTTAGTTTTTCTTAAAAAATGATTTTGCTCAAGTGAAACATGATTGATTTCTTTTTTTCTCTGTTTGAACCAAAACAAAAGTAGTCAACCAAGCACTGGGTCCTCTGTTGCTGTTTTTTTCTTATGTTTTATACGAAATTTTGGTTGTGTTTTTTTTTTGACAAACTAAAACATTACTAAACCTTTGAGCTTTTCTTGTGCAACATCTCCCAACCTGCTGCTCTCTTTGACTCTTAAGTTTTTAGTTTATTTTAATTTACACATATATGTAT
>Ga0126336_10000172_pt1 | contig 20303 bp, 13 predicted proteins | sample SidCmetagenome_FD_92530 | JGI IMG/M metagenome (GOLD analysis project Ga0126336, IMG submission 92530) | Coral microbial communities from El Islote,Puerto Morelos, Mexico - Siderastrea C C metagenome | ecosystem: Host-associated > Invertebrates > Cnidaria > Coral | place: El Islote,Puerto... | reverse complement strand
TGTCGAGAGCGAGGGCCCGGGCTGAGTTGCATCAAAAGCATTGTTGCTGTTACACATTGTGTACGGTTTCAAATTTCGCTTTTGACGTATGCAAATTAACACGTGTAGGGTAAAAAGTAAACCGCTTCCTATTTATCGCTGAAGACATGACAGTGTGTATTAAACTTCGAAACGGATGAGAACGTTTGAGTTACAATCTAGATTCATTTATGGTTTGTAGAAAGAACTGAGTGAAGTGACTGCAATGTTCAGCAGTTCTTCAATTAAAAAGAAAATACCCCAGCGAAGAAGCACTTCACTCAGTTCTTTCTGCAAACCATAAATGAATCTAGATTGTAGCTCAAATATCAGCGCCATTAAAATCAATTCAAAATTCGATGGCAAGTGCTCTAATAATTCAGCAGCGGTAGGTTTCAATTTTCAACTCGTATTCTACTTTTTCATACCTTAAACAAAGATTCATTCTCGCCAGTTGCAAACATAGAATCATCTTCTGTCACTGACTCTTCGCTAAAACGTCACAATACACAGAACATTTACTCGTAGTTTTGATAATAACACTCCAAGCGACTGTACTCAAAGTGATACGAATCTTTTTACACCAACCTGTCGATAACGATTCACTCTTGATTCTTAACATTATTGTCACTCTCATTACTTGCAAATCAAATTGGTTAATTTGATAAACAGAAACTCAATAATTCCAAAAACCCGGGAAAACTGATAGATAATACCTTCCATCTTTCGCTTGTGCAGTCCTCGTCTCTTTGCCGTACTGCGCAGACTCCAACTTAATTTTTTAGGTATTACCGCTGACCAATATTTCCCATTCCCCATTCACTGTTTTAGTAACATCCGGTTCTATGTACTATTCGTGTAGTTCGGCAAGTAAACAAACGCGGTTTCACGTGCACGGCATCGAAAGGGCTTCGCGGCTTAACAGATTTGTAAAATTCGCATTCGCTCAAAGTTTCGCCGGTTCCGTCACGCAAATATAAATGTTTCACCAAGCTCTCTTGGGGTGGACGTCGGGAGAATTGAAGAGAAAACTGATTTGTCCCAGTCCCTCTCACGTGCACAGTCCCTGGTAACAGCCTGGCAAATTTATCAAATGGAAGTTTTCAGTACACTAAATTACTCATCACTAACAAAATGTAGCCGTTTGTAGGGCAACAAAAGCCATCGAAAAGAGCAGGAAACTTCACACTCCCTTGTTATAGTTTTTGGGGAGCATAACGGGAAACAAGCGCATTATATGTTTCATCACTGCTGTATGTTGGCTTAATGTTCGATTCCTCATCGACTAGCTGGAAGCTGAGAAATTCTCTACTACCCATGCTTTTTCAGTCTGGAAATGTGGAGGTCATATGTACCCGTACTTTGCACTATTCAAGTATGCTTTTTTTTCTACTGACTGGCATGGTTTTCGATCCGAGCATGTCAATTTTCATCGGTAGTTTCGTTCAACACTATGTCTACAGCAATTTGTGAACATGAAAGGACTATCAAACAGAGAGCACTGCCAACAAGGTATAGGCTGTAGTGGCTACGATACAAGGAACGAAGTAAATAACGTAAGCATATGCTGCTTTTGTTTGGTTTCTTATCTGTTGTTGTGTTTGCACCCCTCACTTTTAATTAAGGTTCCCAGATACACATTATGGCATATACCCTTATTAAGCCTACATATATTGACAAGCTGCATTTCATGGCAACTCAAATAGTCCATTATCCTTCTTGCATACTCATTAGCATTTAGTTATGGGAAAGTCATCCCAGACGAGCAAGCTCGCTGGGGAAGACACGAAGGTGCTAATAGAGTAAACAGAAGGGATGGGTGGGGCGACTCACACCAAAGTTAGTCAAACTGACAACTATGAATAATTAACACATGCTTATATAGTATGTGCGAAGTCTAATGAATATTAATAAGGTATAAATAGTCCATTATCCTTCTTGCCTACTCTTTAGCACTTAGTTATGTGAAAGTCACCCCAGACTACGCCTATCGCCATAGAATCCCCTAGCTAACCCAGATAGATATACCAAAATAAACCTCTCATCCTACCCAATCCTTAACTAACCAGGGTTAAGCAGTGGACGGGGACTTCCAACGCACATGATCCATGATTGCATCAAGCCTTGTTCCAGCGATTGTGAGAAAAATTGCACAGCCAGTTCACAAGCCGTGTAGGACGACGCTCCGATTAGCAAAGGCTGGCATCTGACTAGCGTATATTGAGAGTCGCGCTTGTGTCGCGGCCGATTCAAAAGGGACCTCATTCTCGTCCCCAGAGCTGCGATCCGGATCGAGACCTCTGGCAGGGGCCAGGTAAGCGTAATAGCTGCCCATTTTTGTAACCGATGGTAACCGTTATTGTTTCAAATTTCTGAGGCGGCGCACAAGAGCCGGAAGTCCGTGATTCGCGGACTTCCTGCTTCAGTCCCTGCCAGAGGTCTCGATCCGTGGCGCTGACCACAAGGATCGCAGCCTTTGGGGACGAGAATGAAGGGACCTGAATAACCTCCCCCGATGGGTTCAAGGGCCTAAACAAGAATCCTTGTCCAACAAGGATCTTCAATAAACCTCACAAACTAATTTAGACCTCCACTGCAGTGACTGGGCATACAGATGAGTCTGCATGACGCTTAAGGGCAAAACGGTTGGAAGTGCCGTCTTACAAACTAAGAAATCCACAACATCATCTGGTATTGCCACGCACATGTCTCTTTGTGAAGTAGATTCTAAAAATTTCTTAAATTCGATTTCTAATGCACTCTTTTGTTTCTGATACGGAGTGGATTGTTGCCAAGCAACCAAACCTTGCTTACGCTCCATTATACAAGACAGGTCGTAAGGCGCCTTGAGACTCTTCATGGTTTGGCAGGCCCTCTTTTAACGTTGATAGCCACACCTCTGACAGTAACGAAAATCATAATCATTGGGTTTGAAACAAACCGGGCACGATACTGATGGTTACAAGAGTCTGGGTACCATCAGCAAAGACTGAAAGAAAAAAGTTTGTCCTTTTGGGTTGTTCGCGACGTGGTTCGTCTTATCCGAAACGCCTAAAAGGTCATGGAGGAATGAACCAAGTACAAAGCCATATTTTGAAGGGTAAAGGAGCGCATCCGCTGACCCTTCCTTGGACACCAGGACTCTTTTAATTTGCCAACACGTTCAATAACGGCCACCACCGGGGCAAGGGGGACATTTCGGTCCACCATTGTAACAACTGCATTCTCTGACGCAATGAAGTGCGAAAGAGGGCCAAGCAATGAGAATGATAGAAACACGTAGGCGTTAACACGGTTACCATCGCAAACAGAGAGGTCCTGATTGAAGACATTGACACCCGACGACTTAGGAGTATGGTAGGGCGTAAAATGCCTCAACGGGTTCCCTTGCTTGTCATGTAAAGCGTTCGAGTCTAACGACATCAGGTCAAGATCATGACCGTTAGTGTCCCCAAAATAGCGCTGCACAATTTCCCACGATTTAGGGGAAAGCATAGCATCAGAACGAGACAGTCGCCTGGAAAACCAATCCACTCGATTCAAGTGTAAAGAACAAAACATGTTTAGGGAAAGATTTTTGTCTACCAGGAACTGGAAAATGAGCTGCGAAATCTGCGTTAACTTTCTAGAACGAGGCCCACATCCCGACGAAGCATGGAATACGACCATGCTGTCTACTTGCTCATCGATCCTGCAATCGGAAACGCTTTCGGGAAGGGACCATAATCCCTTGAGAACAGCCCACATTCCCTTCACGTTTATGTACTCGTCCCTTATGTGTTCATCCCAGTAGTCACTAACAGAAATGGTTCCAGGGGGGGAGGCAAGTTATCGCTGCCCACCGGAAGGACGAAGCGTCCGAGGTAAAGGAGATAGCTACGTGACGTTCACTTCTCCACCGAATCACTTTGTTCCAGCCATCTAAGAAACTTCAAAACACAATCTCTTCTCACAAAACCGGGGACAAATTCACCACGCCACCTTTGGAAGCCTTTGATATTGCCACCGCCATTTCCCTGATGTAAAAATGTAGAATTTTGCCGCCGGAAAGGCCAGCGCGAAGGAAATACATTTCCCCATCAACCTCTGCAGAGACTTTAAGGACACAGTGGATTGACGCAAAAGTATTTGTTCTCGTAATGGGGCAATCTTAATCTTATCCTTGGGAATGCAAAAGGCCTGAGCTATAAGTTCCACAATCATTCCCAAATATTGGATCTGGGTCACAGGGGCAAGACTGCATTTGGAGATGCCTAGAAAATAACCCAAGTTCACAAGAACTGTACAAACTATATACAAAGCCACCTCCGCCGATTGATAACTGTCTGCAGAAGCTTCTGTGATAATGGGCGTGACCAAAAACCTTCCGAAGAAAACAGCTCCCCATTTAAGTGATCGTCGATATAAAGAGAATATGCTACCCCTAAACTCCTGAAAAAAGTTCGTGGGACCCAGTCCAACAGTTTGATATACACAAGGAGAATTCTTCCAGCCGAAAGGGAGCGTAACTCCAACGAGCCACCACCCTTGCCTCTCCATACCAAAATACTGTTGTGAATGACGGGAAAGCAAAATGTGGTCATGGCCAGACTTGTCATCAATTTTATTCACGTGAGAGTTAGAATACACGAAGCGAGGAACTCCACAAGCCTTTCCAGTGAGGTGGGGGGGGGGGGGATCGACCAACGATAGATTTAAAAGCCTGGCGTCAATATATAACCTTGCCTGCGGCTCGACCGTCATCGGGAGGACAATGTGGGGCGGCCTAACTTCTGCCACTCTACCCCAGACACGGATTGCTCCCGTCTCAATGCATTGTAAAATTGTGTCTGTGACAAACTGCCAAAATTGTTTACATGAATGGTGGTTTTTGAAAACTCTGGTCGGAGGTTCGGTGCTCGCATACTTAAATGCCCACACCATGCTCTGACCACTCGAGCACGTCCTTCGTCATTTCATGCCCTTCCAAAATTTTTTCCCAGAGATCAATGCGGGTGCCGAGTTCACCAGACTTAAAAAGTCTCCGGATCGCGAAAAAACAGGTCACCCAGATCAGCGGTTTCTCCCTGAACAATGCCATGAATATGTGCCAGACAATTATCACTTGTGGTCATTTTCTCCGAACTCGGGTTTCCATTCAGGGATATCCAGCGCATTCCCCTCTGCTTAGCCCACTCCTCAGCTTCTAGGGGCACAAAGGTCATCGTTTCTTCCCTGAGCCGTTTTGTTTTAGGCTAAAACCAAAACATACCGAAAGGAAAATGATCAAAAGATGATGCTCTTTTTATAGGGGCTGCAAACCCGAGTTCGGAGAAAATGATCACCGTAGCCCGAGAAATCCGGCTCAAGGGCATGCCTATGGGCAAAACGCTTGTGGGGTCACTTTACAAAAATAAAAAGAAAACAGATAGCCGTGGGTATCCAATAAAGGGCCTAAACTCTTCATTATCGTCAAATCCAGGGACAACCCTCAATTACATTTTAACAAATCATTATAATTGGCTCCTCTTAGGTCATGCGTTTCTCCGGGCGGGTATGGGAAATGTGGTCCGGATCACCACATTCCCAACATTTTCTATCCGAAGGTGGCCTAGAGCTCCGATTGCTACGTCTGGAGTATGGAGCTCTCCGCGTCCGTCCCACGAACGAACCCTTGGTTCACGGGGATGGGCCCTTTTGCTCAGTTTAGCTATGAATTTTGCCTCCTTGGCCTCCTCTTTTGAAGCAACCAACTTGATTAGGATCTGCTGAAGGGCTGGGTTATTTATCAACGAGTGGCAATGCCTTAGCACTATCTCAAAACGAGTGGCTCTGTCCTTCCCAACGTTAACTACTTCATCGAGCGCAGCAATCACAGCATAAGTGTTGACCAAGGCCACTGGGCGTGAAATCATCATCTGGAGGGACGATAGAGCAGTTTCAACTGCCGATGAATCAATTTTCCTTTCCCAGTCGTCCAATTCCTTCTTGAGCGCTCCAACCGTTGTGGCCGGGACCTAACAACGAAAATACTGTACAAATCCACATTTCAAACACCCACTTTCACATTGTGTTACTGTTATCGTTTCCATAGAAACCCAACTTCCAATCTCACACGAGATACCTTGTACCTCTCTTAAGGTTTGTATATAATGCCCTCTATTTTCGTTCACATCACCTCGTGGCACAGAGCAACCAGATCCTTGACATACGATAACTTTATCGTTATTCAACCGAGTTCTCATACACATGCTCTCTCCGCCTTCCTGTCACAGCCACCGCGTGGAACAGGGCAAACGTCCTCGACACACCTCTCTCTCAGTCCTTTTTTTAATGCCACCACGGGGCATCCGTCTCCTCACTCTATCGGTCCGCAACCAATTTTTTCTTTTTCCCACCACCATGTGGTACGGAAGAAAAGTTCCCGACACACTGCTCTATTGGTCCTCGACAGAATTTTTTTTTTCCTCACGCCATGGCACAGAGCAAAAGTCCTCAACACACCGCTCTACCGGTCCTCGACCAAATTTTTTTCCTCACGCCACTTCGTGGCACAGAGCAAAAGTTCTCAACACACTGCTCTTTTCCACGCCACCTCGAGGCAAAGATCCAAAGTAATCAACACACTGCTCTATAGGCCCTCGACCGATTTTTTTTTCTCACGCCACCTCGTGGCACAAAGCAAAAGTCCTCAACTCACTGCTCTACCGGTCCTCGACCGCATTTTTGTCTTTTCTACACCACCTCGTGGCAAAGAGCAAAAGACCTCAACACACTGCTCTATCGGTCCTCGACCGAATTTTTTACCTTTTACACGCCACTTCGTGGTACCGAGCAAAAGTCTGTGACTCACCACTTCATCGGTTCCCGACCGAAACCCTTTTTTTAAAATGGAAATTTACGCCACTTCATGGCACAAAGCAAAACGTTCGTGAGCTGACGAAATTATTCAATCGGTCCTCGACCGAAACAAACAACTCCTCAAACGATTTAATTTACCAAATATCCAAGAAAAAACAAGTATAACCGTAACAAAACTAAAGCAACTAATTATCGCACAAGATTCGTAACACGTCTGAGAGGAGCAAAACGAATAAATTACTGAGCACGTGCTCCAAGCACGAAGTTCAAAAACGGATTTCCTTGGTCCAAGAAAAGACATAAACGAGAAATATAACATTCAACAAAAATAACCACCAAACCCCAACCGTATACAAAAGTGAAACACCGAAAGTAAACATACTTCAACGTTCTCTGTCGAGTTCGGCTTATTCGTCACAGTGGCATAACCTTGGGACAATTTTCAGTTGCCCCTAAATTTGCAACAGCCTGTGGTGTCGACGACGTTGATGGAGAGGTTTGCTGAGCAGAACCCAGAAAAGGCTGTAAAACTTCTTGGACCTCGGCTTGGGCGTTCGGTTGGGACGGACGCGCGGTCATTATCGAAGCGACTCCAACCAAAGTTAGTCAAACTGACAACTATGAATAATTAACACATGCCTATATAGTATGCGCGAAGTCTAATGAATATTAATATGGTATAAATACTAAGGCATAGAGAGTGGTCATTTCTTGAATGATTAGTTCTTATAGCCAAACAATTATGGGGACAACTTCAGAATACCCGTCCCCTCATTCACATTTCTTTTAATGTTTTGAAGAATGAGGCACATGAAAACAAAAGGAATAATATTGTTATTCAGTGACATGGAAATAAGGGGATGGGTAATCTTAAGTTTAATGCAGTCATGAAATGAAACAAATTTAAACTAACCCAGAGACTTTTACAGTTTGTGATAGGTGAAATTGTAGCTGAAACAAGCTGTTACAAAGTAATCATTCCAGAAATACATGTATTTTCATCATTGAGGGTGTTATTTCTCCAATTGTAACCCTTGGCTCTTAAGCAGTTCACCCTGAGGTATTTCTTGATACCTTTGGGAATTTTTTGCAGTTTTCTTAATTCTCGTAATTCTCGTTGGGTCCCTCAAGGAGCTTACAAATTTTCGCAGTTCTCGTAATTCTCGTAAAATTCGCAGTTCTCGTTGGGTCCCTCTGACAACTCCTAAGCCATTCTTGGTACCTTTGCGAATTTTCGCACTTTTCGTAATCTCGTTGGGTCCCTCTGAGATCTTGCGAATTTTTGCAGTTCTCGAAATTCTCGTAATTTTCGTAAAATTCGCAGTTCTCTTGGGTCCCTCTGACATCTCCTAAGCCATTCCTAGTACCTTTGCGAATTTTCACAGCTTTCGTAATTTTCTTTGGGTCCCTCTGAGATCGTGCGAATTTTTGCAGTTCTCGTAATTCTCGTAATTTTCGTAAACTTCGCAGTTCTCGTTGGGTTCCTCTGAGATCTTGTAAGCCATTCTTGCTACCTCTGCGAATTTTCCCAATTTTCGTAATTCTCGTAGCAGAGTTCAATCCTGGACATATCTCAAGAACTGAGGTTTAATTAACGTTGGGAATTTGAAGCCCTTCTCAAATGTTTACGCTAACCAAATAGGGTTAGGGTCTGGTCTGAAAAAGGGCATCAAATTTGGGTAAGGTCTGAAATAGGGTAGGGAAAATCACATATTTTGGTCCGAATATAGGGTAAGGGTTTCCTGAAGCGCGCCGCACACCCCCACCCAAATCTTCGAGAAGTACCCCCCAGGCATTATCCGAACAATGTACGTTTTGAAGGTTTTGTGGTCTTAATCCATAAAATCTCTGACTAAACTCAAATTCTAAGCTATCAGCTAGACCCAGACATTACAACAGGGCCTTTTTCCAACCTTAAATACTGAACCGTGAACAAGAGTGCCGTGAATTAATGCATCTGAAAACTTAGAGGTTGTTTAAACTGACGCAAAACGGAAATGGCCCTTATATTCGGGGACTGGGTGGAAAATAGAAGGCTCAACAATTAATCACTCTCATGTAAAACTCGTGTTGTAGTTAACGTAGTTAAAAACCCTGCTGCGTGATATTAACTAAAAACTCGTGACACAGATAAATCAGCTTAGAAAAATACACTAAAACAGGAAACAGCGCAAAAATGCAGCCGAATATTGCGGATTCACAAAAAAAACTGCTTAACCACGTTTCCCCCCCTTTTTTTTATTGAAATACAAGTCGCCTTACTATCCCGTTCTTATGAGAGATTTTCTGGATTTTCTTCAACTCACGCCCACTAACTCAAACGGGTCCTGCGAACGGCTTCCCCTCCCCCATGGACCTCCATTAAGAAAGGAAAGAGAACAAAAAAGATCTGATAATTCACAAACTGAACGAAACGTAAGAATCCTATGAGCTATACCATAGTAGTTACAATAAAGCAATGAATGGTTACTTTCAAGAATTAGTTATTTGAAACCAAAACGCAAATGACCAAAATATTGAAGTGGGTTCCAAAGGCAATTTATATCCCGGTCGGTCTGGAAGCAAACGAACTATCACAGGTTTCTTGTCAAGATCGGCGATCAATATTATAACGTCCAAAGGGTCGCTAATAACGCATGACAACTCGACGTGATACTGATGTTATTCGTGATAACTTCGATCATAATAACTCTGATAACTCGTGATGAATACTCATGATACTCGTGATAGCTCATTATATCAGTTCATCATGATATAACTTAACATAAAAACATCTTATTTGATGTTCCTGTACGTAGTATGGCGGTATATTTTTACGATTTGTGCTGTATTTTGACAAGCCTGCAGGGCGAGTCAAAATACAGACAACGAGTAAAAATATTTCTTATTACTCATGAAACTCGTGTTGAACTCAGGGTGGTAAAAAACGAGCTCTGTCTTAACATGTGAAACTCGTGACACAGATAGGCCGCCTTAGAAAGACAGACTAAAACTGAAACCAAGGAAAAAATTTACAATGCTTTGGAATCACTAGAAACAATGTTTATATTCACCCTTTTTTTTTTGTTTTTTTTCAGAAACAGTTAAGACTATCCGTCTTACGATCCCGTATCTATCAAGATTTCCTCGAACTCACACCCAGTGCTCTAAATGGTTCCATCAACGGTTCCCCCCTCTACCCTCATTGAAATGTTAAAAAAGAAAACGAAGAAAAAAAAGAACTGATTATTCGTTCAACGAATCGCCAGAATCCTTTAAGTAACTAAAAGCGGGGTCTAAAACAAGCTCGAAAGAAGGAAATGTTCTTAACATAATCACACAAACTGAAAAGAGGAAATAACAACTCACCTTTACACTCGCGCAGCTCCTTGCTTGTGAACGTTGTGGCCAAGTATCAGTTGCTTTTCTGCGAAGAGCAATGGTTTGCATGTAAGTAACTACAAGCGGGGTCTAAACTAAGCCCGAAAGAAGTAAATGTTCTTAATATAATCACAAACTGAAAAGAAGAGATAACAACTCACCTTTACACTAGCGAAGCTGCTTACTTTTGAACGTTGTAGCCAAATCTCAGTTGCTTTCCTGTGAAGATCAATGGTTTGCATGTGACCACCGAAAACTCGTGACAAACAAAAAACGGGTCCAAGCCCAAACTTAATTAGCTGCAGAATGCAGACTTTGGTTTCTCGTTTTCACCAAAAACTAAGGAGGAACAAATAAAGCAAACAAAAAAGTGCCGAAATCAAACGACGGATTGAAAGTACTTAGCCCAGCAGCGATCTAGGCCCGAAACAACAGTGTCTATAACTGAATGACATTATTTTTCTTAAGTATGTCAGATACGCCAACTATATTTCAGAAGTTAAACGATGACGTTTTCTTTTAAAACGCAGAACGCGTGAGGAGAAAATTCTGTGGATGACATGACCTCTTAGTGACAATCACGTGTAGAAACGGACTTCGTTTTAGCTTACATAACAATTGTCTCTGACTTGTGGATATTCTAGCTTTGTGGATGTTCTACTTATACTCCTTATAGTGGATGTAAATGGGAGAAAAGCGCCTTGCAGCAATCAAATGACTAAAAGTCCGTGAAGAAACGCGCTGCTGTACTAACAACGCGTGGTACAATCCATCCTGTTAACTTATCTTGAGGCATAAGATCAGGAAGGGCTGCAATTGTTGTTCTTGCATGTATAGGGAAAGGGGTACCATTTCGAGAAAGAGTCGGAGGCCTTCATTCATTAGCCCCCCTCCCCCCGCCCCCCACCTCCCCCACCTTCTCTGGTGTTCTAGACGTATTTTCTCGCAATTTTCAGAAGCTACAATTTTATCGTGAAATACGAAATATATAATTGAACGTCTAGTTGTCTAAAAAAATGTGAATTATATACTAAGAGATGTTTCTACCATCCACATTTTCTGTCACACTATTTAATAAGTGCTTATGTTAGTTCAGAAAAGCGCCTTCAGCAGAAAACAACATGGCTTTCAAGGCTCCAAAACTAACACCCCTAAAAAAAACCTGATCATGATTAAATTTCCCTGAAAAAGAATCTGCTTCGAAAGAACCGAGTTTATAACAACCGCTTTATTGCGAACGAAAATAAAAATACGTCGATATGAAAACTTTTGAATGACAAGCCCTTGTTAAGGATATGGTAAGGCGTCTACAAACAGCTAGGCGACGACAACAATCGTGCAACCATACACTGTTAAGAACAGTCACGTCCCCGTATAGGCCATATAAGGGAATTCCCTAAACAAATTTAGTGAACTAAACGTAACCTTTTTATACCTAGCTGCTTACCAAAGATGGAGTCTTGCAAATTTTCCCCTTGCCTTTTAATTATACTCTTTCTTGGACAAGAAGGTTATTCGCGCTTCTGCTCGAGGTCGAAAACAAAGCAATGTTTGATCAGTCACCGTACCGTGCTTAGATGCAACCGATGTTAGCTTGAGCGGATCGGGTCAAGCGAGGGGCATCATATCATTTCCTCCTGATGCTTCCATAAGAAAGTTGAAAAGTGCTGAAAATTCATGTTACCCACCGAACGGAAACTATCTAAATTGCTGCCTATGCTCCCGTTGCTGAAAAACCATTTGACACCTAACTATAAAGAACGCAATAACAACTCATCTTTGTGGACAGAAAAAAAAGCTGTAAACAAACTGAACAAAAGGCTGCCATTTCATTCATTTGCCGTATGCTGTACATGTAACTCTTCTGTAGCTGTATGTAAAACTAAGTCAGTTATATTTCTTAGCATCTTTTAATATCATAGAACATTTCTACACTGAAGTGCGTTTCTTGCATGATATAATTACAACTACTAGAATGAAATAATTATATTCTCTTGGTCTATTGAAATACATCAGTTTGAGATACCTCTTGGCGCCAGCGCCTGAACCCCAAACATTTTCAGTGAATATCACATGAAATTTGAGCACTTTAGCTCATTTTGCATTAATCTACCTTTGAATAAGAATGTAATTGTAATAGTTACTTACTTCAATATATTTCCTTTGAATAATACTACGAATTATACATTCAATTCAGAATCCAACTGTTAAAGTTCTAAAGCGTTAATAAATAATGTTTTCTTTTTTATCAGCAATAAACACGCTTTCTCTTTGAGATTTCATGATGCGAATCGCAGTGTTGCAGCTTACGGAAAATGTAGTTTAGATGCCTTTCGTGTACGCTTTGGGACTTTTCTTCTTTCTTTATTTGTCAGAGTACGGTATCACCTCCGTCTTGTTTTAAATTGTTTTTCTATCATGACTTGACAGTTTTGTTCATGTTTTGGGCTAAAATGGCCGCCCGCTCAGCAATTGGCACAAAACCTTCCTCTTTCCGCCATTTTGTCAATCTTGCTGCAAACCAGTTCTGCAAATATAAATAAAAGTTCACTTCAAATTCACCAAAAAAAAAAGGGAAAAATAATAAACAAAATAAACCAAGACAGGGAAATGGAAATATCCTACCCACAGTAATTATGCATTATTGCATATTGATTAGCTGTATGCTGTTCAAAACAGTTGTTTTTAAGTTTTAGTCTCAAGTTGATAACAGTGCTTCGATGAGGTATGAACCAGGGGAACTAGAGAATTTTGGATATTTTAAAAATTAAAAAAGCTAGCCGTAATATGGGAAGTTTTCAGGAATCAAATGACACAGTCACAGCAGACAAAATAAAATATATCAAGAAAAAGATGCCGCCAAATAATGCTAACTCAATTCCAACTTAAAAACCTTCATTTGACAGCACGTTGTATAGTAAGTTACCTCAATATCAATTTAAAAAGAAAAATCAACGTAAGTGGATAAAGTAATATTTTTTCGAGTTCTGAGACCATAATTTAAGAATTTCGTTCTTATTTCATATCGTAAGATATTTTTCAGATACGTATGATATTATGATATTAGATAAAACACAAAAAGTACGAATACTCAATCAAATGGACCTCTGTAAAATGTAATTGATTGCAGTAAAATTCAGTCAAATATTCTGTGAAGAGTTTCATTTGAAACATTTCCTTTTAAAGCGCCAACGCAATTCACCCACTTTTTTTTTTAGCTTTTTCGGCGATGTTTCGTTTAAGCTTTAATAATAAAAGCGCTGGTATTTTTTTCTTCTGGACTAGCGCGAACAGAAAACAAAAGTCTTTCTCTTACCTGCACGTCTTCCTCGGTTGCTCCTATGTCGGCGGCGAGAAGCGATCTAGTCAGAGCATCCGGATATCTGCAAGACTTAAACGCGTCTTCCAAAGCGGCAGATTTTTCTTGATCTTCACTAAACTTCTTCAGAATATCCATGGCTCGTTTCAGTCGTGAAAAAGCGAATAAATCGAGAAATACTAAATTCGTGACCAAAGCCGGGAATTTTCACTTTTTCGGTCAGCTGGAGTAACTACTACAGCTTTCTAATTCAGTTGGCAGACTGTTCTATAAAATCCATCGCGAGATGAGGTTTTGTGCAAATTTCTCCCGACAGGTGCTTTTCGGAGTGTTCTGATTGGCCCACATTACATTTAATACTTCCCCCCGGGTTATTTTGTGCTTGGCGTCATATCATTATTTCATGGCCTGCGAGTAAATAACATATCTCGACCGCAAAGAACCAGTACAAACTGCCAGCTTAAATGCACCATTACATTGTATAGGGAAATCGTGTCCACAACAAACACCAAGTTATTTTTCTTTTCTCTTTTTTGAAAAAAAAATGAAAATAAAAATACACTTCAAAACAAAGGATAATTATTTAACCAAAACCAATTCGGTTTTGGCGTCGTTCATGGCAGTGAGTAAACCGCAAGTATGATAAAATATTCAACAAAATTTTACACTAGGCCTTCGTTGGCCATCTTAATTTGAATACGACTTATTCAACGTTTATTTGATTCATCTACTGTGCTGATTTTTTTGCAAATGTTTGTTGAATAAGTGAAAATTGATCATTCTTTTTGACGTCTTATTAAGCTTTATCTAAACCTAACATCAAGCTTTAAAAGCTCGATTGCTTTCTATTTGTTCCCATTAAGACCTGGTATTTGTTTATTCTGTACTTTTGCATAATTTGAAGAACCTTTTGATAATTTTAATTGGCGAATAAGAGACATGACGTTTTTTTTTAATGTCATAACTATATCGCAGTAATGGATCACATCTTCGCCGTTCTCCTGATTCATGTTCCTGAATTAACACTTTGGCATCTTGCACTTCACTTGCATTTTGACTAGCCGCCTGCCTCGTACCCAGGCGCTTCCCTTTTTGCGCGGGACTCCAGAGCGGCGCAAAGGGTCATGGGAAGCTTGCGTTCGCTGTGAAGCCTTCCCGTGCCCCGTCGCTCTCATGCCTCCTGGGCACGAGGCAGATTAACCGCCCAGGGGCGCGTTTCTCGAAACTCCCGATAACTTTCCGGGCCCGGTAAGTATTTTTTCAAGCTCATTTATTTATCGGCTAATGGTAATTATTGGCGCAAACTTAGCGATATGCTTCACGAAATTATAAAGATTAAAATTTAGCTTTCAAAATCTATGAAATTGTATAGCTATTGGAAAATATTGTGCACCTAAAATAGTTTTCGGGCCCGGAAATTTATCGGGAGTTTCGAGAAACGGGCCCCAGGTCCCATAAATGCGCACAGCACAAATGTGCAAAAAATATTATCAAGAGGTCAGCTTGCCATTCCCCAAGGGTGGCCCCCAAGGGGTGACCCTGTAAAACACGTTTGACTGTAAAAAAAAAAAAACATTGCACAAAGATCATTGCAACGATCAATATCTGCGAGGCACAAATAATACGCTAGTGATTGATCACATATTCGCTAACCTCGTCTGAAAGCTAACCACTAAAATTGTTCCTAATCAAGAATGTCCGAACCCCTCGGTACGAAAATCAGTAGTTATTTCTTCGTAAACGGAACCCCAACCCTAGTCAACTCGAACTCACACCCAGCGAAAGCAGGAGTCTAATATCGCAATTTCTGCAGACAGGCACTGCGCGTAAATTCTGATTCGCTGCCACCAAACACTTTTTTATAAAAATTAAATATACTGAGCTTTTTCTTCGACCTTATTTAAGATCAACTGAACTCTCCAAGTTTGGACTAACACTTCTTTTAAGGAGTTGCTGCTTTGTCTAACAGCGTCCCTGGTTAGTTTGTTCGAATTGGATGTAATAACTTAAAACTAAAACGTACTATATACGGCGCAAACCTTTATTCTAGAAAAGCAAAATAACTAGCATCCTATCTGGGCGGGAGTGGGTTTGGAGGGATCAATTGGTTCAATTGTGAAAAAATAATAATAAAAGAAAGGGGAAAAAAGGAAAAAAGGCTCTGAAAAAAACTTGTATTCGTGTCAGTAGTTACAGGGTGGTTCATATCGTGAAACTCAAAGGGCACAGTATTAAAACGAAGTTTCGACAGGGTTTGACAAGAGTGGCTAAAGTGGAAATTAAACTGGTCAACCAGAATGTGTTGGCGTCATTTACCGAAAACAACCTTTAAAAGGTTAGAAGGTGTGTGGAGTGACCCAAGAGTGACAAGCGTCTAATTTCTCCCTACAATATCACCAGTTGATCAAATATGCAGGTCATGAGAATATAGCAAATGATCACCAAACATGAAATGTGATGTTTAATCAAATTCTCCCAACTAGTAACATAAGAAATAAATGGAGAACAGTGAGGAGAATATGCATGTGGATATTGGGGCTTAAAGGGTTAAACCAGGTCTAACTTTGATCTCGTAAAAGAAAAATCGGCGGCTATCATACTATATTAACTACAAGCTCCACGTCATTGAGAATAGAGTTCGAGAATAAAATGGTATGATAAACACTTTTATTGACGAAGGTGGATACTACAATTGCGCTATAACGTTTAATATTTGCGCTATTTGATCTAATCAACACTTTAATAAGATGTGAATCTTCTGAAGAACGTCCACAAAATCTGATAATCTCGGTCATAAATGTTTGTTTTTGCTGTACACGATATAATGTCTGACTAGAGGCAACAGAAACGGTAACTTTTGACTTCGAGTAAGGAACAGTGAACCGTCTTCACTTTTCCTGGGCGTCGTCTTCGATAAAATCTTTTGCTTGTTCGGCGGTAATGGCGTCTATATGACTGACTTTGTTTCGGAATTTGACGCCGTAAAACTTGTCAGCGGACTCCAGCAACTCGGGTCTGAAAGTGGTGGTGATGAACTGTGCTTTCTCGGCCAACTTACGAAGCATTTCTAAAAAACAACACACAGATATCCAAATTGACTTGCAAACAACGGAATGTTTCGATATACACTCAGGGCTTCAGGAAGAAAAATATGCGATAATGATGACATAGAGACGTCCATTTATTTTACTTCTTACCTTTAGAAAAAGAGTGAAGTAAAATCGGTGAGCAAAAGGCTCAAGCCACAAATAGGACACAACTGGAAACTCCTTCCTCGCAGAGGTGCCAAGAACAAAATAACCGGGGAAAGTACAACCTGGGGTTACGGTACTGCCCGACACAAAACCGAACAACGAACTGGCAAACCGAACACTTTAAAGGGCGGTTAGTCTACGGTTAGTGTTGGGGATTCGCCGTTAGTAGCTTGAAGTTAAGGTAGAAGTTAAAGTCTAGGTCAACGCCATAGGTCAGCTTTCTAAGGGCGTTCCTTGGTTTTAGTAAATGACACGCACAGTACCTGCAACAGCTTTTCTGAACTGCGGATCCAGCGCCTGGTCAATCTCATCAAATAAATAGAAAGGTGCGGGATCACACTTCTGAATGGCGAATATCAAAGCCAGGGCCACAAGAGACTTCTGCCCTCCTGATAACTGGTTCATTTCGCGAGTCTCTGCTGACTTGCCAGTGAATGACACCTAAACACATCGACGATAATTGAATGTCAGACTAACCTAACGCTTTTGAGTTGCATGATGTCCAACAAACTGAATGGCTGTGGAAGTAAGGCAATTTGGGGCAGAAACCAAAATTATTTCACAGTTCATATATGATTTTTCATAAGTTCTCTTTAATATATTCACCTTTCACGAACTCACGAACGAAATACTACGAACCCACACAATGACCAGCTCCTAGTTGGCATGGTAACTCAGTTGCGGGTACATCTACGATGGTCTTCCATTTAATGAACTGTTTGTCTCGAGCCCACATTCGATTGTATTGTAATGCAAATACAAAGCGTTATCCGTGGAAAGGGCTATTAAAGCCCCCGCAATCGAGGAAACATTGTTGCGGAAACGTTTCCAAACGAGCGGGAAACAATGTTTCCTTGCCGTGCAAACAAACGTTTTCGCATGCGCAATTTAAGAAATGCAGCCAACGCGACCCTGGATCTAGTCAACATTGTTTCCTCGGTGCGCAAACGGGGAAACATTTGGTGCGGAAACAAAGTGTTTCTGAAAAAAAAAATCAGAAACATCTTTTGCTTCTCGGAAACAGAAAATGTTTCCCCAACAAATGTCTGCATAAACGCAGCAAACATTTAGGGAGACATTCTTCTGCAAGAATGTTTCCACAACAATGTTTCCTCGTTTGCAGGGGCCTTTAGAAACGCTTTTTTGTGTGTGTTCTAGGGGGGCTGGTGGCCAAGTTGGTCAGAGTTTCAACGTCAAGGTTGGTGGTTCGCGGCCAGGTGTCTAAAACGTGTCGTTTCCCTGGGTCAAAAAACTTACAATGTTGCGCGTTGTAACTTTGCCGTTTACACACAGTCTTCACAACCTTTTCATGGCTTCTGTGTCAAGAGGGTCCTTGGGAGATTGGGGTATAATAGATCCCATTTCCCAGGACGTAAGCACTGTAACATTGGCTACACTGTCTCTCACCAGCTGTATGTCTTAATGAAAACCCGTCAACTTTAGGGAAACTGAAGGGGGGTGGGTGGGTGGGTAACCTTACAATGGACTCGCATCCCACCAGGAAGGAGGAGTACTGCTGCCTTTTGCCTTACGCTATGGAACACAGTTAAGCTCCTGGTTACAAGTGCAATCCCTTCATGCCCCCGGCTTCAACAGGAACGTCATGTTAGATAGCACAGTCAGTACCTTGATACTTATCCCTGTGAACTGATCCACAAGAGGAACTGTAGATTGCTGGGAAGATGCCTCGCTGTCTTCCTCTTCCTACGAGGTGGAAAAAAGGGAATTGAGTGAAAAATACTCTCAAGGGACACGGCTTGGAAAAAAAAAAGACAAAAAACTTAAAGTAAAACTAAAAGCCATGCAGGAGTTAACCAACGCTGGGGATTGATGAATTTCCTACGGGGTTGAGCCACGATGTGGTACCTTGACGAGAAGCAGTCAAGCCAAGACACAAAAAAACTTAGCGAGCATGACATCCCAATGAAAACAGAATGATTCAAACGGTTTCTACAGTACAAAGATAAAATTAAATTGTTTACCTGCACAAGACTTTCCTCGTGTCAAAATATGCCACACGTTCGTTGTTCTACAAGACCATTTTGATTATCTGTACTTTCAAAAGGAACCCATTTTCCATTGTGATCCTATAACACTACCAGTAACGCTTTTTTTTTCATTATAGCGGAAGGCACTTAACGTTACTGGTTTTGGATCATTTTTAGAACGCTTATTCACGACAGCAGTTCAGCGAGTTAAAAAAACCATGACACTCATGAGACAAGTGTCACGTGTTGGTGCAGAAGCGTCGAGATTTGGGCGCGAAGTTGTGCTGTTGTTGTTCTAGTTTTTTTTTTTGTTTTTGTTTTGTTTGTTCTGTTTGCCAAACGATAGTTTTTTTTTTTCTGATAGCCAAATGTTAAACAATTGGCTCCCTTCTTCAACAATAATTTTTGCAATGATGTCTGAATTTTGCAAGCCTTCCTGATATCGCAGAATAAAAAGTCAGTGACTTGACCAGATATACGCTGCTGGAAATAAGGACAGTAGTTAGATCTGCCGATTGGCTCATTTCCAAGTTAGGTACGTGATCAAATCGGTGATACCAGTGTAGCCTGTAGCCTGCAGTAATGGGGAGAAATATTTGATTTTTTTACCGGTTGTTCCACTGGGTCTGTCTTCATTACCAAAGTGGCTTTCCCATGAGAAACAAGCTGCTTGAATACTTCACTAAAATAGTGAGACATCTGTTGATACAACAAACACAACAGTCAATTAAAGGACAAAGAGGTTTTGTGGGTCTACACTTAAAGAGGTGCAACTGATGGATACTACAGTGGGACCCCGGTAAACGGCACTTCATTATTACGTTATTTTGGTCCGAACAAATGCTCAGTTACTTTCTTAGAGGAAAAGGTTTTTTGGTAGTTTAAAACTCACAAACACTTCACGACATTCAGAAAGTTGCAGATATGAAACTTACTTGCTTAAAGGTTAACAGGATAGCCTCATGTTTACGTTGCTCAAGAACATCCATCAAGTCCACAATTGACTGGTAAAAGGAAACAAAGAGGACATAAGTTTGGAAGAAACAATAAAAGTGCAAAATAATGTAAACTCTTTTTCCTCGAAAATAGTCAAGTGATGTGATTCTAATTTAAAGTAAAAGGTATAAAAGAAACCAACGTTTGTACCTTTTTAATTACTTTTTTGCAAACTGGTATACGAAAGCTCGTCAGAACCGCTTTATGCTACATCTGAATATTTTCGCCTGTACAATCTTTCATTTCTTGCCCCACCCTACCTCCCCCTCCCTTAATATGTCTCCAATAGCACTCCTTTGTTCTGAACAAGCGCAAGCCCATACATTTTGTTTCTAAGGTTTAATGCTCGGCCCCACTAGCATCTTGCTATAATCACTTGCCGAGGGTAAATAAAGGACATTTATTTATTTATTTTTTTCTCAGCGCGTGAGCGGGCAAGATGAACCAAATCCTGCAATCTGATTGGTTCCGGGAGCGGGCGGAATTTTCCGATCTTGACCGCGGTCAACGGAACGGGCGAGCAGGAGT
>Ga0126336_10000171_pt1 | contig 20312 bp, 9 predicted proteins | sample SidCmetagenome_FD_92530 | JGI IMG/M metagenome (GOLD analysis project Ga0126336, IMG submission 92530) | Coral microbial communities from El Islote,Puerto Morelos, Mexico - Siderastrea C C metagenome | ecosystem: Host-associated > Invertebrates > Cnidaria > Coral | place: El Islote,Puerto... | reverse complement strand
GTATCGTGGGATATTTTTACTCGTCTCTTGTATTTTGACTCGCCCTACGGGCTCGCCAAAATACGGCAGGACTCGTAAAAATATCCCACGATACTACACACTAAACCGTCTAATAAGATATATGTATACGCTGTTTATTTCCCTTCAGACCATCCTCTATAATGACTAGGAGGGGCCTTTAAAATCAATGTTACTTTACAAGACAATGAGAATGCAATTTGCAGACTAAAACAATGGAATGCCCAAGTAACTGTTTGAGTCTTCCGCCGAGATCGCTTGCTTGCGCTTAGAAAATGCGAACATAACAAACTGACTTCTCGCTTTCTATGTCATTGAAACTTTCACATGGCGAACATCAGATAATTCAACATTTTGAGGGAGTAAATGCCTTTCATAAAAGCCTAAAGATTTGTAAATTGAGGCCGTAGATTGTTGCAACTTCGCAAAGTAAATCGATGCGACATGGCTCCTCCGATTTGTTTTGAATTTACGTGGCAATTTTCTCGATCGCAGGAATATTCTGGCAACCAATCAGATCGCGAGGAAAACGATAGAACCATTTGAAAACAACAACAAACGGTCGCAAGGCCGTTTAACATTTGGCACCTGAAGGCTATATTGTTTGAAAAGAAAAAGGAAGAAGGAGTGTCTTATACGTTTTGCTTACTTGAATCACCTTCGAGTACATTCTGCTTCAAAGGGGATACGATGAAATCGCAACAACTACATGTTTATCAGTTTTTTAGTGCTTTTTGGAAAGAAATCTCTGCTAGCTGGTTAAGGCAGTGTAGATCTGGCCAATGAAATAAATATTATGTTTTGTTTGTTACAAATCAAGAATCGCTTTGACTTCAAATCACAACTGAAAAGCAAACTGCTTTTCTTCGTAAACTAAGGTTAAACGCTCCCAGCTTTGTCGTCTTCTCCACGGACTTTAACTAAAATTGAACATTTCAGTAGCTAAGAATAAATATATACATATTGAGCCTGCACCTTAAAAATGGAAAGAGGAGGATTTGGGATATTGATTATAAATTTGTTTCTTTTTCTACAATAGCAGCCTTTTTCTTTTCTCCTTACTTTCTTTTGTTTCCCCCTGGTTTATGCACTGTTAAAAATTTACTGTTGGGCATTATGGGGTGTAACCGATAGTTGCATGAAAGGTTATCTGAAAAAAGAGCACGGTAGCTGAGCCGCGCTGGGAGATGCAAATAATTAACTGTCTGCTCCGATCGTAAGTTGTGCCAATTCGTGCACACTATATTAAAGCACTTTGTGTTTTATATTATTGAAGACCGCTGTATTTTCCTTGATGTGAAAGGAATCGGACGAAGTTTTCCATTCCGAGGTCTTTGCAACGTTTTTATTTGTAGACAATCAATTGTATTTAGCCCCAACTTTTGTCATGCACGAACGTCTATGAAAAAGATCACTACCTTTCCGTCCACAGTGGTGTTCTTCAACCTTAGAAAACGTTACAGATCGATGGATCTCAACCAAAGACAGCCTCACAACAAATGACCAGTCCTGCGTCCTTTCAAAGAAAAACAGTACTGTTTGTAATTATAAAATTCACTCCTAATATCAAGGTGGGTGTACGGAAGTGATGTTTTATAGCGGTTAAACAGCCTGTGTTTGCGGCATTAAAATGGACAAACACCGTGACGACTGTTTTTAATTATATTTTTTACAAAACACAATACATGACGTTTTCAGTAGGTTAACAGCGTTGTTTGTGAAGACATTAGTACGTTTTAATTGAACGTGTTTCCAGAGCTGCTGAAATGTTACGGGGAAAACTAATTTTTGCCATCTTTTGTCCTAAGCACAACTAACAAAGTTTTTAATTACGCTATTAAAAAGGCTGAGTAAAGGCCAGAATTCAACTTTCAATGAATCCATAAGTTTTCTTTTATTTCTTTGAGAGCCACCGAATAGTCACAAAATCATCGCGACTTTGTGATAACAGCGCGGAAACGAACGATCAAGAAACACAACAGGTGATCCGGCGATACGTCAGCGAACCACCGGGGGATTAACTTCAATTCGGACCTCTCAGAAAATTAGTTCTCTCCAGAACGATGAGGATCAGAACCCACCAATCACAACCGACCGACCATCGTGATATATATGGTGACGCATAACCGAGTCGGACCCATCGCCTAATAAAGACTAACAGTAAGCATTCGAAACGTCGCGATCTGCAACTCAAGTGAGCACATCGATCGTGAGACAGACGATATACACTATAATAATATATATCCTGAAGAGTGTGATCTGTAGCTTTAGAACATAAAAACTTGTATGAAAATACATCTCAAAAACTCTGAAATTTCTTATTCTAATTTTTTTTAATACGTATTTATTTTAGAACTTAGTTCAGCAGATCTGGAGGACACTTCACACTTTCGGTAAACTGAATACGGGGAAGGTGGTTTCCGTTGGGCAATTTCCCAAATTAACGTTTTGCATTGCACAAAATAGGAGAAACGCGACAGTGCCAGCGGAATGGGTTTTCCGTCAAAGCGCTCAAAAAATCCAAACCGGCCGCTTCTTACTAGACACCATATTTCAGTCAAGGCGTCTGCCATAGGTTGTTGTTATTGAATGTTACTGCGGTGTCATCTTGTGCCACCTTTGGACTATTCGGTGGTGAACGATCATCTTTGACACTCTTCAATGAAAGCAATAAGTTTGTGTGCCCATCTTTCTTCTCGGTGGGACTGCTTGGTAAGGTATAGGCACTTGATTATTATTATTGACATTAGTCTCCAAAAGCTAACGGTCGTGTTATTCTGGTTGCAGTCGTTGGTTCTCGTGGACAAACGAGACAACTTGTTTCGGTAATGTCGAAGACAAGGGCAACAGTAAAGCTGAAAGCTCCTCACGAAATTTGCCGTTTAGCACGACATATAGGCACGGATTGATGGCGCTGTTGGCATGGGCTAGCCAGTTAAAAACGAACTGAACCTCTGTTGGTAGCATGTGTGATTGATCAGGCCGTACATACCAGAAGTAGTGATTGACATATACTGGTAACCAGCACAGCGCAAATACCACGCATATGATTACCAACTAACGCACCACCTTGCATTTAGATTTCTTTGTTGCTGCATGGTTGGTATCGGTCACGTTTCCATGGCTCTTACGCAGCCACAATTTACGACAAATCAAAAAGTAAACAATAATCGTTATAAAAAGAGGTAGCACGTACATCACGATGAAAACGACGATGTGGTAGATCGTCAGCACTCGTAAAGTTTCTTTGAATGTCAGATCATCTGGATCTGCCCACGGCCACACCTGCAGACAATAATATCAGTCTTGTACATATCTTACTTGAAAGGTAAGAAGATATGGGATCATCAGCACTAAAGATAGGATCCAAATGATTGCTGACAAAATGTTATGTTTCGGAAGACCTTCTCTTTCAAAGGATAGAAGATGTCGTAAAATCTGTCTAATGAAATGAACATCATCGTCAAAACAGTGGCCGAAATGCCAATGGGGATGGCATAGAATACGGCCTTACAGGTCATGGTACCAAGTGGTCCCCCAAACCAAAGATTTCGACGGAAAAGGAAAAGCAACGGAAAACGGCATTACTGTTAAGAGTCAAAAGCAGATCTGCAAAGGCCATATTGGCAATGAAGAGGTTTGTTACATTGGCAGATGAGGATTTCTTTAGCACCAAGAACAAACCAAGGGAGTTGCCGAATAGTGCTACGACGAAGATCACTGCATATGCCGCGGTTATGCCAATCTTGAAGTCTGCTGGAATGCCCCCGAGTGGTGCTGGTACGGCAGCGACGTTTGGGACTTGAGTGGCATTTGTTTCTAACAAGAAAGAGATAGAAATCTTCATAAGAGAGAGTCACATGAAAGGTACACAACAGGGTCTTGATAAAAGAGCTGTTGTAAAAAGAAAAATTGCGTTTACCCAACGAGATCGTGGTTTAACCGCCTTCTGTGGGAAAAAGATCAAGATTTTGCCCAATTGCTCGATTTCGCGTTCCATTTCTCCATGATTTTTTCCTGCAAAATCATCAAGCCGCCATTTTGAATATTTCAGGGAGCTAAATCTGGGTGGTGGGGGGGGGGGCGGAAGGGGGGATGAAATAATTGTTGCTGTTAAGAGGACTATACATGAGTGGCAGTGTAGTGCACTTCGGGATTTGAGCGATGGTACAAGAGAACTATTAGTAATCTAAATGTCAAAAGCTTTTATTTTTAGAACTAAAGCCTAAAATTAAAGGGAAACCAGTTAACAAAAAACTTACTGGTGTTGAAATAATATATTGGATTAATCACAATATAATCATCAGGGAGTTACCATTTGATTCTTTAGCAGCACTGTTATTGTGTATCAGTTTGAAGAAAGCTGACATCTCTGATTCTTGATCCTGCAATATTCAGCTATAAGTGAGGGGAATGAGAAAAATATTAGAATTTGTTAGTTCTAGTTTAAACCCTTTTTTACTTTGACGTCGGATAAATGACAGTCTTAAGACAAATGTAGAAAAGTACACGTTTTATTTATTTACTTTGCTTGTTTATGATCAAGGAGAGAAAACCAGGACATTGTCTGCACAAAGCGTAAAACAAATTCCAAATTCCAAATTCCAAATGAGTTACTTTCTGAAACAAAGTAATGCAGCTTTGACTGGGTTTGCAGCAAACAGCTTATCGCTAAGCTAAGAATATGGTGGACGCCCAAAAAATTAAAATAATTTTTAACATTCAAGTTGTTCCCACAGCATAAGTTGCACTGCACGTGACTATTAGTAAGTTGAACAGACTTTGTGAGGCCAAAAACAGTTTCACTGGACTAAAAAACCATCTGCTAAATAACCTACAACAACTGCGCAAAAGCAATATTTTGGGAAGCTTGATACTATAGTTGGCCACCAAAATAAACTAGCGAGAAACCGGCCAACAATTCGGGAAGAACTGAACATACTTCTCTCCAAATTAATAATGCTTCCACAGGGCCTAAACGCGAGCCCTTGCCGCACAATTAACGGCTAGAAGTCACCAGAATTAATAGCACCAGAATGGACAAAAAGGATAAAAAGGCTCATTCGAAATCTTTTCTTTTGTTTCCTTTAGTAGCCCTTTACATACAATGTAACTTACCTTAATGTCATTACAGCTCTGTTGTGGCGCCTGATCAAACGACAGAACAAAATAAACCGTTTGCATCATTTAACAGAATAAAGAGTGTTTTTATACGCTGTTTAATAAAGATGGGTCGTGAATATAAATTCACACCTAATGAACTATGACATTAATGATAACGAAAACATTATGGTTTTGCACTCAGCTCCTATTGAGATAAAAATATGAAAACTTGAAAATATTCAAACCTGAGAAAATCTAGTTTTTACGTTCATAACTTGAAGTAAATTGTTTTACTAATATATTGCGTTGGTTATAGAATTCAGCAGAGGTCACTGAGAAAAGTTAAATTCCGAGGGGTTTCTCTAATAACTGTTTTCTGCTTTTTTTCTTTCGGGCTTAAAATGAAACTTTGAGGACAGCTATTGAGTAGCTTGAGGGTTGCAGTCGGCACAAACAGTTAAGTTTAATTAACCAAACTTACTGGCAATTTGTGATGTTGCTTGAGACGTACGCCTTAACATAAATCCTCAAAAATCCTCTATAGGCTCTTTAGTATTTATTTTCCTTCGAACAATGACCATGACAATCTTTTGAAAGAGTGAAAAAACACGATCTTTAAATAAAGGGGAAGTTACTAGTGTTGGCACATGTATGATAGCAGGTGCTTTTGCCAAATTAAAAAGTTAAAAAAAAGCCACTCGCCAGTTTTCATAAAACGTTTCCGCCCTAATGTTTAAAATATTTTGTATTGATATCATTCTTTTTGTTGCCCTAACACCTACTGCTTGGTGGGAGAGTGTCATTCGTGATGTTTTTGGTTCGTATTCAAAATGAAAATTTTACATACAGGACAACCAACTATGGCTTGAGTGCTGTAGTCCACATGCAGTTTCATTAACCAATTTTGCTGGCAATATATGATGTTTCTTGAGGCTGACCTATGCCTACGTACATTTTGCAAAAAATCCTCTGAGTTCTTTAATAGTTATTTGCCTTTGGACTATGACGATCAGTGTTTTAAAAGAGTGAAAAAAAACTTGAGCTTGAATCAAAGGGTAAGTTACTAGTTTTGGTTGGCACATGTATGATAACAGCTGCATTTCTTTAAATGAAAAACTCAGCACTTTTAATAGTACGTTCCTGCTGCAATGTTTAAAACATTTTAAATTTAATATCATGGAAATTCTGAACTGAAAATTTAGAACCTCATAAACCTAATCTATACAAACAAAGCTTTGTGATGTGTTATTAATAACTAACCATTCATTGTTTTAATTGCCTCAACACCTACTGCTTTAATTGCAGGTACTCATTAGGTAATCATGATGTGAAAGGAAGTTGTTAGCTGATCTCTGGCAGTTTTGAATTGGAAATCTTCGTTCAGTAATCTTTTTTTAAATGTTTTCACCTCTAAATTGGCATTAGTTACCTATCTCGCAAAGTAAACTATAGCTAGTGAGGAACCAGCGATTCATTCGGGAAGAAAAAAGCTACTGGGATGGATGGACGTTAAAAGGCAATAAGCCGTTTAAGGTGTTTCCATTCGATTGATCTGCCCATCCTTTTCATGCATAATTGATTGCGTCATTAGGTCCCGCAACAACGCATCCATGTTCAGAACGTAGTAGGTTTTCTAACGAGGATGAGCTTTCTGGAGAAATAAATTGTTTTTTTTTTTAACAAGCATGGTGACCCACGGTTTTTAGCCCAACAATTATCGCCTATGTGCTGAAAAGTTTTTAGAAAATTTCAAAAATAGTCGCTACAAACGCGATTCTTGCTCACTACTAGTATGATACTAATATGATACTAAGTATGATACCATTAGATGCTGTATGACTCAAACACAAAACACATATCAATTTGTTGCTTGTGCGTAACACATGAAATATATCTCGTTGTTTTAAGTTTGACCTTTCCCTGTTCTTCCTGCTCCCATCAAATGTAGCAGGAACTGGTCAAAAATTGCGTGGGTTATTTCAAGTAACTGAACGGTAAGGTCGATAATTTTTGATGAAACCCTTCGTCTGGTTATGCATGCTGATGAGTCAAAACAAAGACGAAGCAGCTGTTCATGGTTGCCACTCCACAAGTAATTGCAGTGATTATTTTATTTGTCAGTGCGCATGTGTAAGGTTCTGGCCAAAACTGCAAAGACTTCTGATTTTAAATTGAGTAATCCTTTAACAATTATTTCTCCAGCCAAGTTCCCTAATGTTTTATTTCACATTTTTAAAGTGAAGAGGGCGTTGCCCTAATTGGCCACTTTACAAACGAGTAGAAAACTGCGAGCGAGTTGATTGATTAAAGTCTAAAATCAAATCAGGAACCCCAAAAAATAGTAATCCTGCTAACTTTAAAACAAATCGGTTGCATGTAAACAGCACAAGTGGCTTCTAAAATCAAGACGATTCACAAAGTTCTTATGGTTAGGGGGGATCCGCTTTTCAAAAGAGAGGTTTGCACGTTTAAAAAAATGTAATTTAGTGACTTTTCATCCAAACTTTTCCAAACTCTGAAAACGATGGTGCTGTGCTCTTTTATGAAAGAGGCCATTTCTTTGTACTTTCAACTTAGTCCAAGACCCCTACCCGCTTTTGAATCAACATCGAGAAACTGAATTACCATTTAAGATGAACAATTACAATAAAGTCCGTGGCCAATTTCGTTTCTTGAGTAGATGCATTTTAAACCGTTTCTTCACAGCTCTCTTTTTTTCAAATGCTTGCTCATTGCAGTGATTATTTTGCTGCAGTTTTTGGAGATAGGTGTCTGAGATATGGTCTTTTAAGTATTGTGCATTCAAGCATAATAACCGTCCCACGGACAAGATCTCGTGGTTGCTGCACAGGAGACCAGGCTCACGAGCACACCACTTTAGTGGCCAAACTATAAGGATTTGTATGGAAATAGATCCGCGTGCTAGTTTAGTCAGGAAACTAAAAATGACAATAAATAGATAATAAAGTTTACATACCAGATCAAACGTTATCCTTGTGTTGTTTCTTGACCGCCTGAAAGCCTTTCAACCGCATTTCAGCCAGCTCAGTTTTAGTTTTCCGAAACCGATAACCTTCACGATTAGCACACCGGCAAGCGTCTTCGTATTACATCAAAGTAGAATCTCAAAAATGTATGTTTCGTCTCTTCTTAAAAGAACGAATTCCATTCTTGTTTCCTGTTTTCTCTTGTTAAGACAATCCTTTCTGTATATCTCTTAAATATTAATTTGTCGCCAATGGACAGCAGCTGCAAAAGGTTAATTGAACGTTCAAACACAGAATTCCATTTTCAATCACGTCAGCAAAATCAAACATTGCACCATACAAGATTAATTATGTAATCAAAACCGCGAACAACAGCGAATCTTCACGAGAGCTCATGAAAATAACCACAGGAATGTCTATGTGCTCACCACAATATCTCGTAGCTGCTATCGCAACCGCGAGATAAAAAGGGATGCTTTACAACCCAAATCGAACTGTTTTCCATCCTCGGAGACCCAGGAGCAGATAGTCGGGGTGAGAGGCAGATAAAACGGGCGAAATCGGTGCGAGCAGAAGCCTGGTGCGAGTTAAAGTTTATGAGACGGGCAGGAACAGCCCCGGGAAGATACCTTTAACGGGCTAGTTCAAGAGCTCATTTGCATTTTTGCTTTTGATTGAGCACAAATTTTGAGGAATTGTATTTTTTCTGCCCAATCAGCGATCAGGTTATTTCCCCGTTCCTTTCGTGACGTCTTATACAGAGTGTAACTTTGCTAAATATCTTACCCAGATATCATGCACTCGTGCGTGCTGAAATCAACTTTTTGTGTCGCTCGTTCGATTGGCCTCCCACGCAGTCGTTTTTAGGAGAATCGTATTTTGGGGGAGTGAAATACGACTCTCCTAAGAACGACTGCGTGGGAGGCTATCGTTCGAAAGGCCTACCATCGAAGAACGTTTTAGTAATATGCGAACCCAAAAAGTCAAGAAATCGAGAAATTTGAGAAGAATAATCAAGGAAAAAGAAAACAAGAACGAAAATCAGATTGAGGTATTATGAAAAGTTCACACCTTAGGTGTGAACTTTTAGCAGCGTGCAGTTTGGAGCAAACGCTATTAAAGACAAGTTGTGGAACGTACGTAAATCCTAACTGCATGCTTCTAAAATTTCATACCTAAGATGTGAACTTTTCACCATCCTCGATCTCATTTTCATACTCTTTGTTTTCTTTTTCCTTCACTACCCTTGCCAAATTTCTCGATTTCTCGGCTTTGTGGGTCCCATTTTACTGAGACTTTCTTCGATGGCAGGCCCATCGAACGAGCGAGAAAGAAAGTTTATTTCAGTACACACGAGGGCATGAGATCTAGGTACAAGATTTAGCAAAGTTACACTTTTCACAATTTCACAATTTATTCGCAACAAAATTCACAAAAATGCATAAATTATTAAATACAAAAATTATTACATTAAATTACATTGCACTCTGTAAAAGACGTCACGAAAGGAACGGGGAAATTAGCTGATCGCTGATTGGGCACAAAAAATACAATTCCTCAAAATTTGTGCTCAATCAGAAGCAAGAAAGCAAATGGGCTCTTGGACTAGTCCGTTAAAGGTATCCTCCCAGGGGCTGTTCCCACCCGTCTTGTAAACTTTCGCTAGCACCAGGCTTCAGCTCGTACCGATTTCGCCCGTTTCATCCGCCTCTCTCCCCCACTAAGTGCCCCTGGGTTTCCGAGGATGACTGTTTTCCTGTTTTCTCTTGTTAAGGTGGCTCCCTATAGTTTTATGACCGCGCGCGCGCTGATGATGCGAGCTATAGTAATCTGCGCGCGCTCACATAAAATCGTAGGTTTTTCCTGATATTTTATGACGTCAGCATAGCCAAAAAAAGCAAAGTTAACAATTAATTTTCTCGCTTTTCCTTCGGTGAATGTTTTTAAATTTTTTCACATTTTGAGATACTAACGCTACCTTTTACACATTATTTTTTTGGAAAAATTCTGTCGGAGTAATTCAGTTTAATGGTTAAAAATAAGAAATCACGTGATATCGGTGAACCCGTCTGAACGACCCCATATTTTTTCCTCTGCAAAATGTTAGTCAAAATCATTTGCACATAATAGGAAAGTTTAAAAAAATTTCACTGAGGGAAAATCAAAATATTTAAGAAAAAAGACGAATTAATGGAAAATATCTATCATTCCTTAGATGCTTTGTTGCCATGACAACGGCCTATGCCTAAGAAGCAAAACCTGAAAAATAAGGGTAATTATGTTGGTAACCTTACTGGTAAAATTCAGGATCAAAGATATCAAGACAACAGAACTAGGGCTTCTTTTGCAAGTCTTGCCAGTTCGTTTAATCACTTTTGTAGAAACTCTAGGAAGCCACCTTAAGACAATCCTTTCTGTGTATCTCTTGAATATTAATTTATCGCCAATGGACAGCAGCTGCAAAAGGTGAATTGAACGTTCAAACACAGAATTCCATTTTCAATCACGTCAGCAGAATCAAACATTGCACCATACAAGATTAATTATGTAATCAAAACCGGAAATCGACTGTTCTCGTTGACTGTGTATGCTTCTCAATCAACACAACTATAATCACGATATGATCCTGACGAAAACCTATTCTACGAACAGATCCCTGTTCGCTGTGATCTAACTCTATTTCTCCTAAATTTTACCATAGCATCCTGAACTGATAAACGACACAATGCAAGTTATTACTCCTAGCAGCAGGAATCCCAGGCATCCTAGTTATCTGATATATCAGCGCTTTAAAATAACGAACGTTTCTCCGACATAGCCCAATGATACAGCGAAGTTCTTCTCTTGGGAATACCGAAGATCTCGCGAACATCAGCGAATCTTCACGAGAGCTCATGAAAATAACCGCAGGAATGTGCTCACCACAATATCTCGTAGTTGCTATCGCAACCACGAGATAAAAAGGGATGTTTTACAACCCAAATCGAACCGTTTTTCTCTCTTTTTTTCTCAGTGAAAATTTTTTAACAAAAAGGCAGCATATTTTATGTCTGGTATGCAAAGCGTGTGGAATTTTCGCTTGAGCAGCAGCCGCAACAGCAGCAGCAGCAGCAGCCGCAGCAGCAGCAGCGTCATTTATTAGTGTTTAACCCGTAAGATTAGCCTTAGCCGTTTGATTTCTCTCCGAAATTTCCAACGGGAAAAAGAGCCCCATTTTGAAGTCACAAATGTCATTTTCGTTTTCATCTCGGGAATTTGCAGTCCAGCTGCCTAAATCATTGTTGGTAGTATGAATATTACATTTCCATCTACATTCAAGGCAAACAATTGAACCCTCCGTTTTCAAATTAAAAAATCATCTCCTCAGTCTTAATAATTTCTATCTCCGTCTTGTGGAGTTGTTGGCCTTTTTACCATTTAAATAGAAACATTTCCAGGTAAGGCGGGCCAAATGTTTCTTTAATTTAATGTTGGGGTAAAATTTAGTGCTACACGGTATGTATCTTAAAAAGCGACGACGTCACAAACGGTTTAATGTGCACAGAATTCGCTCTCTGGGATCAACCTATTGATTTTCTAGATATCGTAACATAAAAAAAAAACCTTAGATACTCCGGAACCCTGGTACCTTGGTGGAGATATGACTTTGCTTGTACGGACAATAAGGGAACAAAAACATTAAAAAAGTAGGAAAATATCTTCTTGAGTAAGGTTGATTTAATTTCTTTATTCACATTTCTGCACTGTGTATGCAGAATTGATTGCACTGACACTTGCGTAAACGAATACCTCAGTGGCTAACACCAGCATATTCTGATGTTGTATTTACAACTTAAGTTATTAACAGGCTAGGCAGCCTTCGTTTACAGCACTTATTGTACTGCGAATACCATACTTACAAGAGGGGTTGTTGAAAAATAGAGGGAATTTCGCATACGATCTTTCTTGCATTGAAAACTTTACTTGATTAAGTTATTTTTAGGTCATCACGGTCGTCAATTGAGCCCCGAAGAAAATTTGTACGTTGGGTGGATGTTTCATTTGAGGTGTTTTAAAAGGTGAGGAGGGGACGGGGGTAGTTATGACGATAGTGATGATGAAAATAAATGATAAAGTATCACTGACGTAAGACTTGTTTGTAGGTATTCCCTCTTTGTCCCATTATCTAGCTCCTCCTTAACTTAAGCCGGAGAACTGTTGCCCCAGTAGCTTACGACATAATTGCCCTCTTCTAATAACTAATTTACAATACTTATTTACAATCAACTTACAATTAAATGATTATGACTGCTCGTGTTACAAACTCTATGTTTTTTATCTATGTCACCTTTGGTAAACTGAGTGTAGGGGCTTTTGGTTGCATTACATGCCATATGTATTGCGTCGAATTTAGGCTCAGTTCCCAATTAATGTTTTCTTTTCAAAAATATTGTGAAGCAAACCTTAACATAGCAGAGTACTGCTGAAGAGCTTTTAATCGAATGATCACACGAAAATATTTTATTCACGGACTCAGAAGTTTGCACCATTATTGGAACAGAGAGTAAATTCCTAAGGAGCCAGTGCCACCCAAAGTGCTTTGCGCACTTGTGTTTTTGTTTTGAAACAGCTTTTAGTCTTTGGCTGGCTTGTTTACCGGACTTTTCGCATACTATACCGTGCCGAAATGGCCCTCCAGCGAACTGATATGTACAGTTGTAGCCTCTGAATATAGAAATAGCTTTATCACTAGACGTTACTAGAGAAAACAACTCCAGATCTGACTTTATAGTCAACGCGTATGGAACTATTATAGCGCCCGATCGATGGATCGGATGGTCGTAAAACCAGAGCAACCACTGCCACTCGATATAAAAGTAAGACAAAAACAAGTATTTGGATTATTGACGTCTTCATCGCTAGATGTCACTGAAGAAAACTACTCAAGATCTAACTTTGCAGTCAATGCGTGTACATGGATCTATTACAGACCGATCGATTGATCGCGCGATAGATCACATCGACCGATGTTGATGGACGCAAAACCAGAATAGCCACTTATATAATTACACCACTCTTCGTAAAAATAAAACATAAACAGACAGTGAACACAAAGAATAATCAAGCAAAACAGCACAAGCTCATGACCATGAGCATTACTTTGGAGTAGCCGGTCCATAGCTACTGACATTAGCTAATGGCAAAAAACGTCTTTTCTCGAAATTAATGTTCCTTTTGTTATCATCCGACAACAAATGCAGCACTTTTTCGGCAAACCCACTGTCAGTTCTTTTGTTGAAACCTGTAGACGTTTTACATTCCCTCTGCTACTGATACACAAACTCCTTCAGCTGAACAACTTTAAGAGAGCCCGGAAAACTAGGCCTTCACCTTAGCTTTCCTGACCCCTACGAAACATCCAATTTAAGATCTCCTTCTCCACTGCGAAAACAGTTCAGAATTCAGAATGTACACGAGGAAATCAATACGGCGTGCTTTCAAGTGCTTTCAGATTGCTAACGGCAGCGATAGAAAAAGAAACAACTCATACTTCACAACGATCAAGAACATGGCGGATTTTTCATATATGAAATATTAATGTACCTCGGCGCGCAAAACGTTTTGGGTGACAATGGCTGTTTAAAGTTAAAAGACTAAGGTGTGTGCCATATATATTGATCTTATGACAACCAGAAAAAAAAAAAAGGAATGCGCAGTAAGATATCCTCACTTAAGCTATATGTATTTATAATACTTTGCCCTAAATCAAGCGCAGTACTTGTGTAAATTCAGTTCTCATGTGTACAAAAATAAAAATGCAAAAGCATGTAGGGACGGATAGTAATTGGAGGAAACTTAATTCCCATGCAAGTATCACTCTTATGGATTTTATAATTGAGGACTAAAGTCAATATGATTGAAGTGCCAAAAGAGCATGCAGTAAACTCAATTAAATCGCACACACACAGCACAGTATAATAATTATGTGGAGGTGAAATTTTCAGCTTTTAGATAACATCTGAGTGATGTATTTTTGAAATTTATAAGCTGGGAATCTCTTCTTAATGTGATGATCGCTCTCAGGCAAGGAACATCTCACACGGTCGATCTTAATTTAGTTCGTTAGTCCTCTAATCCTGCCTCCAAAGCGGCCGCTTCTTTCTAGACACCATATTTCAGTCAAGGCGTCTGCCAAAGGTTGTTGTGTTTGATTGTTATTGCGGTGTCATCTTGTGCCATCTTTGGACTATTTGGTGGTGAACGATCATCTTTGACACTCATCAATGAAAGCGATAAGTTTGTGTGCCCATCTTTCTTCTCGGTCGGGCTGCTTGGTAAGGTATAGGCACTTGATCGTCCCATTGACATTAGTCTCCACACGCTAACGGTCGTGTTATTCTGGTTGCAGTCGTTGGTTTTCGTGGACATACGAGACAACTTGTTTCGGTAGTGTCGAAGACAAGGGCAACAGGCCAGTAGAGCGAAAAGCTCCTTACGAAATTTGCCGTTTAGCAAGATGTATAGGCACGGATTGATGGCGCTGTTGGCATGGGCTAGCCAGTTAAAAACGAACTGAACCTCTGTTGGTAGCATGTGTGCTTGATCAGGCCGTACATACCAGAAGTAGTGATTGACATATACTGGGAACCAGCACAGCGCAAATACCACGCAAATGATTACCAACAAACGCACCACCTTGCGTTTAGATTTCTCGGCTGCGGCGCGGTTGGTATCGGTCACGTTTCCAGGGATCTTACGCAGCCACAATTTACGACAAATCAAGAAGTAAACAATAATTGTAATAAAAAGAGGCAGCGCGTACATCACGATGAAAACGACGATGTGGTAGATCTTCAGCACTCGATAAGTTTCTTTGAATGTTAGATCATTTGGATCTGCCCACGGCCACACCTGCATACAATAATATGCGTCTTGTCGGTATCTTACTTGAAACGTAAGAGCATATGGGATCATCAACACAAACGATAGGATCCAAATGATTGCTGACAAAATTTTGGGTTTTCGGAAGACCTTCTCTTTCAAAGGATAGAAGATGGCGTAAAATCTGTCTAATGAAATGAACATCATCGTCAAAACAGTGGCCGAAATGCCAATGGGGATGGCATAGAATACGGCCTTACAGGTTATGGTACCAAGTGTTCCCCCAAACCAAAGGCTTCCGCGGAAAATGAAAGCAACGGAAAACGGCATCACTGTTAAAGTCAAAAGCAGATCTGCAACGGCCATATTAGCGATGAAGAGGTTTGTTACATTGGCAGATGAAGATTTCTTTAGCACCACGATCAATCCAAGGGAGTTGCCGAATAGTGCTACGACGAAGATCACTACATATGCTGCCGTTATGCCAATCTTGACATCTGCTGGAATACCTTCGAGAGGCGGTGGTGCGGCGTTTTGAACTTGAGTACCGTTTGTTGCTAACAGAAAGAGAAGAGATACAAATCTTTATGAAAAACAAACTCTAAAGGAAAAAAAATAAGCAGCTTTCTTAAGTATGGAAAGGAACCTGCTGAAAGCTTGCTTTACTGTCTTCCCCCCCCCCCCAAAAAAAAATAGATAAAAGACATGAAAAAAAAATAGGGAGGAGATATTAAATTGAGAGATAAAATGACGGCTTACAAACGTAAGGTTCTACTAGAATTGCAATTTTGATTCGGACATGCTGTTGCAAACTGCAACCCATCAGTGCACATCTATCCTTATATTCAATTCCTGCACCGTGTCATTTTGCTCTTTAGAATCTCTCTACTATCCGACTTAGTAAACACATTTGGTGGCATTTGGAAGTATAACAAGGAGTACTATAATTAGGGAAGGAAAATAATATTATATCCATATTTTGTCTCCATACTATTTCTTAAAATCCCGTGAAAGCGTACGGAAGTCGCAGGACAAGTCCAAAAGGGTGAGAACTTGAATCCTAACTAGCTTTCGTCGAATCTCATTCGATCTCGTCTTGCTCCGTCCGAAACACGAACCTTGAAACTAATTATTATAAATTGAAATCGTTTTGCCGATGAAATACTCATTTTGACCCAGACTACTGCTAAGGCATAAATTCTCACCGACAGTTACATTTACAATGAAAACAATGTAAAGATTGCTGTCCCTGATGATGGCTTTATTCCCGGGAAGAAATGTTTACCGAATTATAACGTTTATAATTGTTCACGACATGCGCAATTGCTCAAGGCTGTCATCCTTGGGCCAAATTTCGCGTTACTTGGGAAAATTAACCTTAAATTGATTCAAATTGAAAGAAACTGGAAATGCCTGTCAACCAACGTGTCTAGCTAAGAAATAAATTGCAAGAAAAAGTGGGCGATTTTGGCTATTGCAAAATTTGTTCTCGTTTGGAATCTCTCACTCCACTCCTAGCTGAGTGACTTTTGTCGTTTCTCCTTACCATTTACTCCCGTTGAATTATTCATTTTAGTTCCTCACTTTTACGGGCACGATTTCTGTAATGAAAAAGTATAAATGAAATAAATGAAAAAGTATAAATGAAAAATAAATTATTAGAAAATGCAAGCATTGTGGAAGGTCTTTTGATAATGGCGATTTAATTAGTTTTGGCTGCCCGTAACGTACAATAAAAAAAAATCCCGAAAAAATCACAAGAATGTTGTTTCTTGTTGCTTCTCCTTTCAGAAACAACTTTTAAAGTTGTTGCTGAAAAGAGAGTTTGAATTGACATTCAGAAATGACATTGCTGAATGTCTGTTTATTTGTTTGTTTGTTTGTTTGTTTGTTTGTTTGTTTGTTTGATTTTTGCAAGAATAACAGAAAAGAAGAGATAGGAGAAATGAAAAGGACATTTTAGAAGTATTCAGGTGAAAAATCTCGGCTTATAGGGCTTTTATTGCGCCATAGATATTTGAATTTTACTGAGACCAAAACTACAGTCAGTTATTTTTTCCTAAAATGTCACCTCGAATTTTCGTGGCATAAGTAACAATGGGATCGAAGTTTGTTTTGCGTGGGCTAAAAATGTCGTCTTGAGTAAAAAAAAGGACTGGCTTCTTAGATTTTCTTAAAGGCAGTTGACATCCTCGGATTTCCGCGCGAATATGACTCAGTGAAAAATGTACGCGAGATTATTAGAGTAGAAAATGTCCAGATTCCATAATACGAATTAAAAGGATAATCGTAAGCTGAAAAATCGAATAGCTGATACCTCTTTCTGAAAAACGGAAATTCGGGTTAGATCTAGTATCAACTGGCTCAAAATGCTCAATTTAAGATAGTGCCTTACTGTTTTTTGCTTAAATTTCCTCTTTTGCCTTCAAATTTGCGATCATGAGGTAATCGAGCCCGAAGTAAAAAAAAAAACGACGAGGATGAGGAAGAAACAGATTTACGCTATCTGATGGGGTCTTGCTTTTTAAATAAACAAGTTACAGTTATAATTCTTACCTTCCAAATGAAGTTCTTTTTGAATATTTTCTTGCGACGGGTTTTCTTCTGAAATTAAGATTTTTTTATTTGATCAATTTTTTTTCAGTCAAAACTAGTGAGGTCGCTTTATTTGGGGCGCTCTTGTCATCACAAAGCAAAATTAGTAGGAAGCAGCACATATGTTAGATGAACTGCATACTAGCGGCGTTTTTATGAACTGATAAATCAAAGTTGCTAGACGAAATAAAGGATTATCAGAGGCTGTTTTAATCAGTGTTAGACTGACCGATTTGTTTGCCAAGGTATCACTTTTTTGGCGCCAAGCATAATTTTTATTTGATTGTTAATTTAAATAGATTTATCACCCAGCAATCGTAAAATATTTGGATCAGTTTTAGTTCCAGATCGATTGGATTTCAGTTTGTCTTTGTACAGCCGCCCCATTTACAGAGGCTAAATTTCTTTCCCTGCAAAACTAGAGTCAATTAGTTAAGTAAGTGGAGTGGCAGTGATATAATTTTTTCAGGTTTTTTAGATATCCTTCGAGTACTGAGAGAAAGACGTGTAAACAATAATTCTGAAAACTCAACCAACAACCAGTTTTGCGGAAATCAGGGACAAATCATGAAGGAAATTGCTGAATTTAGATTTTGAGAAGTGATTGACATGGAAGCTGTTCTTAAACATTGCAAAAAACTGTAAAATGTCGACTAGTATTTAACTACCTTTGTACTGATGTACTTACCTTTGCAGATCTACCTCGAAAACTCACGACGCACTGTTTTTATTGCTGTCTTCTGTAGCGATATAAGCGGAGGCTTATCTTGTGGATAAGTAGCCTGCTAGCCACAATGTCTTATCAAGTTTAATAACGTGATTTGCACCACGCAAGCTAATAAATCTGCAAATAAGTCACATAATACGTGCTGTTGTTACATTAAGAGAATATTGCCTTTATGTACATTAGCGCACACGTGACAAGCATTTAAATTAAAAACTTGTTACAGAAGGGAAATTTAGCGAAGAAAGTACTTATTAAGCCTCTAAAAAAATGGGGAGCCAAGTTGATACCGATTTTTTCACTAAGATTGTTTTTCACTCCACCACAATCATAGATACATACTGTATGGCGCTGAATTTGCGTTGGAGCTAAAACGTTCAAATTAGCTGATACGTGGTGAATATGTAAAATATTAAAGATTACTGATAAAAAAGTAAACATATTGGGACATAGCTGACACAATGTAGCAACCTTGTGTCCGGTGTTTAACTTACAAAGAACTGTTTTTAAAACTAAACGGAAAGTTCTCGTTTACAGTCTGCCTGCCGATGTTGTCCGTGTTATATGCAACTCGAATGAAAAGTACAATTTTTTACAAATAAAATTAAGTAAGAAAAGCGAGAAAGAAAGGGAAGAAGAAGAAAAAGAAAAAAACTAACGTTTCAAATAAACCGGCGAGCATATTAAATAAAAACCAATATGCACTGTGAAATTAAGTTTCTGGGGAAAATCAAAGGCCTTAGGCTATACATTTCAATTTATTTCATCTGTCTTATATAAATAAAATATCCTCTTTTGTAAGTTAGTAAATACCCGTTTTGCTTTCATAATATTTATTGTGTGAATGTCAGCAAAACGCAGTCAAAATGACATTCATTCAGTTTGGACACAAAAATTATTACATTTATCCTGCTATTTGAGACATTCCACTTAAGCTTTTAATTTCGAATTATATTCCGTGAAAAGGAAGCACTATTAAACAGATGACGAAGTTTCTGATAGGTGATTCCATTATATGTACACTCGTCAGCTTTATGATGGTAAATTGATGTCATTGTCCACATTATATTCGGTTCGCATACCACCGACAACTAAGGTTGTAGATAAGGTAAGTTATGTAATGCCTCAAGATAAAACGAAGCTGACATGTGTAATTTTCAATAACGTACCCATCCTAATTTTTCATTATACCCACTTTTGGTCTCAAAGCCTAATACCAAAAAAAATCAGCTGCTACTAATAGTAATCACAAAAAAAGTCTAATCTATGACCTTTACTGTAGAAAAGAAATGTTTTTCTATAATTTCCCAATATTTTTAACCATTTTTGCAACATTATTTACACTTTTCTAACATTTTTCTTCAACTTTTCAAGGATAAGAGAAGCAGTTCGACTAATTTCGATAATTCCTAGGAATTTACTCATTTCCAGATTTTCATGAGTTCTTCTGACCATTCTCGAGCAAACTACAATGGTATTTTGATCATACAGTAGCTACATTTCAAGCATCAAGTCACCAGTGCAAAATATGGTCGTAAAATGGACACAAACTTGGTAGGCTTCTTTATCAAGAAAGAGAGAAAGAAGAAAGAATTCAAATCCGTAATTCTTTTTAGCATTAAATATCCGTACTGAAATGATTCTAGAGAAGATAACAGAAATGTAATAATGATGTATTTTAATTTCGATCCCTCAATTTATAGAAAAAAGAAAGAGTTGCAGAAATTGTTTTCTAAGATTACGTATCCATTTCTGTTTCTTTTTTTAAATGTACTGCCGTTTTTGACTGGACAGATCACGCGTGCAGTCTAGTGTACTCGGAAAGGTGAAATACAATACCCATAAATCTTTAGAGTGGGTTAGCTCAGGTATCACGGAACAACTGTCATCCAACGTTATACTTAACAATTATCCTGCGAAATCGCGCGGAATATCACCTGATACTTAGCCGACGAGGCCGTAGGCCGAGTTGGCTAAATCAGGGGATATTCTGCAAGATTGAGCAGGATAATTGTTTTATTATT
>Ga0126336_10000170_pt1 | contig 20315 bp, 9 predicted proteins | sample SidCmetagenome_FD_92530 | JGI IMG/M metagenome (GOLD analysis project Ga0126336, IMG submission 92530) | Coral microbial communities from El Islote,Puerto Morelos, Mexico - Siderastrea C C metagenome | ecosystem: Host-associated > Invertebrates > Cnidaria > Coral | place: El Islote,Puerto... | reverse complement strand
GTTTTTCGTGATAACAGATTGCCTTTCGAATCGCAGAAAATTCAACTGATGCCTGCAAGTACCAACCTTGTTTTTCTATAATCCGTTCATACCTTCCGATGGCAACTAATATTAATGTGTGAGAAACTATTTCCTTTTACTTTCCAGGAAGAGTTTTTAGTAAGTATTTTCTCAGTCACTGAATATAGCACTCTTCATTAACTAAAAGATACCTTGATCTTTAGCTTCATTAGATAGGCGTTACAGTGTAATTACCTGTGCATTGATATTTTACAATGTTCCTTACCGTTCAATAGATGGCAATTCTTTGGTATCAGATTACTAGAAACTCACGGTGTGAAATGGATTCTGGGTTTGTAATCGCGTTCTTATTAAAGATTATTGTTCAAAATCATCTTGGCTGAGGCACGTCTTAAAGCTTTTGTCTCATCTGAGGAAACAACACTCAAAAATAGTCATTTCGATATATAATAGTCCTTGTTCCGAAGGCATTTTAGCGTTCTTTTTTTTCATAATAAAAGCACGTGTATTTCGCACACCGTAAACACGAGATTTCTCAGCACAAACTCAAACACAAGTTTCAAACACGTGAAGCTGCATTGGCAGACTATTGTCGTCCCCAGAGCTGATCTGGGCACAGGATTAATTAAGCCAACCCAAGACTAGCGTCCACCTTCAGTTCTGTTTTATAGCCCGGCAAACGATACGGATTCCTGTAAATCCCTTTTTGCCCTACATTTTGACTTTGGCTGCCTTTGAACAGTCGCTAATTATTTGCTGTGAGAACTCTTTTGAACAGGACAAACAGGAACCTTGGTTAAATTTTACTCCTAGGCTAGCGTTAACCGGCTTTCGAACAACCGGTCCCTGCAGGTTTTCTAATGTCGAAGCTCTGGAGCTCTGGGACTAATCTCGTACCCAGATCTCCTCGCTTTCGGCTACGTCCACAAGAGATCTGGGTACGAGATTACTCCGGAGCCTGACTGGATCGCGTACCCTAAAAAGTATTTTATCCTTTGGCTCATTTAAAACACACGCGCGATAAGATCCATTTGCTGACCAAACAGATTGCAGCCTCAGGATAAAAGAATACGACATCGTCCCAACCGTAGGGTGCAGAGTGCATGCGCAAAGAAAGCTGTTAAGACTTTGCATGCGCTCTAATCCCATCCCACACCTGCACAACATTTCAAAATCGCAACTAAATCGTGGTAAGATGGCCTTGAAGTCGTATAGAAAACCGCCAGCAGCTAACGAAAAATCGCTGCAGAAGTTGTTTGTGTAAACGGCCCTCAACCCAGCTCTTCAGATGGGGTTTTTTGGTCTTCTGGGACTGGGGACCGAATTGCTCTCCCTCGTTGACTCCAGAATTGTTAAAGATGCGACGGCGAAATTAAACTTAGCAAGCAAAGAGTACGTCTACAAATGTTTGCTAAGAGTTAAGCTGATGACGTTACATGACGCAGAATCAAGAACACTTAAATGATCGAAAAAAAGTTAAAGTTACCGCTAGAAAGATACAATTTATCATTAACAGAGAACAATTACCTGAAAAAAATTGCCTGTCAAAGGATGTTGCCATGGTAACATAAGCGATGATGTATTACGAAGTCAACAGTTTTGGTGGCTTCAACCTCGCTTATTCAAAAAAGAAATATGAAAGTCCAAGTCTGTGCGGGTAGATTCTGCCTCCCACCCACCACCCCTTTTTGCGGTGTGGATAAGGTTAAAAATATTTCGTGTCAGTAGAAGGGAAAAACAGATCTTAAATCTTATCAGTGCTTCCACGGCATAATTTTGTTAAGCCATCGTTCTGTTACAAAGCTTGTTCTAATTTGTTTGACATTCTGCTGGTATATCATCTAATTCCCCTTGTAGTTGTTGGTAAAACGCCAACTCTCCTAATTGACTCTGTTTTAGAACGCCTTTTTAGAACACTGCATGACCTAACTTGTATCCATCAAAACTGTTCGCTTTCTTGTGATTGGTTAAAATGCGTCATGTTACGCAATATGGCCCAAGTGAAACTTGGATATAATAGATATAACTGATGGTATTCCACAAGTGATACCGCCTGTTGTCAAAAGCGATAACGGACATTTAATTATTCTTATGTGCCATCAAGACATATAATTATGTTATTCACCGGACGGTAGGTCCGCAGAGGGAAAAACTGTGCCCGAGGTCTTGAATACGGCCCGAGGCCGCAGGCCAGCCGTGCTTAAGACCGAGGTTACAGTTTTTCCCTATATGGACCGACCTAGGCCGGAGAATATCGTACATTTATCCCTACTTTTTTTGAAGGTGGAACAAGGCAAATTGGTTTGAGAATTGTTTGTGAACAGTCATATATACGTGCAATCATAGTTAAAATCTCTCACGATCGCAGTTAAAGTTATCAAGCTTATGAGAAAGAGCCGCTGGCAAACCGTAAGGTTGACGACAAGACAGATTTTAAAATAAATCATGTGTAAAACTGGAGCCGAGTGTATCACGTGTTTTATGGGAATTTCCACCCCCCACGAACTGAACGTTGGCTGAGATATGTTGATGTATAAGTCTGAAGTTTATCTGTGAATTACAGTCTTGAGGATGGTCTAGAACGAAGTTCTTCGATTGTGTCCGTTTCTTTCCATGATAAAACAATAAACTTTAAGAACCACCCCGACGTCTCATAGCTTCAAGAATAAATAAATATTGAACTAAGCAATGGTCTCAGAAAAAGTCAGTTTCGTAAGCTTTGTCTTGTTGAAAATAAAATCACGCGTTTGAATTTAATTTTCCCGTAAGATCTTAAGAACAAGTAAGACTTTCAATGAAAAGTACTCACCGCTCCATAGACTTTGCCTGCATAGCCTAGTATTTTAGGCATTATTATTCGTTCTGCGTCAAGATTTTCGCAAAGTGATACTTTGCAAAACCTACACTCGTCTAGAAAAACGTGTTGACATGCCTGCAGCAGCTCATTGTCGAAGAGATACAGCGTCAGTGCGACCCAGTTAATTTTTTACTATTTTAGCTGACAATCATTATAATCATATTGTCTTTAACGAAGCTAAATGGGATAAGATAAGAAAAATAAATTTCAACCGAGAAACGGAGGTCAAAAGACTAATTTGCAGTTATGCCATGTTTAATAAATCTTTGTTTTGTCAACAAAAACGGAGGAATACTCGCCGTTTTCGGACAGTAACCAGGCTTTTTATTCCATTGCTTATTTTCCTTTCACTTTACAACGGTAAGTGAGAGAAAAGTTCCATTTTCAGAGTAAAAATCCAACGTTTCGTTGCGCTGGAGTAAAATTACTTCACGTCAAGTTTTCCATGGATTCCGGAGCGGGCGGGATCGTATCGTGAGCGGGCAAGATCGGAAAATTTCGCCTGCTCCCGGAACAAATCAGATTGCACGATTTGAAAAATTCCGCCCGATCCCGCACTGAGAAAAAAATAACTGTTATTTGAGAAACGCGATTTCTGATTGAAGAGTGATTGAACTGAAAAACACTTTAATCGAAGAGCTCGATTTAAATAAGTCAACCTTGTTGAATACCAGGGGGGAGGGTGGGATTTACTCACCAAAGAGTTGTTCGCGAAGGCTCCGCCCCGCAGTTCCACCCTTATCCTTATATGCTAATTGTGATTTTTATCTGTAAAAAAGAATCAGCTAAAAGCAGTAGATTGTCGTGAGGTTTTAGTCGCTTAAATTCTTCAAGCTATCGTATTATTTTTGCGTTGTGATTTCTGCCAAAATTTACAATTCTTTTTGGCCCTTTTAGCTGCTTTGCCTTCTACAAAAACAAACAAACTATGGGGTATGTTTCTAAAGAAACTGTGGTGCTGCATTGGTGGGGACGTGAAATACAAATCCCTTTGTCAGAGCAAATTCGCTCTGACGAAGGGCTAACACTCGAAACGTTAGCTTTCAATCTCTTTACGGTTGTCAATTTACCTTATCAACTCAGCTGATAAATCCAAAATTTTGTGCTTCTGTAAAAACAATTTTCTTTACCCTTTCGTATACTGGAAATGAGTTAAAAACACCCGTTTCGGGCGCCGAAAAGTGTTTCCTTTGAAGTTCTCAAAATAAGCTGATGACGTATCACAAAGGGGTGTTACATCATGCTTTCCAAACAGCGGTCATCTTGGATCCAAGATCTCCACTAAACCACCAAAGTGCGGCCAATTAACAATTGACGTCAGTATTTTACGTCTGTCCTCTTATTGATACCTGATACATTACGTCATAACATTGTCAAACTACGGTGTTGTGGATCCACGAGCCGCAGGCAACAACGTTATGACGAAATTTCTCATAAGACAGACGCATGAAAAACTGACGTCAATTTGTTTCCTTTTTTTAACATAACAAAAAGCCAAAAGTTATTTTCAAAAAAGGAAAGATATTCAGTAGCAAGAGACGCAGAATATGGATTTCATCGTTGTAATTTGGAGAATCACAGGCTTGTAAGTTAAACGTTTAGTAAGAATAGGCTAGAAATACAAGGAAAAATTCAAATTGCTAAATTAACCTTTATTCCGGCCAATTTAAAACTGTTCACAAAATAATCAGCTTAAAAATGGTTCAGCTTATAATTTCATCGACAGCACAAATTCCCGCTCACCTCAGATTTTCATGTCTGAATCCTCAATAAACATCTTCATCTTTTCGCTCTAAGATTGCACTGGACTGAGGGGGGCTGAATTATTTCTTATCCTAACTAGTCCTAATACAATTGTTTTAATATTTATTCCTTTTCCTTATAATTATTTTCAATTGATAGTTACTCCTTATCCTTCCCTTATCACTAAAGCCCCCAGCAGGACTTTGAGGGTGTTTTAACCACGATAAAATACTTCCCACTCATCAGGTGTGAAGTACTGGCTTCCAGCTAGGATTGTGCTGCCGTCTTTCATTCCGCTTGGAGCAGTATAGTAACCACCATTCCCAAAATAGCGGGAGAATGAATTCTCGTTGGTGTTTGCATGGTCTGCAATGTAAATTTCCTCTGCTCCAAATTCTGGTCCATGTTTTCCCAGACTATAAATTGCAGATCGTCTATGATGTATCATGCTCTTGAAAGGCTTCACTCTCTCTTTGTTGTGAAGTGAAAATATGAACGCTTTTGCCGAGTATTGGTAGGCTTCAACGGCGGGTAGACTGGCTGGAAGGAAGAAAAACGATCTATCGTTTACAATTCGCAATTATTATGCATTAACTACTACTATAACCTTCCTTTTAGGAGTTTTTCTACTTCCAAGCAACAAAATTAAACTGTTTTATCATTTAATTCAGCCTTAAAATATCGAAGCCTATTAAGTCTTACACTACAAAGCTAATAAAATCAAAGTGGGGGGGGGGGAGAGGGGATTAAAAAATTGATACAGAATGATCAAGACAAATAGGATTTAAGACAAGACCGAGATACTTTCCATCGCTATTAACATTTGACCAAATGTTTTTAATAAACAAAATTATAGAAGATCTAACAAGGCGAAAATTAATGAGAAGAAAACATCCTTTGGAAGGAAAAAATCGATAAAAGAATTAATGAAAATCGATACATACACGAACACGTACGCGTATAATTAAAAGAGAAACTAGCTATAATTCAGTTGCAGTTCTAAGGTTAAGTTATTTCAGGTAAACAACAACACTGTTTATTGCACGAGATGTTTGTCATGCCGTTTGTCATGTAGTGTTATAGTTAAGAGAAGGGAAGGTAATTAAGCTAAATATCGCTGTCCTGAAGATCCAAATAACATGAGGAATAATTCTAAAAATTCGTTTTAGTGAAATGTTAATCAAAATATAACTACCCCAAGCAGTGTCAACGTATCCTCCGAAGATGTACTGCTCAACTTTGACTATGAGGACAGTGTCACGTTTCCCGTCACACCTCTCGTGGAAAGTCTTGGCAGCCCAGCCGTGTGTGGGGGCGCGATAACACAGTTTCCATTGGACGTCTTGGCCAACAGCAGGTGCAAGGAACTCACTGAGTTTGCGCTGATACTCTCTGTTGCCTGATATTATTACGGAGTCGCGGAATGCACCGGCTGGAACTATAGAAGCAAGAAAAACAAAAAACGTAAGAAAAACGTAAGATTGAAACGGTGAGTGAGTGAGTGAGTGAGTGAGTGAGTGAGTGAGTGAGTGAGTGAGCGAGTGTCAGTGAGTGAGTGAGTGAGTGAGTGAATGAGTGTGTGTGTGTGTGTGAGTGCGTGAGTGAGTGGGTGCTTGAAAGCATTTTGGTGATTAAATTTATAAATTAAACGTGATTGGAAGTGAATTTTGCCAGCATTATTCGCTTATTCCGATTGAGTTGTCAGTGTAAAATGCCAGGGCCATTTTAGAGACCACAAGCTTTTAGAAGACTACATTTGTATACCCGTCTGCCACTACGACTACGACTACTGACCCTATTTTGACTTCTGTGTAAACGAAAGACGCCTTTTGCTTGGAAAGGAAATTGAGATAATTGGCCAAACAAAAACCGATCTTTAATCGGCAAAGGAAAGTTCCAAAAAATTGCCCGATGAATTGAAAGAATGAAACTTCTCTAATGGGGATGGACTGGTTTGTCGGTAGACGAAACAGGTTTGAGCACAGTGAAGACGGATTTCGAAAATTGATTAAAGCCTGCGTAGAAATTGATAAGGATGGACGTCAGGAAAACCTGAAACGCGTTGTACGTGTGATTTTACAAAGTATGGCTAAGACTAGCTTTTACAGTAATTCTCTCAAACGTACCAGTTTTGTGGAGGCCAGAAAGATACCACTAAAGAAGAACGACAATCCACTGAATATTGAAAATGGATTCTGGTCAACTTCGAAGTAAAAAAACTGTCAATTAGTTGTCAATTTGTCGCCAAACGTTAAGTTAATTTGATATACGTTCTTGCGCAGTAGACACAGCCTGGACTGTCCTTCCGTACGAAGTCAATTATCATATATCTTAAACTAATTACCCAGTGTCGAGATTTTACTTTTTGTAAAATGTCGGTACCGTTCCCCGAAAGTCTTGACAAAATAAATCAACAGGAACAATGTAAAAATTACAAAGTACATTTCTGACGTAAGAAATTAACACAGACAAGATGGATAAACGTAAAAATAGAAGTCAAAGATTCCCGTGTAACACCACAACATATAGGTAATGTAGACGTGGAAGGTGCTATTGGGGTACCTCCCATTTCCATAAATTATCTATTTTCTAGGTTGCAGTTATATTGGGAGCTTGTAGGGGGTTGATATAATGTTGATGAGACGTCCCTAATGGAGGATAAGAGAAATTCTCCAAGATTAGGTTGGTTTCGTGGAAACAAGTGAGATGATATTTGCTAATTATAAAGTACTTTTTCTCGCTAAAAGAATATATTCTTGATCACAGACGGATTATGACTTAGCTACGTCAGTGGTCAGGGCAACCTCCCAAACAGACCATTACTGATTTGGAAACACTGAAAGTGTTATTGCTCACGAAGCGTAAATCTCCAATAGATTATGCAGTTATTATTTTAAAAATAGTAAGCCCGGTCCAAACATCGATCCTCACATGCCCGAACCTAATAATGAGGTTCGGCACTTTTAAAGGTCGACGTGTGAAGATTTGAAACTGCAAACGCTTGTCGACGAGAATGATCACTTTACAACGGATTCCATCAACGCCGAATTGTTTTTGTTAGTTATTTTTTGTGCAGAGCTATTCTGAAAATAACACGCGTACTGTAATCACGACCACTGTGTTTCCAAGAATGCCGATTGCATTTATAGCGATCAAGACAACAGAGAGAATGATCGCAAAAACCGACATGTCGTTGTGCTGTTAGTCAAGTGAGACGAGCTCACCCGACAGATGACTTATTGAAGATCTTGAAGTTAACTATTTCACATCAAATGAAAGTCATTAAAGATACTCTACGCTTTTTACTGTCGTATGTAGCTTATTCACTCATAACACAAAACTGTCTTTCATAAGATGAAGGTAAAGGCTAAGTTTGACACCGAGTCCTTTACAGAACTTCGTTTTTTTCCTATTGACGTTCTTCCGAAAATACTAATGGTCAGAAAAAGCGTGTGTAGCTATCATTTTTTAAGGACAAAGCTAGACAAGCAAATAGTGGACATCCTCCATTATATAACAACCACCTATTCTTCGATTTTCACGCATTTAATCTAAAAAATGATATAACGAAAGCTCTGATTGGCTTAAACTAACTAGTGACTTACAATGCACACTTTAATTGGCTCAAAGCGTGCGTTAGGTCAGCTGAAGAAGGCTTCTGCATTGTCGAGACATTTTAACTTTAAACTGAGGCTCTTGCATGATCATCCAATTGTACAACGTAACAAGTTTTCCTCCTGTTGGCGTGATAAAAGCCCATAAAATGACGCGAAAAATGTCATTTTCTGCAAAGAAAAAACTTGGATGATTTGCGTGATTTTAGCAACAGAGCCCCTCTGAAAACGTGATGTCGGGAAATTGATGTAAAGAGTGTCTAGTGACGTTGACTTTGAGAAATTTACAATTAAGCTGGCGAGCGTATCCGTTTTGGCTACGAACATTGAAATTTTCAAAACTTTTTCTCCGAGTGAATTTCCACTGGAACGAAGAGGACCCAGGTTATTTTTACACTAAGAACTTAAAGAAGATTTAAAGAGAAGCATTTTTTGTTTTTATTTGTTATCCAAGTGAAATAATTACATGACGTCAGAATAAACTAAGTAAAAAAATGAACATTTTTAGTTCAAAAGTTTCAATTTATATGTCAATTAACGTTTTGCATATTTACGAGGTCTCTACGATAAGTTGAATTGCGGAATCTGGAGGTGAACAAAGGTAAAAAAGCTTGGGTAATGTCTACACTATTTTTGCGTCTTCTCACGTGAACACGTGTTTTTAAGAACTAATCGTTCAATCTCAACTCACAGACGTTGCTCGTAGGACATTTGCAAGCCATTCCATATGGTACACCAAAATTAAAACTAATTTTCCCCTCCGTGTCAAATAAAACGAAAGAAAAGACCGCTGATTGTAGGCCGTGTCAGCTTTCATTTCCAGCAATTGTTTTTCTTAAAAACAGATCGCCTTTCGAATCACAGAAAATTCACAGGATGCCTGCAAGTAACCATCCTTGTTTTTTCTATAATCCGTTCATACCTTCTGTGGCAACTAATGTTATTGTGTCTGAAACTATTTCATTTTACTTTCCAAGAAGATATTTTAGTAAGTATTTTCTACATAGCAACTCTCCATTAACCAAAAGATACCTTGATCTTAAGCTTCATTAGATAGGCGTTAATTATTGGGATATTTTACAATGTTCCTTTCTGTTTAACAGATGGCAATTCTTTGAAATCAGGTCGCTAGAAGCTCACGATGCGAAATGGATTCTCTGTTCTTTAATCGCGTTCTTATTAAAGATTATTGTTAAAAACCAACTTGGCTGAGGCAAATCTTAAAGCTTTTGTTTCATCTCAGGAAACAACACCCAAAAATAGTCATTCCGATATAGTGCATGCTCCGAAAGCTCTTTAGCGTTCTTTTATTATAATAAAAGCACGTGTATTTCGCACACTCGTAACCACCAGATTTCTCAGCACACACTCAAACACAAGTTTCAAACACGTGAAGTTGCATTGGCAGACTATTGTCGTCCCCAGAGCTCTGCAGGTTTTCTAGTGTCGACACTCTGGAGCCCTGGGACTAATCTCGTACCCAGATCTCCTCGCTTTCGGCTTCGTGCACAAGAGACCTGGCTACGAGATTACTCTGGGACCTGACTCGATCGGGTACCCTAAAACTGACCAAACAGATTGCAGCCTCAGGGTACAAGAATACGACCGGTAGGGTGCAGAGTGCACGCGCAAAGAAAGCTGTTAGGACTTTGCATGCGCTCTAACACCATCCCACACCTGCATCACGTTTCAAAATCGCAACTAAATCGTGGCAAGATGGCCTTGAAGTCGTATCGAAAACCGCCAGCAACTAGCTTGTGATGTAATTAAACGTAAGATCGGCGCGAAAAATCGCTGCAGAAGTTGTCTGTGTAAACGGTCCTTAACCCAGCTCTTCAGATCGGGCTTTTTTGGTCTTCTGGAACTGGGGACCGAATTGCTCTCCCTCGTTGACTCTGAAAATATTAAAGATGCGACGGCGAAACTTAGCAAGCAGAGAGTACGTCCAAAAAGGTTTGTTTGAGATCCCTAAAATAAACTGAAGACGTCACACGACGCAGAATGAAGAACACTTAAATGATCTGAAAAAGTTAAAGTTACCGCTAGAAAGATACAATTTATCATTAACAGAGAACTGTCAAAGGATGGTTGCCATGGTAACATGAACGACGATGTATTACGAAGTCAACAATTTTGGTGGCTTTATCTTGCTTATCGAAAAATATGTGAAAGTCCTAAGTCTGTGCAGGCAGATTCTGCCTCTTACCCACCGCCCCTCTTTGCGATCTGGATAGGGTTAAAAATCGTTCGTGCCAGTAGAAGGGAAAAAGCGGAACTTAAATCTTATCAGTGCTTTCACGACATAATTTTTGTTAAGCCATCATTCTGTTATAAAGCTTGTTCCAATTTGTTTGTCATTCTGCTGGTATATCATCTAATTCCCCTTGTAGTTGTTGGCAAAACGCCAACCCTCCTAATTGACTCTTTTTTTAGAACGCTGCATGACTTTGCTTATAATCCATCAAAATTGTTCGCTTTCCTGTGACTGGTTAAAATGCATCATGTTACGCAATATGCCGCAAGTAAAACTGGGATGTAATTAATATAACCACAGGTAGCCAAAGCTTGAGTTATGACTGCAAATTAATAAAATTTTATGAAATAAACAGTGTTTCTTTGTTTATATCTTACGTACTTGCTATCTAGGGCAAAAATTCGCTCTCCTAGCGAGAATAACCGTCTTTCTAATTTTTGCTCCTAATTAGTATTATAATTATAAAAGGTGATACACAATTCGCCCGCACCAAACATTTAAATGATCTATTTTCTTGAAATGCGCAATTTCCACTCAATTTTCTCAAATCTGAATGAATCCATAGTCAAAAAACAACTATACGCCGGCAAAGTTCCATCTTTCCCAACGTTTGTCACCATAAACGGCAACATTTTGAGCTTCTTGTATCTGAAATCAAATGTCGGTATTCGACCGCCAACCTCTGCGCACAAATATATGCAAATATGCTAATTTCATCCCGCTCTTCTCGTCTCATTGGACAATTCGCACAATAACGCGAACATAGCAAAATCTACTGTGTTGGGGTGCGACGTTTCATGTTTGAAGCGTGGCTGTTTGTTCTTGCTCACCGCGCACGCCTCCCCGACACAGCAGATTTTGTCTTGTGCGATTTATTTAGCATATTTGCCTATATTTTGTTTTTTTATTAAATCAAGCCGTGCATTTAGTAGTCGCAGAGAGGAAAATTAAATCGGTCGAAAAGAAGTTCCCAATGTACAAATCTGTTTTATCAAGAACTTTATTTCGTTAAAAAACCAATTTGTTTAAGCAAGTGAACCTGGGAGTTCACTCAGACGATTCAAGGTGAATTAATTGCGATTTTAAAACAATGAGCACAGCGCAGAGTGCATTGATAAAAGCTGCCTTGAGGTCAACCACCTCCCCCCTTCCCAGTCTCCCCATGGGGGAGATTTGACGGGTCTTTGCTCACGTCGCGTGCTCTCTGCTCTGATCGCAACAAAATCGCATTTAAAGTGCAATAAAAATCCCCCAAATTACAAAAAAAATTATAGCAATGCGGGAAAAACTTTTCTTGAACTTAATGTCTTACACCTTTTTTGCGCTTTTCAAAATGTGGAGCACAACTGTATGTGGATTAGAGCTAAAAAATAGACAGCTACTAACAGAATGGCTTTAAACACGTTTAATGCTGAAGCTTACCTTTTACAATGAGCAGCACAGCGGTGGTGTTTGGAACACGGGGGCTGAATTATTTCTTATCTTAACTAGTCCTAATACAATCATTTTGATATTTATTCCGTTTCCTTACAATTATTTTGATAGTTACTCCTTATCCTTCCTTTATCCCTAAAGCCCCCAACAGGACTTTGAAGGTGGGTTAACCGCGATAAAATACTTCCCACTCCTCAGGTGTGTAGTACTGGCTTCCAGCTAGGATTGTGTTGCCGTCTTTCATTCCGCTTGGAGCAGTATAGTAACCACCAGACCCAAAATGGCGGGAGCCTGAATTCTTGTTGGTGTTTGCATGGTCTGCAATGTAGATTTCCTCTGCTCCAAATTCTGGTCCACGGTTTCCCAAACTGAAAATTGCATATCGTGTCACCCTTACCATGCTCTTGAAAGGCTTCAGTCCCTCTTTGTTGCGAAGTGAAAATATGAACGCTTTTGCAGAGTATTGGTAGGCTTTATCGGCGGATGGTATATCTGGACTGACTGGAAGGAATAAAAATGTTCCGTCGTTTACAATTCGAAATTATTAGGCATTAACTGTTACTATAACTTTCCTTTTATGAGTTTTTCTACTTTCAAACAACAAAATTAAACTGTTTTATCAATTAATTTAGCCTTACAATATCGTAGCCCATTACGTTTTTAACCACAAAGCTAATAAAATTAAAGGGGGAGGGATTAAAAAATTGATACACGAAGATCATGCCAATGGGATTTAAGACAAGACCGATACTTTCCATCGTTATTTACATTTGACCAGATGTTTCTGATAAACGAAATTGTAGAAGACGTAACAAGGCGAAAATTAATGAGAAGAAAAAATTCTTTGTTAGAAAAAATTCTGATCAATGAATTAATAAAAATCAATACGTCCACAAACACGTATAATTAAAAGAGAAACTAGCTATAATTCAGTTGCAGCTGTAAGGTTAAGTTATTTCAGGTAAACAACAACACTGTTTATTGCACGAGAGAAGAACCGCCTGGAAGAAACCGAAGAATAAGAAAAGGGAAGGCATTTAAGCTTGATATCACAGTAAGTTATTTTCATATACTGAAGGGCCAAATAATATAAAGAATAATTCGTAAAATTCGTTTGAGTGAAATATTAATTAAAATATAACTACCCCAAGCAGCGTCAACGTATCCTCCGAAGATGTACTGCCCCACTTTGACTATGAGGACAGTGTCACGTTTCCCGTCACACCTTTCGTGGAAAGTCTTGGCAGCCCAGCCGTGTGTGGAAGCGCGATAACACAGTTTCCATTGGGCGTCTTGGCCAACAGCAGGTGCAAGGAACTCACTGAGTTTGCGCTGATACTCTTTGTTGCCTGATATTATTACGGAATCGCGGAATGCACCGGCTGGAACTATAGGATTAAGAAAAACGAAAAACGTAAGAAAAATTTCAGATTAAAACGTCAGATTAAAACACTATTCAATAACATGATTAATCTTATTATTCCATGTTCTCACAATACAACGTGCCCATAACGAGCCCTGCCATTTCAAACCACTTAACGGAAATGGAAAATCGTTTGCAATTCAAGAAAACGAGATTAATATTAAATCAGTGGATTAAAAATCAAATCACCGTGTCAGCTATTGTCACGTTTACATGGAATGCTGAACAAACGTCGGTTCCATGTGCATCTTACATTAGTGTTTTCTTTTTTTTTTCTCTGATATCTTTCAACGAACAGTTTAGCTTACGTACCAAGCGTTCCCGTAGCCTTTTCCGCGCTCGCTTCAATTTTCGCGCGGCGGAAAGCCCTACAGAAACGCTTGCTACGCAGGCTACGAACAGTTCAACTTGTTCTTTTCGTACACACTCAGGTATATTAAGGACTGGGTCATTTGAGGTAAATTGAAAAATGAAGGGGCTGATCTATCTCAGTAAGTATGCAGCCTGTCGATACGAAATCAAGCAAAGAAATGAAACTTATTACGAAGGTTCATTTTGATTCAGATTTTTCACAATAGGGAACACCTGACTGATTAAGGTATCGAATTTCGATATTACTGTTTAAGCAAGATGCAGGAGAACTTATGCAAACCTAACTTGCAATCGAAATGACGTCTGAATAGTTTATCTTGCATTAAAATCTTCACGAAATTAACTGGAAGGCGTGTTTAGGTCACGTGGTCATTGAAGTGTCACGTTTTTGCCGTCATGCAATAGCCATAAGAAACTCATCCAGGATAGGGAGACCCTTTTTCCAGTTACATTTGGAAAGTACCTCAAAAAAGTAGAACTGCAATCACTGAAAATGCCAGGAAAACATGTTTTTTCCTAGTGTGCAGAAGCCCTAAAGGACAAAACCGGAGTTAAACCTTAATTGGTCAGGCAATGTGTTGCCATGGAAACTTCAATGTCAAAAATACTATATCAACAGAATAAAGGCCATGGCCAAGTCTCATACTTATCACATGTTTTCCTTCGGAGATAAACCACCCCATTACCTTTTGGATCAGATACTTGTAGACCCAGTCCTTAATATACCTGAGTGTTATCACTGTACAACGTTGCACCCCGTTGTCAGATGGTCACGATCAATGCTAGTTATTACAGCTAGAGAAAAGTGACACCGATTTGCTCTTGGAAAGTCACGTTTTGTTCAAGGAAGCAGTAATTTTTCGGCGTCCTATAAGTTTGCAGCTTTGTATGCAAAAGTGCATAGTGTGAACCTTTCAAATTGAAAGCAATACATACATCTTATTTGGTGTTTTGGCAGATAATACGCGCGGATATTAAACGAGTTGTGCAGCAATGCGAGCAATGAGTAGAATGTTCGCGCGCATCATCGACCAAAACACCGAGAGTAAGAGGGTTTTTTTTTCCTACTGCATTTCAGCAAAAAAACCACTCAAACCGGGATTGTACAGTGTAATACGCTGACACATCGTGTGCGTTCTTGTATCCTAAAACATCTAAGCTCGTCAGAAGGTCTGCTCGACAAGGACCACCAGGAATTCGCAACTCCTCAATATACCACTTTTCCGCACTGCCATCAGCCAAAGGACGTTTCAACTTAGAGCGACCTCTCCGTGGAACGAGTTACAACCGGCACTCAAAGTGAGCGAATCTGTGACTGATTTTAAGCGTCGACTCAGGCGAATGCTTTTGAACGTTTCTTTTAGTTAGGTTTCAGACGGTCACATTTGTTTGACGATTTTACTTTTGCATTAAGCTTTTGTCTATTTTTAAGATGTTTCGATACAGTTTTTTTGGGACGATACCTAACTCTTAGACAGTCTTCTCCTTGTCAGATCAACGTGAAATTTCAACACTTTTTGGTTTTGGATTGGACTTTACTATCGAGCCGTTCTTAAGATTTTTGCAAAAGCGCTCATATTCAAAAATTACCGCAAAATTAATACATGATTGATCTTAGAAAAACAATTTGTTCTCGAGATCGCGAGAAGCAACCATAGTTCTAAAAATGCGTTAAAATACAAAGAATGTATAGCAATTTCTTTCCAAATTTAAGCTCAATTATCTCTGAAAAGTGCGTGGTTACCCCCAATTTTCTTTTTGGATTCTGATAGCCTTTGTTAAGATCTGCTTTTTCCATGTAGTCTTAAACCGGGCAAAAATATTGTTGTATTAGTGGGCAAATTCCTTAAGAACCCGAATATCCCGAGATGCACAGGTCCTTGAGGAGGCTCGAAAGGGTTTTTAGCCGCGCGCGCGTAGGTCTACACACGACATGGCTAGAATGCACGCGTCAGCCGAGTGAATCGAAAAGTTAAAGTTGCGGTGCAATTTACCGGAAGTTAAAATGCGGCGTAAAATCGCGCGAACCGAAAATAAAACGTGCACGAAACATTTGTTTTTATCCCGAAAATTTGCTCGGAGACCCAATATGATTTTTTTGCATGCATGTAACATTACGTGTGCCAATTCAAGTAGAAACGTTTGGAGGAAAGTTATTAAGTGGAATTTTTCATAATGTTAAAAACGACTTTTTCGAAATAACTTACGTTCTGCAGAATAACTTTTTGCCATACCACCAGTGAAGTTAAAGAATTTAGGGTACTTTCTAAAAATGCAATAAAAAGGGTTGGTCACCGACTTCGTTTCACAAATAATTGGCAAAAACTGAAATTTTAAGGTCTTTTTGTAAACCTTTCATGTTGCCATGACGTCAACACTGGCTTTAAAATATTGCCCGACAAAAGAGGTGTTAAGATATTCATAGTAAGATATTCACAGTTTGCTTGGATGATCAGAAATACTTCTTTGTACTTTTTCCTCGTTTCAAAAGTATTATAGCAATTACAAACCCTTTCGAGCCACCTTAAGTAATGCCCGGATGACAGGAATGCCCACAAATCGGAAGCTACTAGTAAGCCACTATCAGCAGCAAACCATTTATTGAACTTTTTTTTTTACGGACACTACTTTTATACTCTCGCGACACATGCAGGAGACTCTGGTTTGTTTCTCTCGTTGTTTTCCAGCTGGAAAACAACTGTGAATTTTTCGTAGTGTTTTTGTCGTCACTAGAGCTGTACAACGACTTCAGTTAACCTCAAGAGATTCCGTCCAGTAGTTCTTAGTTTATGAGGTTTACTCCAAGGTGTCTCAGGCTCTTTCATGTATTTCTCCACAAAAAATTATCGATTTAGCTAGCAGGTACATTTAAGTCGGTCGTCTTGCGCATTCTCGACTTCTCTCACAGAGTCTTCTAATTCAATAATCAAACAAAAGCTAACATTGAAACTTTGTGAATTTAACCACTGAATAAATAGGAGTTAGATGTGACATGCTATTGCCATAAACAGTTCGGTATGGCATGCCATTGTTGACATTCCTGACAAGAATGTTTGTCAAAACATTGCTTTTTTACAGATCCTGGTCTGAATAAGGGTATAGACATTGCTTTGGGAATTAAAAACTCTGAACTTTTTAAAGATGTAAAATACCTTAAAATGTTTTGGTGTTTTAATTAAGTTGTTTCAAATTTCTGCTGTTTTGTATTTCAATAAAAATTTCCCATAAACTGTACTGCATGATGACTTACCCTGACAACGTTGAACTTTAAGGGACAAATCATTGAGTTGGGTCAGGAATTGTGTCTTCATCGTTTCTATCTGTTCCTTTAACCCTTCCGCAAGACTTTTTTCGTTAACCCCGTCATTATTCTGTTGAAAGACTATGGGAAAATTTTCACATTTTAGTCCGAAAAGAGAAACCAATAGAGTGGCTAAAAACTGGGATTCTATCAGTGCCGCAGACAAAAGGTAATCAGATGCAAATGGATAAAATTACAAACCGTAAGAGTACTGTAACAGTTTGTTGGTCTTAGCGGTCCACTATACCACTTTTTATCACCATCATCTCAAGACATTTAGAATCATTAAACGAAAGCAACACCTTACTAACTACCATATTTATACTAGTAATAACGTATATTTATACTATAAATACATGCAAGAGAATTTTGAAGCAAGGATCCTGAATAGTTATTGGGTTCGTTTCATAACACTTCGCTTGCTGCAATCAATTCACTCCTATATGAGCTTTTCCAAAGGCTACACAATACCTCCAATGTCAGTTCGGCGTGATAACGTCGCCCTAACCTGGAACTATTTCCCTAACAGCCCCCTTCCGATACCCATCGTATGTACTAGGGTGGTAATATGATTATGCTTTTGCGTCCAAGAGCGAGGAATGACATGCTTCGGTGAACTCAACAGGGGCAACCAACGGTTTGTTTCAGGGAATATCTGTTTGGAAGGCCGAAATCGCCAGATATGTTCGGATTCAATTGCAGTGAAAACTAAACATTTCTTTGGCGAAACAATGCCTCAGACTTTCGTAGCTAGGGGACTTATTAATGCAGGTCAGAACTATTTTCGGAGAGACATCAGCAGCAAGGAAATTCAGCGGATAGAATTATGTTTCCCAAAACTTTCCGTGGCCTAAATTTTCAGCTTAGACATTCGAACAGATCAACGTATGTTAGTTTACCCAAATATGCCTTTTAAAAGATCTGCAACAACCTAAGAAAGTAGAAAATATTATTTCAAGTATTTCGCTAAAATTCTCTCGTTGGGTGTTCCTGCCTCAACATGTCTTCGGCACGTGATATTTTACAGCAATCATTGCAGGCCTGAAGAATGCTTACCTCCTTTCTTTATGTGCTCTTTTGCTTCATCTTCCAAAGGACCAAACAGAATGAGGAAGAGAAAAAAAGCTGTTTTCTCAAAAGCCATGCTTGACTCTGCCAAAGTTAAAATATTTATATATTGTCACTATTATGAATGAAAGACTAAAATAATGACTTACTGAATGAATGAACAAAAGAACGAACGAACAAACTAAAACGAAAAAAAAAAGCGAACGAAAGAATGATCGAACGAGCGAGTGGTTAAGCGAGTGAGGGTATGGATGAAAGCATTTTGTTGATTAAATTTAAAATTTAAACTTCATTGGAATTGAATTTTGGCAAAATTTTATGCTTATTCCGATTGAGTTGTCAGTGTTCAAATGCCAGGGAAATTTGAGACCACAAGCCTGCAATTTTGTTTTAGAAGACTACTTGTAGAACCGACCGCCACTACGACAACGAACGAGCGAGCTGTCGAGTGAGTGAAGGCATGGATGAAAGCATTCAGTTGATGAAATTTAAAATTTAAACTTTATTGGAAGTGAATTTTGCCAAAAAGTTTTTGCTCATTCCGACTACAAGAGTACTTGTAGAACCGACCGCCACTATGACAACTACTCCCTACTCTGGTTTCTTTGTAAACAGAGACGTTTTCTTTGGAAAGGAAAATGAGGTAATTGGCCAAAACAAAACCGATCTTTAAACGGCAAAGGAAAGTTCAAAAAATGCTGAGATGAATCGAAATAATAAAACTTCTACGATGGGTATTGAGTGTGTGTCGGTAGAGGAAACTTTGAGCACAATGAAAACGAATTGCGAAAATTTAAATGTGTGTAGAACTTGACAAGGCGCGCTTTTAAAGAAAAACTACATCGTATTAGGCGTGCGATTTTACAAAGTATGGCGAAGACTAGCTTTAAAGGCTCAACTTACCAGTGTTTTTTGGAAGCCGGAAAGATACCAAAACTACCAAAAATGGATTCTGATAAACTTCTCAGTACACCTCACATAAGCAGAGTGATGAGAAGAATTTGTGCTGTTTTTTTATGCTGGCTGTCCAAAAACTGTCAATTAATTGGCAATTTTTCGCCCATCGCTAGGTTAACCTGATATACGTTCTTGCGCAGTAGACACAGCTTGGGCTGCGCTTGCGTAAGACTTCAATTATCATATAAAACCTCGACTAATTACCAACTAATTACCCATGTCCAAATATTTACTTTTTCTAAAATTTCGGTACCATTCCCCGAAAATCTTGGCAAAATAAAACAACGGGAACAATATAAAAATTACAAAGTACATAGCTGACGAAAGAAATTAACACAGAAAAGATGAATACGCGTAAAAAGAAAACACAAAAATTGTTATGTAACACTACAACATCTAGAAATGTAGACGTGGAAGCTGCTTTTTAGGTACCTCCCTTTTCCATAAATTAAATTATCTGTTTTCTTTGTTTCTTTGGAGCTTTTTCGGGGGTAGAAATAATGTTGATGAGAAGTCCCTAATAGAAGCTATGAGAAATTCTTCACGATAAGGTTGGTTTCCTGGAACAAGTGAGACTGAGGATATTTGTTAACTATAAAGGACTTTTCTTCGCCTGATAAGAATATATTCTTGATCACTGATGGATTGTTACTCAGCTGAGAGAGCAAAAAACAAAAAAATGTATGTATGAACTAACAATTTTTTTACTTTCCCACAGTTAAACAAAGCTATTTTTTATTTGTATCTAAAAGAATGAAATATTCAGTAATGGTCAGGGCAACCTCGCAAACAAACCATTATTAGGATAATGGAAACCCTGAAAGTGTTATTGCTCACGAAGCGTAAATCTCTAACAGATTAGGCAGTTTTTATTTTAAAAATGTTAGGCCCTGTGAAAACATCGATCTCCACATGTGCCGAACCTAATAATTAAGTTCGGCACCTCTAAAGTTCGACGTATGAATGAATTAATTTTAATTAATTTAAAATTAAAAAGTTTGCAAACTGTACTGAAACGCTCTGTCTACAAGAATCATCACTTTACAACTGATTGCATTAACGCTGAATTGCTCTTTTGTTTTGTGGATAGCTATTCTGAGAATAAAAGAATTTCTTATATAGACACCGATGAAATACCAGGATTTTTCAAGTAATATATCAAACACGAGAAAGAGTGTTTCATCAGGATATCCAAACCCCGAGAAGTGGGTTGAAAAAACGAGGCGCAGCCGAGTTTTTTGACCGACTTCGAGGTGTTTGGATACCTGATG
>Ga0126336_10000169_pt1 | contig 20318 bp, 8 predicted proteins | sample SidCmetagenome_FD_92530 | JGI IMG/M metagenome (GOLD analysis project Ga0126336, IMG submission 92530) | Coral microbial communities from El Islote,Puerto Morelos, Mexico - Siderastrea C C metagenome | ecosystem: Host-associated > Invertebrates > Cnidaria > Coral | place: El Islote,Puerto... | reverse complement strand
TGGAACGGCCCTCCAGACTGGTTTCAGAACGGTCCCGGCATACCGTGTAAACAAATCCGATCCAGATTCCGGTTCGTACACATTTGGAGTCGGTCCCAGGTAAACATACCTAGCCTAAGTTACATTTAATAAGTTGTTCATATTACTCTCGACTGAGAGTTTGCCTAATCATGCAGTATCCAAATAGAGTATAGGTGAATTAGACAGTGATGCTCTTATTTTGTATTAATCGTCTTACACAATTAAAAAAGAGGTTTCCTTAGTAAAGGGAAAACCAGAATGCTGTCACACGTGATTTGAAACCATCAGCAGAGCGATATATTAAAAAGGTTTTCATTATAGATATGTGGGATGACGATACTTCTTTACCGCACGTGAAGTTCCTTTCTCTCAAAAAATTAATTTCTTAGAGCGATAAACATTGCAAAACTGATAATAGATGTTTAGAACGACAAAACAGGCATAAATGTGTGGACGTAGTACAGTTTTGTGTAGTCACGATCGTAGTATTAGTTTACTCGTTTCGCGCGTGAAAATTGTCCTACAATATTTGTCAGGCAAGGTTTGGAGAAGCCAATCAAAGCACCGACTGTTAGAATTTTTACAAAGTTGGCGTGTTTATACCAATTCCACACTCCACATGATGTCTGCAAAACTGTCGGTTTTGTTGGTGCAGAGAAATCGACAAAATTTGTCGGTCTTTCGGTTTGTCGGTCAAGCAACCGAGGCCTAGACTAATTACTAAGTCAAAACCTGTCGGTTTTGTCGGTGCCAACAAACCGACAGAATTTGTCGATCTGTCAGTCAAGTATCCGAGGACTAGACTAATTACTACTAAGTCTAAAACTGTCTTGTCGGTGCCAACAAACTGACAGAATTTGTCGGTTTGTCGGTCAAGCATCCAAGGCCCAGACTAATTACTAAGTCAAAAACTGTCGGTTTTGTTGGTGCCGACAAACTGACAGAATTTGTCGGTCTGTCGGTTTGTCGGTCAAGCATCCAAGGCCTAGACTAATTACTAAGTCAAAAACTGTCGGTTTTGTTGGTGCCGACAAACCGACAGAATTTGTCGGTCTGTCAGTTTGTCGGTCAAGTATCCGAGGACTAGATTAATCACTAAGTCAAAATCTGTCAGTTTTGTCGGTCTGTCTTCATGATAAACAAGCGAAGGACAGGGGTGTATAACGTTCGTAATGTGTGGCGATATGGTGAGGTTGGCAATAAATATGATGACGTCATTTGGTGATCCGCAACACCAAGAAACTGCCTACATAAGAGTCCAGGCTTTCAATCCAAAGCCTGCTTACTAAGCCTTTAATTGCAAACCAAGACATTTTGTTTGTTGCATTGTATAATTCCCTGAAGATTTGACTTTGACAAAATGAGAGTGTCAAGAGCCAAAGAAAGATTTACAAGCGATTAAGTAGTATGTAAATCATTCAAACTGTTTGAGTTACAAACACTTTCTCTTTGTTGAACGATGAATTTTTATACTCTTATGCACTGTAATATTATAGTTGGTGATGCAAAACGTAATTAATTGTCCTAATTCAAGAGATCCTTTTTAAAAAGTTTCTCTAAAACCTGTTTTGAGATGCTGTAAATCCTAATTGTGTCCTGCCCAATGACCAAAGCATGGAAAAGGAATGAGTGATGAAATCCTAGTTGTGTTATTTTCAAGAATTCTGTATACATCTCTAAATTTCCTAATCACGCGTAATTTTCAGTTGGTTGTGCAAAGTTGCAGGCTTGCACAATACAAGAAAGCCTTGCCTGTTAACTGTCACCAACATTTTTCTTTGTTGTGCCTTTCAGTAACATGCGAATTCTGAACTTCAAAACCAAACTGACAATTTCTGTTTTTCTGGTGTCAATCTTAGTTACACTGACAACCAACAAACCATGGTAAACAGAAAACCAACAAAGTGGATCAAAATCCACCAGTCATAGTGCATGAACTTGACCTTTTGACCCGGCTGTTGAGCTGAACTTCTTAAGATCAACTACAATGATTGACAGCAATGTAGACTACGAGCAGTCTCTCTTTCCGCTCAGAGATAGTCGCGGAAAACGAACAAGCGAGTGAGCGCGAAATCACCTGCCACATTGAAATGTGACCTGCATCTATGAGAGGAAGGAGAGACTGCTCGTAGTCTCACAGCAGTGAAAAATGTAGCCGTTGCAATTCAGAGTTTATGTGTTTCTGAAAAGCCCAGTAAGTTTGAAACACCATCTGAACACCATTATTTTGTTTTCCCCACATGATAACGCTAGAATTGTTTGGTGGAGTCCCAGTGGTGCTCTGCTTTGTTATGTATACCTTTGTAATGTCCATATACTAATGGTCTGTTTGATTATTATAGTTTTGGTTGTTTTTCTACAGACAAAATGAAGCAAGCCTTCCAAATGGTGTGTCATCTTCCACCAAGTCAGAGGCAGTGCCTACAGGTAATAGCTTTATAGCAGCTTACTGTGTACTCCTAATTGTTCATGCATGTATTTGTACATGTAATTATTATCTTGTGTTTAAATTTGTAGGAATGGTCTCTGATTAATCAGTGGAGCTTTTGGGTTTGCTAGAAGATGAGATGCAGAAATAAAGCTTATTATTATCATTTTTTTCTTTTCATTTCCCTTTGACTTTTCTTGTCTTATTTTTTATAAATTTATGAGATTGAATTTAAGACAAAGGAAAATAATCCAACAACAAACTCAACCAAAACCCCCTGAAGTGATTTTTTAGCTGTGTACGTGGAAATTCAATGAACAGAAGGCGTAGTGTTTTGATAGTACATAAATAAATCAGGTGCAGACAGAGGTGCTAAAATGAATGTCGTTAAGGCAAAAGTATAACTGGACTTGTGAAGCAGAGTTTGTACTCATCTCAGATACCTTTTATGCTATCTTAGCAACCCAATCACAAAACCCTTGATTAATTGCCAGTGATTCAGTGACAATGATAGTTGTTAATAGAAGGATGATTCCTGAGGAATTACTGGAGTTAGGATGTTTACAAACAGTATACACTGTGATTATTTACGCACAACGTGTTGAAAAAATGTCTGAAATAAAAGGAATAATTTTAGTCGTAGTGTATAATTTTTGGAGAATTTTCAACAAAACAACTGTTCATAGTTGTTTTATGTTTTAAAACAGTTATTTGTTTGTTTAGTTTAAATTAATGATAGTGATCATTCTATGGAACTTCCATTGAATGGCTCCTGAAAGCCTTTGAAAACTCCTCCAAATTTTACACCTAAAAGGTGCACAAACCCTGAGCTGAAGACTTTGGTTCGTTGTTGTCTACATTGACAATCAACATGTAGTCGAGGGGAAGTTGTCCAGCTTTGTATTGTATTAGTAGGTTTTCCTCTCAACTGGATTTTTGTGGCCCGGTCATACTATTCAATGACTTTCAAGTCTTTTGACTTGTTAATTTTTTTTTTCTCTACAAGGAAAACCTTGCAGCTTCTGTGGCAAATCAGGGCTAAAGTGGTGTTCTGTGTGCAAAATTCCATACTGCAGTCGAGATTGTCAAAAGAATGATTGGCCAAAGCACAAGTTTGTCTGCCCACGGCAAACACCAGCTGAGAGAAAAACCGCTAAATCTGGGACTTATGAGGAAACCAATGCTCCCCTGACAACAACCGCGGGGGATGTTGTGCAACCAAATGCACATACCCGGGAGCAAACAGATTTCCCACATACACCCCCTGGGGATTCCTCACAACGATCGGAAGAAAGTGTGACCAATAATGTCCACAGAGAATCTGACGAGGAGACTGGATCAAGCTCTGAAAATGAAAGAGACCCAGTCAGAGTAGATGGGTTTGATGTTAACAATGTTGAGAAGTTTGCTGAAATGATGGGCTTTGACCTCAACCAGGTGAAATTTGTTGAAAAAAGTAAAGACAGTGATGATTCTGACAAGTCATCTTCATGTTCTTTAGACAACAGCATACCTCAGGAAGCTTTGTCCAAAGTACCTGTGCCTGTACCCCCAAGAGAGGTACTCAGTCAGCAAACATTGAACACAGACAGCGGTGATACAATAACAATAGAACCAGCCAGCCCCTTAGCAGAGACTGTGTCAGAGCAATCGAGTGCTACTCCACAGGAACCAACTTGTTCCAAGGGTCACAAGCGCTTTTATATTAAGCAGCTTCCCATGGAAAGTTTGCCAGCAGAAGGATTGTTTGAAGCGGTTGTCACCGAAGTTGAGAACCCAAGCTGTATATGGGCTCAGTTGTGCACACCTGAAGCTTTGCAAAGACAGGGTCAACTAAAGAAAAACCTTCAAGCCTCGTACTGCAATTCAGTGTATGAAAACTATGTTCCTAGTCGTGGAGAAGTGTGTGTGGCCCAGTTTAGCTTTGACAGCTGTTGGTATCGAGTAAAGGTTGACATTGTTAATAACACAGGAACTCTGAAAGTGACATATATAGATTTTGGCAATCATGAAGATGTTACTGTAGACAGGGTACGTCGCATAACTGAAGATCTCGTTAGTTTCCCGAGACAAGCTCTGAAGCTATCCCTCCATGGCATAACAAGTACTTCTCCGTCTGGTAAATGGCCATCAGAAGCAACTGCATTTGTCAAAAGTAAAGTTCTGGGAATCAAGTGCAAAGTACAAGTTGGTGGGCAGCACAACGAGATACTGTTTGTGAAGTTATTTGACCCAAAAGAAACAAACTCTGACACTACAATCAATGGAGGCTTAATGAAGGCTGGTTTTGCCAAAGCAAGAGGGGGAGTAGCCGCTTCACCAAACACTCCGCAACAAAATTATTCATCACCACAGCATGGAGGTCAGTCGGGTTCACAACGTAATAGAGAACATCGCCCTTATGGCCAAAAAGCAGGTTTTGACAAGAATGAAAGACGACCATTTCAGCAGGGGAACAGCTCACAAGGTCAAGATGGAACATGTGAACAGCAGAGAAGTCAAGTAAACCAAGTGAAATCACCTTCTTATCAGTCGGGTAGCAAGGAACGCAGCAACTCTTCCAGAAACTCAACCAGCCCAGGTATGCGAAGGGAACCGTTTGAAGTCATTATCAATGCCATTGTGAATCCGTGGGAATTCTTTGCACAGAAAACGGACCCACTTCTTGTGGACAAACTTAACGCATTAATGCGTGATTTAAATCGACACATAAATGGAAATTCTGCCAGCCTGCAATCTAAAGCATCATTTTCCTCTGGTGAGGTTTGCGCTGCCAAATTCTCATTGGACAACCTTTGGTATCGTGCTGTAATACTAGAGAAGCACGCCAGTGGCTTCCGAGTTCGTTATGTGGACTTTGGCAACAGTGAGATTGTACAAGGCGGTTCTATTTGCCCATTGCCTCAGCAGTTCCAAAGCTTTCCTCCTTTGTCACTGCAGTGTTCCCTAGCTGGTGTGAAGAAACCTAAAGGACAGGAGTGGAGTCCTGAGGTGGTGCGACAGTTCAAGTCTCTGGTGGCTAATAAACCATTTATGTGTAGGATTGTCCATACACATGGAGTAACCAATATTGTTGAGCTTCTCGACCCAAGACAGAACAGAGAGCAGACTGTAGCCAAGTCACTTATATCTGCAGGTACGTGGGGAGGCTCTAGCTGCCTTGACATCAATTTCATGTACCGGTATTAGTCTCCTTGTTATTGCATTTCTTTTGGTGGAAAATCTGGGAATTTACGTGCCACACAATTTAAAAACAAATATTAACGTCTGGAAGCAAATGCCATTGTGATGAGAACTAGACTAGCCCTCTTCTAATTGAATATAAACATGGCTTGATAAGGGCTTTGTGTGTCCTGTTTCCACTGGGTAACACGATTCATTCAAGTGACCAATCTGAGCAATTTCACTGCAAAGATAAAAATTGGCCAAGGCTCCTCCATTCACAACACATGGCCGTCACCTTTGAACCAATTGTACTGAAACGTTCTTGTTACCCAAAGTGTCTGCTAAATACGACGGACAGCAGCGGAAAATGCAACTGTTGGTTAAAAGCTTCATAGCTTGCATGTTGATTACAAAAAACTACTTTTAAATTGAGAGAAAGTACATTTGACTCCCAGTAACTGGAATCCTCAGTATTTCGAAGTCCCTGCTTACTCAAACCAAAATTTACAGTAATTTTACCCTTGATAACTTCAACTTCCCGCTAGCTCAAAGTGGAATTTTTTCCCATCGGTCATTTTCTTTACAATTTTACCCTCGGTAACTCGAACCTCAATTGCCAAAGCGTAATGAGACAAAACGTACTCTATAACATTGAATGTATTTTGAAACAAGTTTCAAAATATGAGGCAGCATGTAATTGTGAAGTGTCTTATTGTCCTTTGTGTCAATTTCTTTAGTTTCTTAATGTTCTGTCAAACAAAACGTTCTGTTCTTCCTTGCCTTGTGAGAATATATGTGGTAAGTGATGTATGCAGGAACCCCATTCCCTGATAACTCGAACTCCCCTCAACTCAACCTTTTTTAATTCCCTTGAAGGTTCGAGTTATGGTGGGTCAACTGTACTCAAAAAGGGGTGTAGGAACCTGTTTTGTATTATGAAACATAATTTGAACTTCACAGCTGAGGAAGATGCTTGAGCATATAATAAATCTCACAGACATGTATGCCACTAATTTTTTTGCGAACAATTTTGTGGTTAAAAAGTACAAGTATTTTTCTTTCATTTGATCTTAGATGAGTTTTTTTGCCTAAATAGGGAATTTGTTGTGACAGGAATGACAGAGTGATGAACATTTAAGAAATGTGCTCTTTTTTTCCCAAAAATAGTAAATTTGGGATAGGCTAATCGACAACTGCAGGGTGGGGATTTCGCTGTGAGTGTGATAGTTTCTGTAACAAATGAAAGCTTATTTCAATAACATACGATATTTACTACCCAGGACTAGCAGATGCATTTATTCATCAAGATGGAACTGTACACCAATTGGATGAGAAAAGAGGAACACAGAAGCTAGGCGACGGAGGTGCACCAGTACCCAAGAGCCCTTGTAGCGACGTGGATCGGTCCTCATTTAGTCCTCAAAGCTCCCCCATCCACAGTGGAGGTCCAAGGGACGGGATAGAATCTGCTGTGTTTGAACGAGCCATCCAAGCAGCAGATTTGCCCAAAGATGCAAGACTTGATGTTTTGGTGACAGAAGTGGTGTCTCCGGGACTTGTTTACTGTCAGATTGGAAGTAAGGAATCATTACAGAAGAGTGCTAAGTTGACACAGGACATGAATGAACATTACAGTGCTGCGAGTTATCCATCGTTTATTGCAAAGGAGAATGTCTTATGTGCTGCACACTTTGCCCAAACCGGAGACTGGTGTCGGGCATTCATCAAGGGAACCTCTCCAGATGGATTAGTGTATGTGCATTATGTTGATTACGGAAACACCGAATTTGTACCACTTGATCGCCTGCGTCCTCTCAATGAACAGTTTAACTTTGAAGCCTTGCCATTTGCTGCGCTCAGATGTTCCTTACCAAATATTTTTCCTTTTGATTCTTCTGGCTGGTCTGATGATGCCATGGCATTTGTAAAAACGCTTCTTCCAGTATTTTGTCGTTATAGCATGCAGGTAGTAGGGCGAAAAAAAGGACAGCTTTTTGCAGACATAACAGCAAGTGAAGCAGGCGAAAGTGTTAGCCAAGCATTGGTTAGGCAAGGACTGGCAAGGGCAGTAGCCAAAGGAGAGTGCCGTGACCAACAAAACCCACAGCATCCAATCGTGGGTCAGAGTGCAGTGAGAGAATCCAGGCGTCAAACATCAGACAACCACACTTCGTTACCACAAAAAGGAACGTTTGAAAGACGCGATGTCAGTCTGTTGGAGTCCGTTGTATTTCAACCTGCAATTCACTCAGCAACATTACCACAGGACAAATCATGTTTTGATGTGATGTTAACAGAGGTAACAAAATCTGGTGTGTTCTTTATACAAGTAGCAGACCATCGTACAGCTCAGAATCTGAAGGAACTTTCAGAGGAGATGAACACATTCTATCGTTCTTCACAGCCAACTTCCTTCTTTCCTCAGCCAAGTCAGTTGTGTGTAGCGCTGTATACTGAAACCGGTGACTGGTGCCGTGCGTTCGTCAAAGAAGTCACTCCCAACGGGTTAGTGGACGTGCACTATGTTGACTTTGGAAACAGTGAAAAGCTGCCTGTGTCGAGCACCAAGCCACTTGAGGATAAGTTTGCCAGTGTTCCCTTCTTTGCCTTGCCCTGCTCCTTAGCAAATATTGCACAAGCAGAACCTCCTGGCTGGTCGGATCAAGCAACGGCATTGATTAACGAAAAAGTTCCTCTTTTTCAACGTGCAAGTGCTAGAGTATTGGGCAAACGTCATGGCATGCTGTTCGTTGATTTCGTCATTTCAAAGGATCCGCCCCAGTTTCTCAGCCAGATTTTGGTGAATGAAGGCTTTGCACAAAGAACAGTGCGAGGTGAATCTCGTAGGGAGCACCAAGGGGGGCGCTCTAGCTCACAAGAGCAACCACAGCCTTCTAGTCGACAGTCAGCAAGCAGTAAATCCTCCCTTAGACCAGCAGGGGATCTTCAATCACGTGTGCTTGAACCTGCTATCCAGTCAGTTTCTGTTCTTGATTCCTTTGATGCCATGCTAACAGATGTTTCGTCACCAAGCTCTCTCTACATTCAAGTTCTGCGTCGTGACACGGTTGACATGATGGAGCAGCTCTCAGCAGATCTGAATACTCATTACAGAGCTGCAAACTATCCTCCTTTCCAGGCCCAGACCAACCAGTTGTGCGCAGGATTATTCTCTGGAAGTGGGGACTGGTGTAGAGGTTTTATTGAGAGCGTAAGTCCAGATGGCTCTGTGCATGTTCACTATCTGGATTATGGAAACAGTGAAGTGCTGTCTTCATCACAAGTGCGCCCACTAGAGGATCACTTACAGCAGCATCCACCCATGGCTTTAAAGTGTTCATTGGCTGGAATCTTACCTATTCATTCCAATGGCTGGTCCAGTGATGCGCGAGAAGCAGTACTATCACAAGCACCACTGAACAGCCCTGTAAAAGTCAAGGTGATAAGGAAGGAAAGTGGGATACTGTTTATTGATGCAACATCCCCAGACTCTTCCAGTCAACAGTCTCTGAGCCAGTTTCTCGTCAGTGAAGGACTGGCTGCTGCTAATCCACCAGACGAAAGAGGTTACTCGGGAAAACTAGATGACCAGCCAGAGCAATCAGCTCCATCAGCTCCCACAAGTGACAACCGTCTATACGCCTCAGCAATCTCCTTGGTAGATGTTTCAAATGGCAATACATTTAAAGTCGTAATCAGTGAAGTTCAACAACCAGACAAGATCTTCTTTCAAGTCCTGAATCAAGAAAACGCCCAGGGTCTTGTGGCGTTGTCAGAAATGTTAAATACCCATTGCTGTACAGTTGATAAGAACCCCTACAAACCTGTGCTGGGGGAGCTATGTTTAGCTCAGTTCAGTGGAGACCAATGCTGGTACCGTGCGGTTGTTGAACAGGAAGTTTCAGAGTCCCAGATGATGGTTGTGTTTGTTGATTATGGTAACCAAGATGTAGTTTCAGTTGATTCCATCAGACGAATCACGCGTTCATTCATTCTACTTCCCATTCAAGCCAGGGAGTGTTTCTTGGCAGGCATTCAACCGGTTGCAGGCTCCTCTTGGTCTAACGATGCTGTCAACTTCTTAAGAGACCGTTTAACGGCCCAAACATCTCAGACACCGCAAACTTTTTTTGCTCAAGTTGATAGCACACAGCAAAACGGGTGTTCTTTGGGAGTTCAGTTGTTCGAGGTCAATCCCAACGGGCAGCCAGGGATCTCCATCAGCCAAGATATGATTCAACGCAACCTTGCTCAGAGTCAAGACAATGCGGCTTGTTCAACGCTTCAGGTGATGGTCCCAAACGTAGATCAATTCGACGTTGTTGTTACGGAGGTTGTCCATCCTGGGGAGATTTGGGCTCAAGTCCTTGATGCAGAGGCCCGCAATTCACTTGACTCGCTCATGAAGCAGATCAACCAATACTGTGTGGAAGCACCCTTATCTGCTTCTGCTCTCCAGCCCGGCCAGGAATGCTGTGGACAGTTTAGCCAAGATGGCGTATGGTATCGAGCACGTGCGTTGGAATGTCCCTCGTCAGGGCAGGTTGCGGTTCAATATGTGGATTTTGGCAACAGTGAGTGGCTAACACCTGATAAGATAAGGCCCATGAAGGACGAGTTCTTTAAACTCCCTGCACAAGCTCTCAAGCTCAGCTTAGCAAATATTCGTCCTGCTCATCAAGTTTGGAGCCAAGAGGCAGTGGAGTGGCTGAAGATAATAGCAAACCGACAGCTGAAGGCCAAAATTGTCCATCGTCTGCCCGAGCATTTGGTTGTATCGCTTGAAGACTGGTCAGTGGCTAATGGTCCTGTGAACATAAGTGAGGAGATGATAAATATGGGACACGCAGTTAAGTCTTGAACCTGCGACAAGAACACTCTAGTACTAGCTTAACAGTGATGCTAGACAACGTCAGCAATAAGCAAGGCGTCTAATGTTTTTACTTAATTTTGGAGATTGAATGAAAAAGGATGTTTGATAAGAGAGCTGACAGTAATTTTGTGCGTTCTCGTGCTGTTTTCGCTTCATCTGTTAAGATTCATCTGCACGCTTCTCTTTGCATAGGTTGAGCAAATGGAGGTGAAGTCCATTGCTACGAAACAAAAACTTGGATTTATCAACTGAGTTGATAAGAATAGATTTGTGTTTCACTTCCCCAACAACGCAGGATCACACTTTCTTTAGAAACTGACCCTTTAGCCTGTTGCTGTAGGCCGAAGCTCGTTCACGTTTCCGTGGTTGTTAAACCATAAGCACCAACGAATGAAGTGCAAACCAGCTCTTGAAGATTGTTTTTGTTAAATCAAGAACACGTTAAGCACTGGCAGCTTGTTGTTCTTTAAGTATTGTTGTAATGTTAATAGTGGGAACAGTGGGTTAGTTTCTGCACCACACGGTGGAGGTTAATATTCAGTGGAATCTATTCGGTTCATTAGTTTGTTCTGCGATCTGTTCAGCCATGACAGCACGAGTTTCGACTGATCTATAGCCTTTTTCTGTACTTAAGTGAACGCGTTCAAACAGGTTCATTGTTGTGAGCTTATCTAAATTTTTCGAAATATGAGTTACCGGCTATAGTTCGCGGTCGTAGTTCGAACTTGATCACATCAAGCCTTATTTTTTTGACTGCTTTTCATAGCCAGCAAATCGTGTTTTAGAACCCGAATCATGAGGAAAGTCACTGGTCAAGTTGTCATAAAGCTGACAGGTTATTACTAGAAAATTATTTGAACAACGTAAATTAAACCTTGTATTTGCTGATTATTTATCGGAGATTCGACTCCTGTAGCCACCAAAGAGACATGTGCTCCCTAGAGGTGAGAAACGGACCGAGTGTTGGATAAGCACAGGTGCACTAAACACCAAGGCGTACAATGAACGGTAGCAAACGCTTAGGTTTGACACCATGTGACTGGGTTTTTTAATTGTCAGTCGTCTACAGAAATCGTTTGAGGAAAGTCAACATGACTGGGATACTTAACTATAGCATTGTAAAGGTATTTTGGCATTGAGAAAGTTCTGTCTATTACTGGGTGCTAATATCAATGCTTATTCAGATAACTCTGAAATGAACCTGATTTTTGCTAGTTTGCCATCGACTTAACTTTGCTCTCTACTTGTTATTACTTTGCTCACATTTTCGTCCAGTTTTGCTTGCATACTTAATGCACAAAATATTTTACCGTAATGAAAGAATATTTATTCTTTGTTTTGGAGCAAGTACGTAAGAAGAAATTTTAACTGTTGTTGTTGTTCATTTAGTTATCTAATCATCGGCAGTTGACAATCAAGACTAGTGACTTAATCATATTATAGTTAATGACGTTGCTTCTTGCTATGTGAACCGTTGTAACATGTATCAAAATTAAAAATATGATTGTTTTCTATTAAAATGTATTGTTATGAGAAAAATCTAAATAATAAATAGGTATATACATTGTAAAGCATTGGTAGTTTCACGTGCAATAAGAAACCTGTACGCGCTGATTAACTGATTGCTTCACTGAAACTGATTGACCGACCGACTGACTGACTGACTGACTGACTACATTTTGAGCGAAAATTGCCAAAAACGGGCACTATGCGCTGATAGGCGCCCGCTGAGGAGAGAGACTCGCGTCACGTGATCGATTTCGGCCAATGGGAGCACGCCAAAATTTAGCGTTGTACAATGAGTACTGTTGGAACAGTCAAGCCAAAAGTAACACTTTTTTGAATTGGAATGTGACCCAAAGGGACTATTCCTGAATCTTCTTGCGTTCTTTCTAAATCTAGTTAGTTTATTTTTATTGAAACGATAAACAAAGCGACACAGCTACGTGGGCTACATATACTTCAACCCGCGCCGTGAAAATTAATTTCAAAGTACCCCTGCTAACTGGCATCAGTGTTTATAATGATCAATATTTAATCTCCCGCTGATATTTAACGGGAAGTGTGGTCAAAACGAATGAAAAATGTGTCGGTATTATCTTGTTAATGATCTGTAACACAGCAGAACCTTTTGGAAATCGTAAAGGAACTCTGTGACCTTGGTCTTATTCAGTCCAAAAATAGCTGTAACAGTCAGGGGTACCCCGCATAGGATCATCAGGCACCTTGCGTTGCTAAGTGACGTTTGTGGCAGAAGTCATTGGTTGGAGTCATTCCATTAAGCAGTTCTCCTCAGTACTGGCTGCACAGTAAAGATGAGGTTAGCACTAAGGCTGATGCCATTTCTGGTTTGCAATCTGCGTGATTGCAACGGAAGTGAAGACGGTAAGTGAATGAATGAATGGTACGGCTAATGAGTTTGTCTTGCTCTGCTATTGAGGTTTTGCAATCATTGGAGACCCTTGTCGCTAGGTGAGATACAATCTTTATCACAAACTGGTTGAAGCGTTTATCTATGGCTTGTATTAATAAAGTCAAGTGAAAGACTGACGTTTTGTATATAGCCTGAACAGACTGCACGTTCTAGTACTATTTTCTTGTGCCGGAGTTTTATTTAACCCCGAAGTGAACGTCAACAGAGGTAAAATTATTACATTGTTATGTTATATTAACGTTTACGCTCTCTAGCGCATATAAAATAGCGTTATATCACCCAACACTAGACCACTACTGCGAAATTGGAGACGAAAAATGGAGGAGATATCTCGCATTTATGAGGAATGTTACTGGATAAATAATCAGATCCTTGTTGAAGATTGGAATCTGTATAGTGCCCTTGCATGTGGCCTAGTGCTTCGTGACACTGAAAACAGTTTACGAAGGTGAATGACCTAGAGGTAAAACGTGTAAGTGGTCATTAGTGTCTATAGTGGGTATCAGTTTAAACCCTCGGAAAACAAAATGAATTCATTTACAAGTGTGGCTTATGTTCCAATTAGGTTTCCCCAAAGAGAGAATACTCTAGGTTTTTTCGTTTTAATTCAAAATTTAATCCAAATTTCTGCTCTGGACGGATGATTTGAAATTGGCTGGGCACTTCTGAAAAGTGGAAAAGGAAAGAAAGTGAAAAACCCAGCTTGTTTAATTGAGATGCATGTTTTCCTAATTACGATAATTGTGTAAATGGCTGCAAAATGCATGGCAGGTATCTGTTTTGCACTTGGCAGAGTTAGCACCTGCGTTCTACGCGGTTATTTTCAACTTTAAAACGAACAAATTTTCACTAAATTCGCGACATTTGTTTACAGTAAAATGATAGATATATCAAAGTATCATATATTAAAACTACGAATAAAGATGTAAATGTGTAGAAGATCATATCGCAGTTATGTACGCAACTTTTGCAGCTGCGAAAAGGAAGACTGAAAAAAAAAATTCAGGCTTGTACGGAGATTCGAACCCATGTCCCCTTGCGATACCGTCACTTTGTCGGTTCGTGATAAACCCATGTAGGATGAAGACGAAATAACGTTTATATGAAAGTATTAATTCTGCAATTTGAATATATTATCGTTTCATATATTCATAATTTTTATCTTTATCTTCCACGGGTTTACCTTGAACCAACAAAATAACCCGTTCCCAGTTGGTTTGTTAGCGCAGTTGGTTAGAGCGCTGCACCGGTATCACAGAGATCATCCCGTACAAGCCTGAATTTTTTCAGGCTTTCTTTTCGCAACTGCAGAAGTTGCGTACATAACTGAGATGATCTTCTATACGTTTAAATGTTTACAGTAAGTTACTTTTTTCCTAGAATCATACAACTTTTAGAGTTGTGATACGGAGGCCATCTTTCATGATCATGGATAGCCCTGTGGTGTTCAGTCATTTTTCTTTCAACAGCTGCCTTGTTACGTGTTTCAGTCTCGAAAGCCCCCGAAAGCCATTTGTGAAAATATGAATCATTCATTCTACAAAGTTGAGATTTTAACATGTCTTTAAGATAAGAAATGTTTAACTTCTAGCAAAGTTTCTTGCTAAGAAACGTCTTTGTTTATGAGATACGGTTTGACTTATCGTCTGGAAAGCGGCCCGACAAGGTTAGGGGCTTTCGAGAAACGCACGCTAGGGGCGAGGCGTAACGCTTTGTTAATGGTATTGTCGAATATACGAGCATCAGGAAAAAGTCATCGGATTTAAAGTTCCTCATAAAACACGTGCTGTGAGTTAACTGAATGACTGTAGTCATTGATAATATATTGTACTACACGTTTCATCCACGATCGTGTAAGAGAACATCTCAATAGTGATAAACTCCTCCGTAAAGAAACACATCTCCACACGCAAAAACAAGACTACAAAGGCATTAAAATCAAGACCATTATACTGGAAAACGACCCCGTAAATCTACGCTTATTTGAAGCATTTTACATAAGGAAATGCAAACCTACCCTCAACTCCCGAGAGGAATGCAGTGAATTCGCGGACCTTTTGTTCTAGTAACTATTTTAACATATCTGGATAGACCCTTTGTACAATGACACTCGCTCATTAGACCATTTTATTCGTTTCCTTTTCATATTTGTACCTATTGTTTTATACATTTCACATACTTGCCGCATTCTTACGCTTTTTTCTTATCTCACTTTGCATTCGTATATAGGCCTACGCGGAATATTTTTCTTATCCCTGATAATGCCGTTGTTCGGCGAAAGCTTGGATTTTGGATTACAATAGTGATAGGCCTCCTTTATAAATTATTTTTGAAAATGCTATTGAAGGACAACATTCAAAGATTATATTGTATGCAATTTACAGGTAACTGTCCGGCTCGAGTATTGGAGTTCAGTAGTCCAATCGGCGGCCGCACTCTTGTTGGTCATGTGTTCAAGACAATTAAGATCACCTCTCCAGATCTTTGCGAGGTGAGTTGTTTTATAGAAGCTGACTGCGTTTCATTCAATGTTGGACCCCTGCAAGACGGAAATCACCGGTGTGAATTGAGCAATTCAGATCACAGAGTACATCCCGACGATCTTGTATATGGAGTGGGAACTAACTACACACCGGTCGTGGTAAGAATAAAAACTAAGCTAAGTTAAAACAAAAACACTTTCTGTTGGTTGCTATTTTGTTCTCAAAGAGCCAACTTTTATAAATTTTGACCATTGTTAGAAGCTTTAACATTAAAACCTATGCAGATTTTACGGTATCGATAAGCCACCTGACGTCGTCTTCGTTTCATAGCATATGAGGCTCTAGCAAACGAAATACGGGATATTTATGAAATGTTATAGAAATGGGATTTTGGGGGAAATACTATAGACTTACGGGACGTTTGAGAAAATATAGGCATACGGACGGCATATTTTGGGAAACTTATAGACATGAAATATTTCGAAAATACCATACACATACGTGGCGAAAATTGCGGACTACGAGATAATAAGTAAGACAATTCCAAAATATTGAGCATCAGTTTTTTACCGTTGTCCAGTCTTCAGCCGGGAACATGAATAAAGAGAAAAAAACTAATAAGAATGAATGACACTCAGGTTTATGGACGAAATACATATTCGACATACATAAGTTGTATTCGGTTGCCTAGCACATAAAAGAAAACTTGGACAAGTTTTTTTAAACTGAAGTATGGAATCAGAGCAAATCCACTCTACTAAAGTTAATTTACAATGCAACTGATTTTCGAAATGGTTTTTACCATATACTCTGATTAAAACTGCAAGAAACTGGAATGGCTGGCTTGATCAAAGCTTCCATCTCGTTATTATCCCTGACGGGTAACAAGAGGAAACAGCACTCGGGTCTGTGTAGGCTTGTAGTGTCAATCATTCCCTTTTTTATATAATAGTGCCTTAGGCTTCGTAGTTGGATACAATCGATTGTTTGCTAAAGAGAAATACTTCTACCATATTTCGGTAAACTGTATTCAGTTTGTCGCCAGCAAAGAAACATTTGTCCACTCGGAGACTCAGATTTTTTCTTTGTAGTCTTAAGCTCGTGAAAAACTGGATAGAATTTAGTGACAGTGAGTGTTTATTAGTTCTCTCAGGTCTCGAATTAGGAAGAATTACATCGGTTTACCTACTTGCTTCAAGATCCCGATGTCTTCAGCAGTTTACATTACAGGAATACGAGGTTATGTAACTCAGCTGAGAAAAGAGAATACGGCAATGGAATGCGCGATAGGCAAATCCAAAAACATCTACCCCAATTCTTCTGAATAGTATTAATTTTTAAAATGCATAAGCAATAAATTATTATATTTATTATTGCTATCGATCTATTTTCTTGTTTTTTCCTTGCAGTCATTCCAGTAAGGATCACAACGTCTCCAAAAATCATTTCAACCCCAAAAGACCAACACGTGACATTCACATGCAGTGCAACCGGTCAACCAAACCCAGTAATCACGTGGAGTAAGTCTCAAGGAAGTGTCCCTTCTTCAAGAAGTGTTACCAATGATGGAAGACTGACGATATTCAATGTCAGTATAAGTGACAGTGGTTCATAGGTGTGTAATGCTACAAATACTGTCGCGACAAACTCTTCATCTGTTCAGCTTAAGTGTTTTATGTTCTTATTCACATCACCAAACCCACTTCATCTATCGTTCTGCTCGTTGGTCAATCGCTTATACTTTCGTGTCCTGCTTCAAGTGAATCAACGTTGCTGTGGATGTACAATGGAACTACGTCACTTCCCCAAGACGTGATGATGGAGACACCAGACGTATTACTTATTCCGTCACTTCATAGAGGTCATATAGGTAACTTCCCTTGTGTATCAGGAAATTCTCTTCAGTGGAATATCAGTCTGTGTGTTAAATACCCTGGAACATGCGGCATAGTCAAGCTAAACATATCTGATGTCAGCGGTAACTACGTCATAGACCCTGATGGTGACCAAGGTGAAGCCCCCTTCACTGTTCACTGTCACATGATTGACAAAGGAGGAGTTGGAGTGACAGCTGTCAGTCGTGACAGCGAGGGTAGAGTCCATGTTACAGGGTTTGAAGGAAAAGGAAGTTACCAACGTGTCATCCAGTATATTGGTTCCAGTCTTTCTCAGATTAAAGGACTGATAGATGTTTCCGAGAACTGTCAACATTTGATCAAATACGAATGCAAGGATTCCAAAATGAAAGTTGGGACGGCAGATGCACACGCTTGGTGGGTGTCACGTGATGATGAAGACATGAAATATTGGGGCGGTGCTAATCATGGTTGTGCATGCGGAATAACCAGTTCTTGTGCTGCTCTATCGAAGCTCTGTAACTGTGATTCGAATGATCAGGTTTGGCGAGAGGACAGCGGTCTGCTGACTAACAAGACACACCTCCCTGTCTCTCAGCTGAGATTTGGAGACACTGGCGGATCTGAGGAGGAAGGATATCACAGGCTTGGAAACTAAAATGCTATGGAATGAACTAAGAATGACACCACGCACTAGGAAAACTAAAATGTTATTGAATGAACTAAGAATAATATTACATGCAACAGAAAACCGAATTGTTATGGAATAAACTAAGAAGGATATTACAGGCTAGGAAAACTGAAATGCTATGGAATGAGCTATTCTAATGCTGCCAAAACTGAAATGCCATGCAGTGAACTAATCACACGCTGGGAAACTAAAACAATATCACTCGTGGAATGGAATGAACTTTCATTCTAATAGAATGGAATATGTCTGTTTATACAAGAACGTATGGGCCATGTAAATCTAATCAGTTTTAGTGAGCAAGTGCCTTCTAAAATTCATAGGCATAAGGGCAAAATTTGTAGCAGGTGTGGGGTAGGGGGAGATGGGGTGGTATCTTGCCCGAATGAAATTTGCTGGTCGCTGGTGCAAGAGACGACGGTGACGAACCTACGCGACTCCTGTTCACGTTTAATAGCCCTTTTAGAGCTATTAGACCTTCCTCTTCCCATATTTCACTTAGCAATGGCCAATGTCCTGCCCGAACGACTCTCAAGCCCGTGCTTTGGCCAGTTTCATGTTTTGTTCAGACGACCACAGAGTTTCTTTCACTAAGTAGTGAACACTCACCATTGTTGCCGTTTTTCGACTCATTTTAGTATCGTCTTTTATTCATTTTTAAATTATTCCTTTTTTATTTATTTTTAAATGAAGATTATAAAATCTTCTTCTGTGGATTTTGGTGGCCGGCAATGTTTGGTTTGGTATTGCTTAAGTTATGTTGCAAGAGAACATACTCCTCTATAGTATTACTATACAAATTCAGTGCTGTCTAGAATGGTCTGAAGGATCTGAAAGTGCTTTCTTTGTTGTGGTCAGTGATGGGTTCTGCTATCTGTTTATGGCTCTTATTGGTTGCTTATTCCAGACGCTCGGATCATAGTTGGTTGACAGATTGACTGGAGTGAAGAAACTTGAACACGCCAAGAAATATGTGGTGAGGGGAAAAAGGACAAAAGATTCCCCTCGAAATATTTTTTCTCATGCACTACCCTTTCTTCGTTCTCCGCAATCTGAAACTCCTGGAACAGGTTATCTATATAGACATTTAATAGAGTTTGGCATGTATGTGTAGAGCATACTTGTGCTGACTGGTGGCCCTTCCTGTTTGAAGGCTCAGGCAAGTCCTTTTCTTTGATTTCAGGGAGTTGAGGCACATACAGAGGTTCATTTTGAAAAGTGTTTGGAGCCCGAATACCAGACAAGTTTTGCCCGACTAAACGTCATGTGTTTGACGACTATGAACTCCTGCCTCGTACGCGTGATATATGTCTGAACAGAAAGAAAGTCATTGTGGCAATGTGCACAGTTTTCCAGTGTAAAGGCATTGAAAGAATGAAAATACATACTTTGTTCCATATATAGAGTGGAAAGCGTATAATTACTTATAATTCTGTCACTCAAAGTAGGTTTTGCTTCAAAGGTTCGCTGGATGTTTTTTTGTGTGCGTATTTTGTACTTCGACATGATGTTTAATTTTAATTCTTAATCCTCCTTTTGGCATAAGTTTATCTTATATTTATTATATTCAATATATTTCAAAATTGTGCCTGTGTCCATCTTTCAAGTAAAGAGAAAAAGAAGACGCCAAGTTAGCACATGACTGTTTGGTTGATGCTTCCAAATCGGGACTACATAGATTTTCAGCGTAATCGCTTTTTGGCATGCTCAGAACATAATTCAGTTAAAAAAACGGACTCACTAAATGCTCCTTGTCATTTAGTTAGGATGATGATTGGAAATAGGGAAAACTTAGCTTTTTAAACTCATTTGTTTTTTTTTTTGGAATACTCGGAACGTAATTAAAACACACTGCAATCGACACACACACACACACACACACACACACACACACACACACACACACACAGCAATCAACTGAGGAAGAAGATATCAAGAAGTCGTTTCTATGTCTGTTAAGTCTAGTCCAGTTGCTTGCGTAAGCAAAGAAAACAAATAAGAACACTTATTTGGTTGGCACAAACCCTTCTCCTACAAACTTCAGCGTAAGTCGGGCTTGGTTAGTCTTTACATCGAGCGTCTTTCGAAGCTTTTAAGATCATCGCGCAGAATGCCTATTGTTCTTGGGACATTTACTTACAGTCGAGGTATAATCATAGGTCTGTAATATTGCCTGTTCTGCTTCAACTAAGCGCATTTGATTGGTTAATGATTACGCGCGCTTTCTTCCACTGGGAATACCTTCTCCTCATCAAAGTGCAGGAGGTGGAGCAAAGAGACAATACATATGCGAGGCATTGTTAAACCTTTTGTTTCGCGATATCACACCTTCAATTGCTTATTTCGCAAAGCGTCCTTCAGATTTTTTTC
>Ga0126336_10000168_pt1 | contig 20382 bp, 30 predicted proteins | sample SidCmetagenome_FD_92530 | JGI IMG/M metagenome (GOLD analysis project Ga0126336, IMG submission 92530) | Coral microbial communities from El Islote,Puerto Morelos, Mexico - Siderastrea C C metagenome | ecosystem: Host-associated > Invertebrates > Cnidaria > Coral | place: El Islote,Puerto... | reverse complement strand
CTCGTGCCAGTCCCTTAACCCTAACTTAACCCTAACCCTAACGCTGGTTCTAACCCTAGATCCGCCATTTTGAATGATTAACCCTAGCCGCCATTTTGAATATCTAAAAGTGGAGTCATTTATTGTTGTTTACTAATATATGCATGGTGCCTTTATATTTGTCATTGGACCTCAACGCTCATCCTTGTGGGATGACACAAAGACCTAGTGCGCATGCGCGTGACAGATACGCATGCGCGTGGACCACCCCATGATTTTTTCTCTTTTTCATCATACCACAAGGAAAAGAAAACCTAGTTCATGTTAAATATAAGGAGTAGGTTTTCTTTACTTTAAGCACGGTTGACCATTCAGTGGGCGCGCTGGTAGCTCGAATAACTAGAACCTACAGGCTGGTTATTCATAACGTGGGCGAGCTGGTAGCTCGAATGTGTCGACTGTCCGTTTTGAAAAAAAAAAGGGAGGTGGATTATTTTGGATCGAGCCGTGATACTCACCTGTTTTAGAATTTAATACCATACCAATTGGCTACCGACCCACCTCCCGTTTTGACGAGAGGTTATTTGTCTAGTCTTGCCTAAACAATGACGTCACCAGGTCTTGCCCGAACAGGTTTCATTCTCTAGAAATGCTGACGTCAGCACAATTTGGACTATAAACAGAGTAAACTATTCAATCATTTTTCAATCCTACATCATGTCTGAGATGGTCAAGTCTGAGCTTAAAGCCAACACAAACTTTCAATGTCGCTATTGCCAGACTAAATTTTCACGAAAGTGGTACAAGAACATCCACGAGCGAAAATGTCAACCCTGGAAACTCAAGTTACGGAATGAGGGATGTTTAATCCAAATTCATCATCATGATGATAAAATGAACTTAGCCCGAGCCTTGACGACAGCCAAAGCACGCGTGGATCAAGATCCATCATGGCGTCATATGCGTGTGGATTTGAAAATGCAGAAAGACAGAGCTATCAAGTTACATGAAGCTGCCCAAGTCTCGTATTGTCGCCGTTGCTGTGACCGGGATCTTTACAAGTTTCAAGACTATTTGGTTCGTGTGAAGCAATTAGAGTGGGAGAATTTAAACCCTCAAGGAACGCATAAGCTGGTGTTACTTTGTGAAGATGAACACTATGATGTGATGACATCTCTCCCCAAGATGAGTGAACTAGTATTGTAAAATAAAGAGACAACATTCAATAAAAATCAGTTTTATTTACAACATTGTGTCATGTCTCGCCATATCCATTCTTTAGTTCTCCATCCTTCACACTCGAGCACAGTTCTCATCGGTAGACCGCAATCATATGGTTTGGCAAACATCAATTCTCTTATGACATGTTTGCGACCGCATCTACAAATGTTCCAAACCGATTGAAGGATCAGGTGAACCTAAAAAGTTAAGCGTGTTCGGTTAAGCACTGCTAAAATAAAAACGTTTCTTGTCTAGGGCAGTGTGGCGTGACTTTTTGATGATGACCACAAGAACAACCAGGATCAAACCCTTGTTCAATTAAAACATCGACTTTCGGGCATCCAAATAACTCCAAGTTGACATGCGGGATGTTTAATTTGTCTAGTAACGTTTGCTCAACACTACCACCTTTGTAAGCGACCACATATTGAGTAGAAGTACAAAGCGAGCGATAAAGCGTTTGTAGCATAACCATGGCCAAACTATCTGGTAAGGCTTGTTCGCTAGGGTTTGCATTAAATCGTAAACCGTGAATGGGATGATAAACATAGTTGACGGTTTTTCTGTCTTTCCAATCTAATTGTGAATAATCGAGTGCTGGCGTAAAATGATAACTGGAAGGTTGACCCTGTATATCACACCAACCTATTTCACGAATGTGAAAGTGATGATTGACAAAATACCCGTCCAAATCCAAAATCATACAAACAGGTCGTAAATTGTCATGAAGATGAATCGGTGCCACAACAGGGTGTCAGGGGAACCCCTACATCATCGGTTTGACAAACGCTACATACCTGATCAAGACGTTCGCGATGGAGTTGTCTGTCTGCCATTTTGATGATCTTTTGCTGAATTTCAGGCGGTAAAAAATCCCACAAACTCGTTCTCTGCTCTAGATAAGACATGGTAACATCAAGCGTGTTTGCGTGCAAGTGGGTCTACGTGTTCAAGCTTGTCCTTTTGTTGTCAAACCGTTTGTGAAACCGCATTTTGTTAAAAACGGGTACGAATTTGCATACGTGACAGTTTCTGGAAATATTTTGTTTTACTTCACTCTGATTGGTGGCCTACCGCAGCAGCCTATATCAAACTATTGTGTTACTGCACTCTGATTGGTGGCCTACCGCAGCAGCCTATATCAAACTATTGTGTTACTGCACTCTGATTGGTGGCCTACCGCAGCAGCCTATATCAAACTATTGTGTTACTGCACTCTGATTGGTGGTCTACCACGGCAGCCTATATCAAACTATTGTGTTACTGCACACTGATTGGTGGCCTACCGCAGCAGCCTATATCAAGCTATTGTGTTACTGCACTCTGATTGGTGGCCTACCACCAAATAATTTACTCAAGCGAGTAGTGATATCCGCTCATTCAGAGATAATTTATGCAAAGCATAAATTATCACCTGGATGATCGGACTCGTCCCCAGGCTCAACTCGGTCTTAACCCTAAGTGATCACGTGATCACAACCCTAGCTCATTAGCATACTAACCCTAACCCACGTGACTCGTGCCAGTCCCTTAACCCTAACCCTAGTCACCATCTTGTTTTATCTGGTTCTAACCCTAGATCCGCCATTTTGAATGATTAACCCTAGCCGCCATTTTGAATATCTAAAAGTGGAGTCATTTATTGTTATTTACTAATATATGCATGGTACCTTTATATTTGTCATTGGACCTCAACGCTCATCCTTGTGGGATGACACAAAGACCTAGTGCGCATGCGCGTGACCAAGACGCATGCGCGTGGATCACCCTATGATTTTTTCTCTCTTTTTCAATAAAATATACCAATGTAACGTCTGAAGGTCAAAGTGATCTCAACAGGGGTCCATCAACTCTCCAAACCTCTTCGGAAAATCTTCGGAAATATTAGTAATCTCCGAACGTGGTCTGAAGGGACCCAACAATTGACAGGGTGTCAATTGTGTGAAGAGTATTCTCTTCACGGCATAGTGTCAGGATGGCCGAGTGGTTAAGGCGTTGGACTTAAGATCCAATGGACAAAATGTCCACGTGGGTTCAATTCCCACTCTTGACAAAAAATTTTATTTACGAATAAAAAAGGTGGGTCGGCCGGGAGTTGAACCCGGAGCTTTCTGAATCGTAACTCAGAACCATACCAATACGGCACCGACCCTTTCGTTAGAAAATGATGTAAAAAAATAAGGTTAAGAATGAGCTTGACAGTGGTCAGAAAGGGCCTGGTAGTCTAATGGTATGGCATCTGACTCCAGATCAGAAGGTTCTAGGTTCGATTCCTAGTTGGGTCATTTCTATATTTTTATTACCAGTCAACATGATGTGATTACATTTTTATTGATAACTTAACAACACTAAAATCAATACAGCTGGAATGGTCTAGTGGTTAAGACTCTGTGTTGTGGTCACAGCGACCCGAATCCTGGTTTCAGCAATATGTTTTACTAAACGTTCCGTTTGAGTTAATGGTTCTTCTAACCTGTTCAAACCTTCAATCAACTCATTTCTGGCTTGTTCCATCTCTAGAAATGTTTTCGCTTGATCGGTAGCCAAATCATACTTTTCTACTAGTTTAGCTAATCGTGTGTTCATATCGCTAGTTCCTCTAGTTCTTTCCTGAATTCTTCAGCGTTCTTGACAGTACAGAAGGTACGATGGAATAAATCTTTGACTTCTTTTTCGGTGTTCTGACCAATGAGTTGTGATCCTACGACAGCACTGCTCTGGTGAAGGGTTGGGAGTTCAGTACTACCCCAAGGTAGAAACTCGGTACGTATCTTCAACAGATTAGTGGTGGGATCCACATCATACTTTCTTTCAGCTGTATACCACCTGCGTTTATCATCATCAAAGACAAACACAGTCTTGCCTTGATCCAAGGCAAGCTGAATAGTCCACCCGGTCCCACCACGAACTTCTGTACGGTTGGGGTGAATGTGACCAAAGGCAAAGACCGTGTGGGCTTTTTTAACGGCGTGGTAGTTGCGCTGCAGGATAGAAAAGGTATGGAAATGACTAGGTACTTTTCTTCTTAGAGTCACGGCTGCGTTTTGAATGGCTTCATCCGTTGTTCTCAACAGTTCCACGGTCGCTGGACTGCTACTTTTGGCTCTGGGATGTGGTAAGAGTTTCATCGTTTCTATCTGCATTCCATAATCTTTGGCTGTTTCTTCGGCCACTTCATCCACGCCAAAACCACTACCACAGGTATAAAGAACATGATTACAACCGATCGTCTGTTGCATATCTTCCATGTCGCAAGTCATGTCGCCAGTCATGTTTGGAGCCATTTGAAAAAAGTGGAGCGTACAATCATTATATACCCGAGAAGTAACAATAGGTTGCGTCATGTTTCTCTTCTGGGAATTGGGCAAGTCTGGGCAAGCTTTTGTTTGGACGCGAACGTGATGGCATCGTTTTCTTGTTGTAGAGTGTTATGATTGGTAGCCTATTTTAGCAGCCTATATCAATCTTTTGTTTGTCTGCTCTGTGATTGGTAACCTATTTTAGCAGCCTATATCATCCTTTTGTGTAGAGCGCTCAACGCAGCTATAAAAAACAGATCCTTGAGAATATTCCTTCAAACCACAACCATGTCTGAACGAAAGCGTAAGTTACCTACAACGGAGAAAAAAAAGAAACGTGTGAGAATTTTGGAAGAGGATGATGATCTCGTTCAAGCTACAGTGGAACGTTTAGAAATAGATAAAGCCATTCAGTATCCAGACGACAGCTTGTCACAACTGGTCAACGATTTGGTGGAAGATACCAGAAACGTGGTTGACTGTCGAGGTGATCCAAACGTCACCAAAACAGACAAAGCGATCCCACACATGGTTCCTCTGAATGGAGAACAAGTGTTGAAAGATTTGGAGTTGTCTGACAATGAAACAGTACCACCAAACTCTCCGGTTGATCCCCTGCTACCTCCAAATCAAGTCGACTACATGATGTGTCCCTGTCACTTGAAGCGATTGGAAGAGCGTAAGTCCGCCAAAGGTTGGGAGTATGTGCGTTGTCCTGATCAACCTTGTTTTCTGTTCTGTGGAAAAGATCAAGTGCAAGAGTACATGTCAGAGGTCTACAAAAACATTCACCCCGATATCTGTAACAGCTGGCGGAAAATCAATTGCTTCTGTGGTGGATACCCAGCCCTGAAACAAAGTCATTCTGTCAAGAACCCTGGAAGACTGTATCTCACCTGTACTGACAAGGCTTGCAAGTTCTTTCGCTGGACGGATCAACCCATTCCTGATTTTGATCCTAAAGATCCACTTAGCATGCAGCTGTGGTTAAAAACTCAGACACCACCACCTAGAGGGTTGGGTAGCAATTACCTTGACAAACCAGCTCCACCGCCACCCAAATACTGTGATTGCTTGGGGGACTTTGAAGAAAGAAGGCGTCAAGTCCGTTCTGGCAAGGGAGAGACCGTCAAACAGAATGAGAAGAAAACAGTGGATGAGCGTCATGAAAGGCTGATGGAAGTCATGCCACAGTCTGTCAAAGACTATTATAACAGAACTGGGCTTTTTTAATGATATGCCTAAAGTGTGTATATAAACTGTTTGTGTTTGTAATAAAGCATCAGTTGAAACATCATGTTGGTGTGCGCGTTATTTGATAGCTTGTGGTCATGGGTGCAGTGGAAATGTCATCAGACTCTTTCCCAGATATTGTATGATGAAGCCCCAGGGGAAAAAGTACCTATCCCACCTTATGATGAAACAGAACATCCCTTGGTGGTATTTCATGATGCTCTGGTGGAAGTAAATATTTATCGATGGGTCGTGTTTGTGTTATGGTTGCAAAGTTATCCTGATGCTTGGCTTTGGTATAAGAAAGTACAAAAGACCTACCCTTCCTCCATTCATACCATTTATCGTTTGGTTATGACACTATGGCACCAAAGAGAAAAAAGACGAACAAAATCTCAGTCGCCGAGGCCCTCTTAAAACGATATCATGATCCTACCAAACCTGGGAGTTTAGGTGGGATTCAACGTTTTGCTCGAGCTTGGAAAATACCTTTGAAAAAAGCTCAGACTTTATTGCAAAAAGATTAGGCATACACGTTACACAAACCCAAACGACGAAATTTTCCTACCTTGCGTGTGATGGTAGGTAACATGGATGAGCAATTGGTGGCTGATTTAATCGAAACGCAAAACATTGCCAAAGAAAACCAAGGTATGCTTTATTTGTTAACCGTGATTGATGTCCTATCCAAATACTCTTGGGTTAGACCTCTCAAAAATAAAAAAGGAATACGTGTGGTAGAAGCATTCAAGGATATTGTCAAAGAAGGAAGAAAACCTTTACGCCTTCAAACAGACAAAGGTAAAGAGTTTTACAATCCTGACGTCAAAAAATGGTTAGAAAGTCAAAACATTCATCATTTTTCCACGCATGGTGATACCAAAGCCAGTGTGGTAGAACGTTTTAACCGTACTTTGAAACAACGGTTGTATCGGTATTTTACGGCAGCCAACACGTTAACCTTTACAGATATTTTACCAGATTTAGTCAAAGGTTACAATGCGACGTCCCATCGTTCCATTGGTATGCCACCCAATCAAGACACATGGAAAAATCAAAGCCAAGTGTGGAACACACTGTATGGAAAACCAACCAAGAAACGAAAACTTACTCTCAAAGTAGGAGATATGGTACGTTTAAACAAGATTCATCGTACCTTTGAGAAAGCTTATTTACCTGGGTGGACGGAAGAAGTCTTTGTGGTGCATCAAGTCAGACCTGGACCTGTGGTGACGTATAAATTGAAAGAATGGGATGGTTCAGCTGTGGAAGGTACGTTTTACGAAGAAGATTTACAAAAAGTCTACCAAACGGATGTCTTCCGTGTGGAAAAAGTACTTAAACGACAGAAAGACCAACTGTTGGTTAAATGGAAAGGGTGGCCTGACAAGTATAGCAGTTGGATCTCTACCAAAGACGTGGTCAAGTAATGTATGTCACACTCCCCAGTCATGCTAGCCGACAAGAATTTCCTGACAATCAAGCCAATGCTTTCAAAATACATTTACCTGAACCACTCCGTTTAACGGGGAACGACTGGCAAGTAGGTCTGAGTTCCATCTCTTTGCCGGACACAGGATTGAATCTTGGACACATTGTTCCAGCCAAACAGGACACTTTTTCTTCTTCATGGGCTCGGAAAAAGAAAGACAATAGTTTAGGTTTTAAGGTTAAAAATATGACGATGGAGGATGTGATAACCCCTGTGGTTGATGGGGTTCACTTTATGAAAACTTTTATACGATGGTATCAACAACAAGTAGCTGAAGACTTTCAACATGACTACGAAGCTGTCAAGAAACACAATAACAAAGATACTGTCTTGGTCTTCAAATGGGAGGGGGATGATTTGGTCTTGGATTTCACCACAGTCATCCGTCAACGTTTTCGAGGTGTCAATTGGGCTGAATTACCTCATTTTGCTTTCAATGTGGTCTTTGGAGAAAAAATGGGGTGGATGAAGAAAAACAAGAGTGGTGCATGGGAGTTAGGTCCTTATTTACAAATGCAGTATGATCAAGTACCCCGCAAAGGGCAATATGATTTTCTAGACGCCAAAGGTCAACCTCTGTTTTACAAAACCACCACGAGATAGTAAGAAAGTCACTTGGTTCTGGATGAGTGGTCGTCTTAATTGGAAATTTACCAGTCTCAACGTGGGTTTTCGTAACATGGTCAAAGACCCTGTTCGGTCTTTTCACATCTACTCGGATGTAGGTGTAAGTACCGTGGTAGGTAATCGTACGGTAGATTTGTTACGTGAAATCAAGTATCAACGACAAGGAACAGGTCAAGTGTATTTTGAATCACAACACATTCAATATCATCCGGTGAGAACATCTCTGTTGGAAATGGTGGAAGTACACGTGGCTGAAACCTCCGGGGAAGGGGGTGATTTGGTGCAATTTCAGCCAGGTCATACTCTGATAACGTTACACTTTGAAAAGAAAACACCTTAGACACTCACATCATTTGTGGTAATATGTCTCATTACATTACGTTACCTAGTCATGCCAATAGGTGTGAATTTCCGAACAATCAAGCGAACCGTTTTAAAATTCGGTTACCTCAATCACTCCGTTTGAATGAGGGATCATGGCAAGTCGCTTTGAGTTCCGTGACCATTCCCGATGCAGGACTCAATGTGGATTATTTAGTACCCCCAGGTCAAGATCTCCTGGCCTCCTCCGTGGTACGTAAAGACACTGAAGATAAATTCATCTACCGATTTATCACCATGAATGTGCAAGCCATCAAAGAAGATGAGTCTGTAGTGGATGGTGTGAGTTTGATGAAAGCCTATTTACGCTGGTACGAACAACAAGTAGTGGACGAGTTTAAGACAAAGTATGGAGCCACCGCTGAAGATAAGGGTCTTTCAACCCAACTGCTCTTTGAATGGGATGATCAGGATTTACTGTTAACCAATGACAAAGTGGGACGACATTCTTTTAAATATAAAGGCGTGGATTTTTTGATGCCTCATTTCGTTTTCAATGTCGTTTTTGGTGAAAAAATGGGGTGGATGAAGAAGCAAATGATGTTTGATAAAACCCCGGCACGAAATGCTTATGATTTTGTGGATTTAGTCAAACCTCCCAAGTATTTCAAAACCTACCCTGGCAAGAATAATGCCACTTGGATTGTGCTAGATTTGAGCATTAATTGGAAATTGACCAATTTAAATGTGATGTTCCAAACCATCGTTCATGATCCTAAACGAACCCTCCATGTTTATACGGATGTGGTAGGTAGTTCGATGGTAGGGGATCGTGTGGTCAATTTGTTACGTGAAATCAAGTATCATCGTCAAGGTCGAGGTCAAATTTACTATGAACCCATCCAACTTCAGTATGTACCTGCCAACAAACAAGTGTTAGAAATCATTGAAGTACACATCACAGAGACCATTGGTGATGTGTTGGTTCCTTTTAAATCAGATCATTCTATTGTCACGTTACACTTTAAGAAAGAAGTATAAATAAAACGTCGACCTTCAACCTAGGTCTCTTAGTCTGAAGATGTATGTCACTCTACCTAGTCATGCCAATCGGCAAGAATTTCCCAACAACCAAGCCAATTGGTTTAAAATTCGATTACCTCATCCTTTACGTTTGGGAAAAGGTTGGGAAGTGGGGCTCAGCTCTATTTCGTTACCAGATACTCGAGTCAATTTGAACCATTTGTCCTTACCCGGACAAGGTTTATGGGGTATGTCTCAGTACACGCTTGGTTACACCAATAAGTTATATGGGGATCCTAAAAAGGTGTTTACGTCGTACAACATGCCCTTGGAGGCGTTGAAAGAGGACAAGTCGATTGTGGATGGTGTGAGTTTTATGAAAGCCATTTTACGTTGGTATGACAAGAAGTTTACAGAACATTGGACCAACTATTACACCACCACTTTCCACCCTCTCTATGGAGCTCAATTTTTGGATAATTCGTTACACACACGACCTGTGTTCAAATGTGACAAGCAAGATCTCCTGTTGGATAATAGCAAGATAGCTCGACACAAATTTGCTACGAGTACCCTCTTGATACCTCATGTAGGGATCAATAGTTATTTAGCGACCCAAATGGGGTGGTTTATCAAACAGAAAGATGGGAGTTTTAAAATGGGACCCAATTTGTTAATGGTGTTACCTGGAGGAAAAACACCTAAGAAAACCGAGTATGATTGGCTCAAAAATGGAAGGCCTTTGTATTATACCACCACAACCGACAACGATAAAGTCACTTGGATCTTATTAAGCATGCGCGTCAGCAGGAAATTTCTCAATTTGAATGTGGCGTTTCGTCAAGTGGTTGGAGAACCCTCACGATCTCTTCATGTTTACTCGGATGTAGGTGGTAGCACTATTGTAGGGAATCGTAAGACAGATTTGTTACGAGAAATCAAATATGATCGTGAAGGGGAAGGGTCCTTCTACTTTGAACCTGAACACATTCAATATCTACCCGTAAGGAATGAAGTGGTGGAATTGATTGAAGTGCAAGTAGCCGAAACCATTGGGACCACTGGTGATTTAGTCAAGTTTGGAGATGGGCACACCATCCTCACGCTCCATTTTCAAAAAGTCCAGGATGCGTAAAAAATGCGTCAACAGTTGGGTCAAGCTTTGAGCAACTTGTTGTCTATAAATAGAAGACAACGAAGAAAACCATTATTGCATGATGCCTAAGATAAGAAGACGAAGAAGACAAGTCAAACGAAAAAGACCCCAACGGGGTGGACTTTTTCCTCTCGCTGGGTTGATTCCTGCGTTGATTGCCGGTGGTAAAGCGGTAGCGTTAGGCGCAGCCAGTGGTGCAGCAGGGTATGGTGCTAAAAAAGCCTTGGAAAAAATTGCCAAGTGAACAAGTATAAAAAGGTGACAGTCGTAACACATGGGTTAAAACGACATCATGCGTGGAGGAAGTTTAACACGTTTTTCGTACCGATGAAGCCCAACGGGGTTCTGGTCTGGTCAAAGATTTGCTCAAAGGTGGGTGGCAAGGAGCTATAAGTACGAGGAATCCACTCAAACTTCCAAGTAATACTTGGCAGGGTTGACAACAGGACTTAAAAGAAACGTCAAACGGAAAGCGGAAACAGCTCTCAAAAAAGAAATTGCCAAAAAAGCCAAAACTGTGTTGAATCAACCTAAAGTGAAACAAGTCGTCCAGCTAGCCACTCAATTGTTTCCTAAACAAGTGAAAAAAGCGCGTGACATTTTTGATGTCTAAAATGGAACCCATTCGTTCAAGACCTCAGACCATGAAAGGAGACAAAGGGTTGTATCCATCGATTCGTTGGATCAAACCTCAAACGGGTGGTTGGATCTCTTTGGAATTACCAAAACCACCTGGGTATGATTTGGGTCGTTTGTTAAGGTATAAAAGGAGAGATCATACACCTCTACCCTAATTCAGTATGGCAGAAAGCAGCGTCATCAACCCGGCTCTGAACCTGTTCAAGGTTCCACCCACCGATCGCAGTATTGATGCGTATCGGATGGTGACTACTCAACCTACTACCACAGGGATCAATCCCATGGAATTTGTCATTCCTGGGTTAGACAGTTATGTGGATTTGAATCGTAGTTACTTTACCATGGAATTGGGGCTGAAAAAGAGTGATGGTGGTAATCTAGTGGCCAATGAAACCTTGTACCCTGTCAACAATTTAGCGCACTCTATCATCAAACAGATGGATTGTCATTTGAATGGCACGTTGATCAGCCCTCAATCCGACACGTATCACTACAAGACTTACCTAGAACGCTTGTTGAACTTTGACTGAGTCGATGGAGAAACCGTGCTGAAACCAGAAGGATGGTTTAATCAAATTGATGCTCCTAAAGCTTGGACTGCCAACACGGTGGTTGTCACCTCGAATGGTGGGGCAGGACATAACGACTACAAAGGCTTACCTGTCAACCACAAGGGGGATTTTGGCTGCCATGACTGCTGAACTAGCTGAATATGCTGCAGGCAAAAGACGTTATCTGGTGATGAAACCTCATTTGGAAGTGTTCCACACAGACAAAGTCTTGGTACCTGGGGTAGAAATCAAGATCAAGTTCCATTTTAATGCCCCCAATCTCTTCATGATTGGGATAGGAAAAGCAGCCAGACTGACAGAAGACGATATCAAAATCCGGTTTCATTTGTGTCAACTGAGACTCAATGAATCGGTGTACATGTCTTTGGCAGCCAAAAGACACAATGAAGAAGCGGTAGCTGTCTATCCTACTGTGCGAAGTGAAATTCGTACGTTTAGTATGCAAAGTACTTTGACCCGCTTCGAGATTCGAGACTTGTTTCAAAACCGAGTCCCAGACCGCATGATTGTAGCCATGGTGGACAGCCGAGCTTTCAATGGAGATTATGCCCGAGATCCCTTTTGTTTCCAGAAATTTGATTTGACCTCCATCAAGCAGATTGTGAAAGGAGAAGAATACCCCTATGAAACCCTGGAACTGGTAGGGAATGACAGCAGCAAAGATTTGTTGGGGTACTTTCGGTTTCTACAAGCCAGTGGTGCCTGGAGAAAATTAAAAGGGAATATGGTCCGCAAGAATGATTGGGGTGAAGACAAAGGGTGTACCTTGTTCATGTTTGACAATGTAGCCAATGGATGTGCAGACTGTTGTGATCTCAATCCTAAACAGTCTGGAGATCTTCAACTCAAGCTGGAATTTAGAGCAGCCCCAGGCAACAATATAACTGTGATCGTCTTTGGAGAATTTGAGAATCTCTTGGAAGTCGACAACAACGGAGCTGTTCTCTACGATATCTATCAGCACTAAAGATGGAGCATGTAGCTCTCAATACCCATCAATTATCGTATTTGGCGTTGGAAGATCCTGTCTTGAAGACCTATTTTGTAGGCACGTTTGCTGGTGACCAATTACCTAAACCCACCTCCAAACCTCATGGCTATATTGTCAACACGGACCCTCACGATCAGCCAGGTCAACATTGGATCGCTTTATGGCCACAGCAAAATGTGTGTGAAGTGATGGATAGTTATGGTGTACCCTTAGAAACCTATCCTCAAGCTCAACCGTTACGCGATTGGTTAAAACAGTGGAAATATGTGGTGACGAATGGAAGTTCCTTGCAAGGACTCTACACACAAACGTGTGGACATTATGCTCTCATGTATTTGAAAACCAAAGCTAGAGGCTATACGTTGCAAGATTTTGTTAAAAATTTTTCTGAGACCAATCGTGTGCAAAATGATCACCGTATCGGGCTATGGTTAAAACGTAACATTGTGAATGATCAAATTTGGTCCTGTGCAGGCCAACAAACATGTCTACGTAGAACATAAATCAAACAGTGTGTGAACCCATGTGTCGTTTGTCAGTATGCCTTCGTTTCAGTTTAATACCCCCTCCTCCATTTTAATTGTGGGTCCTTCAGGTTGTGGGAAAACCGTGTTTACGCAAAACCTCTTGGTGGACAACCCGCACTTGTTTAAAACTTCCCCGACCCGCATTCATTATTGTTATGGGGCCTGGCAAGATCGATTTGATCAGATGAAAAAGCAAGGCATTCAATTTCATGAAGGGATCCCTAACTACCAAGACTTGGTCAAATGGTTTCCTCCCTCTGGTGGGATTTTAGTGTTGGATGATCTGATGGATGAAGGATCCGGGGATAAAAGAGTGTTGGATTTATTTACCAAACATTCCCATCATCAAAATGTCACGGTACTTTTCTTGTGTCAGGACATGTTTCCCGTGGGAAAATATGCTAAAAGCATCTCTCGCAATGCTCAGTACATTAGCGCTTTTAAAAACCCTCGTGATCAATTGGGTGTACGCAATGTACACCCATGTGACGGAACGTCCTTTTGGTTACATGCTAATGGATCTACACCCTGCTTCCAACGATCAACGTAGTTTGTATGCACACGTCTTAAAAGACGAAGGATGGACACGAGCATATCAGAAACGAGATGACTTGCCTCTAGATGTCTGATCTATTTCAAAGCCTTGGACCACAACGTAAAGCTCAGTTGGTACGAGTGACAGTACGGTGACAATGTCTTATGATGTGGCAGCCCCGTTGGTACACCCATTAAAAAGAACCTTACTTCACTTTTATCATCGTCAATGGTGGTGTTACCGTCATCAATTACAGTATTACAAATGGTGGAACGCCTGTCTGAATGGTTTGGCTCTTTTGTTGGTGTCTACGGGCATGATCGTGGGTCCTATTCTAAAAAACAGTATCTTAGTGGCGATCTTAGCGGCTGTGGGTACTTTTATGAAAGGATGGAATGATTTTAAACATTACCGTTTCAAAGTGGTCTTATGTCATTTTGCCTTTACCACCTACGCGAAAGCCTCGATGGAACTACGCGCTTTAACCAATGTCATGGAATTTCAAAAAAAGATGCGAGTGATTGATGATATCATTATTGATTTAACACCACCTATCCCTGCCAGCTGTCTACGTGTCTATCAACGGTATCACGATGGCGTAGACGGATCCTATAAAACCCCCGAGGATCAAGAGGTCTCTATAAAACCATGCCCTACCGTCGAAGGAGAAAACGTCAAACAGGACGTGGATGGTGGACCGAGTTTAAACGCAATACCCGACAAGGCTATAAAGACAGCCGCAAGTTGATCAAACAAAACAAAGCGTTGGAACGTGTGTTGGGATTATGGTGAACCGAAGACGACGACGACGACCTCAAAAAGGTGGGTTTCTACCATTTTTGTTACCGACTCAAATGGGTTTGGCTCGAGCGATTGCTTTTGAAGCTCGTAAACGTATAAAAAACAGAAAACGTCGCTCATAGTTAATTGTTGTCAACATGGCTGTCGGAAAACGTCTAAAACGTCAACTCTCTTTTTTACAATCTGTGTTGCAAGAAGCCAATCGGAAAAAACGTCAAGAACAGTTACATCATGCCAACTCGGATCAAATTAATGCCATCAGTGAAGTGGTGTTGAATTTGTTCAAAAACAACATCCCTGTCACACCCACTTTCATTGCCAAGCTTCGTCCTCACAAACAAGCTTTAATCACCTTGGGACAACGACGTCAATCCATCAAAAAACGGCGCAACTTGTTAATGAACCAACGTGGCAGTGGTTTATTTAAAGGACTGAACGATGTCGTCTGTCAATGTCTTCGCTAAGCCATAAATAGCCGACACACCTATGAGCAGTGACACAGTGACATCATGGATGAAGAGTTTTGGATCCCCAAACGTGAATTGGATCAGTTGATTCAACATTATAAAGGTGATTTGACTGAAAATGCCCAATTGACCAAAGCAGCCACCTTAGCCGCTAAGAAACATCTTTGGTTAAAGTCTAAATTTCCGCCAGGTCGAGTCAATGCGGAAATTAAACCGTTAAGTCGCGAATTACGGAAACTGACCAAACGTATACGTCAAGTACCTGGCGGGGTAGGACCGGGTGAACCCCCTGAGACTGAGGATGAAAGTTTAGTGACTGGACCGGTGGATCAGCTGGTGAAAAAACTGATAAAAGGCACCCCTGTGACCCCTAAACCTGTCATTTCACCACCCAAAGTCAAGACTAGCAAACCCAGATCAAAACGCCTTCTACCTGAAAAATCGAAAGCAGCCAGCAAACCTGTCCGCAAGCGTAAAACAGAAGTGGAAAAACTAAAACCTTTGACTGGTTGGGAAGATTGGGCACAAGGTAAACGATTAAGACGACGATTGGATTATGAGAGTGACTAAGCAAAGGGCACGTGTAGGGGTCGGACGACGACGTCAGAAAGGAGGGGCTTTGGATCTTCAAAAAGCCTTAGCTAAAACAGGGATTGAATTTCATTGGCCTGGTTATCAATACATGGGACCTGGAACGCATTTGCAAAAACGTTTGAAACGTGGGGACCCCGGCATTAATCGACTGGATAAGATTGCTAAACAACATGACATTGATTATTCCAAGGCTAAGAATTTGCAAGACAAGTGGAAAGCTGACACCAAAATGATTAAAGCCATTGATCGTTTACCCGGCAAGAAAACCATGACTGAAAAAGTTGTTAAAAAAATTATGCAAGCCAAAAAACGATTAAACTTGTAAACAGTCAGTGATTGAGTCATTCATTTAAAAACCCACAATGAGTTTTATTCCGCCAAAAGAAAACCTATTTACAAGAAAAATGACCGAGTGTCCTAACGAGTGCGAATCTATTTACAATATGTACAAACCTAGTCTCTAGTCTATCGACCGCACCAATATCCATACGGATACGTTTTAAACGTAAAAGGGTCCACCACGCGTTTCTCATAGACCAGTTGGTACTGGGATCTCGTACAATATGGTAAGATTTGATGACCTGTCTCTGGCGACGTTTCTCTTGAGGATCTTGAATCTCGGCTAACACATTATCCCTCATGATCTCATAGTTCAACTGCACGTGTCCTTCAGCATTGAGACGAAATCCTTTGACTTTACATTCTGTTTTACCACGTAATGTCTGATACCCGTAGTTCTTCGGCCCGCCGCTTGCGAACTCGGTGATATGATCATTGGGTTTGAGTTCAGATGTAAAGTCTCCTAAATAATCCCTAGAAAAGGTTTGGGCTGCTCAGGATCCGTGGTGTCTTCTCAATAAATGACACTGTCGGTATCGTAATAGACGACGCGTTCTTGTAAAAGTTCTAGCGCTTCATAGAGCCGTAACCTTGCCCAACACGTCGTGAAGGCTGCAATGAAGATATTCAAATGAGGATTGATCGCGACATCTTCTTTATTGTTCTTAAACAGGACTTCGACCATGTCTTCATTGATGACATGTACATGCGTAATGTCATTCTCGTCGCTTTCTATGAATTCGTGAAAGGCCATTGGGTCCGAAAACATGCGTACTTGGGTTTTATTCAAGTTCTGACCGAACTTCCCCCACATAGAATTTAGCATCATTTTTGCTAGTGAGCGAAGTCCGGCATTGTAAGAGATCTTGTCTGGGTCGAGCTTAATTCCTTCCTTGGTTTCATAGTCCTGAACATATTGATCTTTAAGTTCCTGTGTGGTACACCATTCAGGCCACCCCGATGCCTCTTGTTTAAGTTTGAGCCACTTATTGACATAGTCCTTAAATAAGCCAGTTTCGGTTTGAGGAAAATGCCAAATTTCGTAGATGTGCTCAATGACATAACCCATTTCAACTGCCTTTTCCACCTCCGGCGTGCACCAAGTGCCAATAAACGATCGCTGGTCTTCATAGTGCTGACAAATGGCCGAGCGTTCTAATAGCGGTTTCTCCAGTTCGGTTTGTACACACGTAGAACAAAGTGGAAACATAAGTCTTCCTTGTGCACGAAAGGGTAGCACTGGGTGATACAAGTTGTAGGGAGCAGTTATTTTGCATTTCACCAAGCCAAAATATCCATCCAATGAGCGCGTATTAGGTTGCGAAATAATGATGGGATGCCCACGCGGGTAACAAGCTGTTTTGTTAATATAAGGATACAAACTTGTATAGTCTATGTAATGTAGTTTTTCGTTCTCCGCGGTCTGATGATACAGTTTAGTGGCATTTGTTCTTCCGCCAAAAAAGGCGTCCCGCGGATTCAGTGGGTGAACAAAGTCTAGCGTGGCGACAAAGTCAGCAATGTCGGCATTTTGTTGTTTTAAAGCCGTCCACTTGCACTCCCACATTTCTACTAGGTTGTATCCCTTGTCGCGGATCTTTTGCGATGTTTGCTTTGTTTTTTCATACACATCGTAAGGTGTACGGTCCAGTAGCCGAAAGCGACGTTCGTGACGATTCGGGAAGCATGATGGACACCCGTGCCAAAAGCAACCGTGAAATTGATAAACTGTGTTTGACTCGGCATGATAGCCATCCACATACAAATTTGTTTCTGGTAATTTGTATTCGCCTCCACACGCACCATGCTGAATGTAGTGTTTGTACGCTGGGTGAGAATGATCATTGTACGCCATCTCCATTAAATCCCAGGCCTGTAGATCTTCCTCGCTAAGAGCATCCAAGGCGGCTCGACGAAGTTGTCGGTCTTCATAATGAAGCCATTCAAGTGCGACTTTAGACTGATTACCATTGTTGCCACCCCAGCCGAGGACAGGTTCCGAGGCGATAGCGTTTCGGATTAAATGATTTCGCCGCAGGTCTTCATTGCAGGCAGAGGCTAATGTTACTTTCTCATAGGGATTAAACCCAGTGTATTCGAGAAATTGTTTCTGAAACACTATGCATCCTTCCATCAACAGCTTTACATCAGACCGACAATATTCTACCAGTTCTTTTTTAAAGTCAAAGATCACATTGTTTTTTCGTTGATCGGCATGCCATGTCTCAAATTCCTTTCGCTTGTCCACACTCATTGATTCCACCATGAAATAATCACGAGCAGGTAATGGACCCACATACTCCTGATGCTCAGGGACATTAAATAGATGAGGAAAAACTCCTTTCTTTAGCTCTGTTAAGCCAAAAGTCTTTGGGAAGGAACTTAGCGGCATCTGAAAGAAATTCAAACTGTCAATGAAACGCACGGAGTCATGGACCACTTGCATCAGTTTCGCTCCATTCCGAATTTGTTCGCAGATTTGATTGTTCCCATATTAGTGTTCCATGATGAAATAACCGTCATAGCCTTGGAAGTTGTGGGCTATGACGGTTACAAAGCGCTCCCCCTCCTCGCTGCATTCTTCTACAAACTCCATAAAATCTGCAACACAGTTCCTCCCATGAAATTCGGTGAGATCTTCACTCTCGTCGGTGCCACACACTGGTAAATTGGGTTGATGCATCCCTTGAAGTTGCATGCTCTCAATATCAAAGTAAATATGGAGAGTAGGTTTACGTTCCTCCTCGTTTTCACCCTCGTCCTCCATGGCCGGGGCATCCAGAAAATCATCGTCCTCCGTACGCTGACGTTTGGCTTCTTTGTTTTTCGCTCCACCGCGACGTTTGCGCTTTTTAGGCGGCATGATGTAACAGCGATGCGTAGTTAAGTCCACATACTCCTCACAGCAAGGGCAGAACGAATAACCACATTTATGGCGTCGAATTTTCTCAAACGAATCCAACAGCTGAAAACAGGAAGCACAACGACGAATGTTTAAACAAACACAGTTCCCTGCATCTTTTTTTCATTTGACGCGAATACGTCAGATGATTTTGATAACATTCTTCACCAAAAAAGGCTCGACGGCAGAGGTGGCAACGATGTTGAGGTGAGCTTCGAGGCATAGGCGTGTTGACAAAATCCTTACAGTTCTGCTGACGACAAGCCGTGCAAAAAGCATCGTTCAGTTTACATTTATGATATCCCACATTATCATAGCCTTGATGGCAATAAGCGCAGACGTACGACGTACCCAGAAAACCAGCTAGAGTGGTAATCACATCGTAGTGATGACCCGAATGAAGAAGAATCAATTCTGGTTTCGTACGATCCATGCTAAAACTTTGCACATCATGTCGACGGTCTGCATAGACGACGATGATCCGATACTCTTTCAAATAGTCTTGGAATTTTTTAAGTTCCTCGTAACCACAATCTCCTTCCGGAACCCCTGCTTGCCGGTGCAAATCGTAGGCCAAGACTTGTTGCATTCGATTTCCTTTTCGTATATTTTCATAGGAAGGATGCTTATCCACGCGCGCTTTCGCTGTCACCAGAGCTCTGGCACAGCAGAGTTCATCCTGGTTTTTAATGGGAATAATGGATTTTTTGGTCAGTTTCAGGACCTTGGTTGCACGGTGACCCGGTTTCCTTTTTCGAGGGTGACCAGAACCACGAGGTGCTTGACGGACACGCGTGATAGAGACTTAAAGGAATCGTTCATTTCAAACTGTTCGTTCGAATTTAACGAACCCGCTAGACGATTAAACACTTCATTGACACGGTTGCCACCTTGACGCCATTCCTGGGCGGTCAAACCCCAACCTTGGAAGTTGTAGTTGAGACGATTGGAGGCGATAGTAAAGTACAAACGATCCCCATTAGCCATATCCCGCTCCAACACTTGGTCAATGGCGCGAACTAACCCATCCTGGATAGCCGGCACTAACTGGGGGTGATCAATGAAATTGCCTACCTGACGAATATGCGTTGTAAAATGGCGCTCCCTCACGCCATGTCTAGCACTCACACGATCCTGATGCGGTTGCAACACAATCTCAAAGTGACCAGGTTGACCAGCATCGACAGAACCACCACTTTGCTGAATGAGTTGTCGCTGGTAATCACGTTGACGCTGAAAGCGATTGTAAACTTCCTCCAACACAAAATCATCCTCCACTTCATCCACTGCTTGGATTAAATCTTTGTCGTCTTTCGTATCCATAAACTCCATGATAAATACCGAGATAAAAACAAGATATAAAACAGCGAGATAGGAAAAACGAGATACTGCAAGCAGTGAATGTTACAACGAACAAAGATGTCAAGTCAAACTTCACGTTATATAGTTTTGATATAAACTGCCGTGGTAGGCCACCAATCAGAGTGCAGTAACACAATAGTTTGATATAGGCTGCTGCGGTAGGCCACCAATCAGTGTGCAGTAACACAATAGTTTGATATAGGCTGCCGTGGTAGGCCACCAATCAGAGTGCAGTAACACAATAGTTTGATATAGGCTGCTGCGGTAGGCCACCAATCAGAGTGCAGTAACACAATAGTTTG